>Ga0182741_1001845_pt1 | contig 26141 bp, 32 predicted proteins | sample eDN5th37CBELigOP_FD_128874 | JGI IMG/M metagenome (GOLD analysis project Ga0182741, IMG submission 128874) | Enriched Organic Plus compost microbial communities from Emeryville, California, USA - eDNA 5th pass 37_C BE-Lig OP (version 2) (version 2) ... | reverse complement strand
CGTCGACGATTTTGCATTGGAGGATCTGGGCTTCATCTTCGTTCCTTCGTCACTACGACGAAGCCCAGATCCTCCTTAAATCACAACCTCAAATCTGTGCCATTGGCGCTGACGGCGGACACTTGGTAGCGCGCGCAGCCCTCTACTACCGGATGGCCGTCGCCATGCTAGCCGCCCGCACCAAGGGAGGCGACGCCGATGGGTGAACATCAAGAACGCATTTGGGTCACCGCTGTCGAACGATACATTGGGTTCGACCGGATCACGGCGTCTTCGCTTGACCACTCAGGCGCTGGCGAGGGCTACGACTATCCAGAATACGTCCGCGCCGACCTTTACGACGCCCTCCGCGCCAAGGTCGAGGCGATGCGGGAGGCGCTGGCGCCGTTCGCCGATGTAGCGGACCTGATTGATTGTGAGACGGAAGGGTTCAGCGACGACGATATCGCCACGCTGCATCTGTTCGACTACGAGGCGGCGCGCTGGCGCATCGGCATTTTCCGCACGGCCCGCGCCGCCCTCGCCAAATCGACAGGATCACCCGATGACCCGTAACGCATCGCTGCACTACGCCCTCGCGCTGGGCTTGTGGGTGGCGATTGTCTGGATAGCCAGGATCGCCACCTGAACACTGAAAAATCAACCACTTAACGCGCCCGCATGGAGCGCGAACGCCTGGAGTTTGTCCAGATGCAAATAATCACAGGAGACTGCCGCGCGGTCCTCCGCAGCTTGCCGCCAGACAGCGTCCATTGCTGCGTCACCAGCCCGCCGTACTTCGGGCTGCGCGACTATGGCGTCGCCGGACAGATCGGGCTTGAGCTGACGCCAGCCGAGTATGTTGCGGAGCTGGTTGCCGTGTTCAGGGAAGTGCGCCGCGTCCTGCGTGACGACGGTACGCTCTGGCTGAATTTGGGCGACAGCTATGCCGGTTCGTGGGGCGCCCAGTCGCGCGCAGCCGGCGCGGCAGGCTCACTTGACGGCGGGAATATGCTGTCGGCGCGCCAGATAGCGGCACACCCCAAGCGGGAAAGCGGCACCGGCAGCCTGAAGAACACGCCCGGACTGAAGGCGAAGGACCTCATGGGCATTCCGTGGCGTGTCGCGTTCGCCCTCCAGGAGGACGGCTGGTACCTGCGCCAGGACATCATCTGGTCGAAGCCGAACCCGATGCCGGAGAGCGTGCGCGACCGTTGCACCAAGGCGCATGAGTACATCTTCCTGATGTCGAAGTCGCCCCGCTACTTCTTCGATGCAGACGCAATAGCGGAGCCGTTGGCGCCCAGCAGCATCGCCAGGCTGTCCCAGCCCAACTTGGCCAACCAGAAGGGCAGCGCCCGCGTACCGGGGAAGACCAACGGCAACATGAAAGCAGTTGGTCGTGGCGGCGCGACGGCTTTCCGGGGCCAGGGACATTTCAGGGACGGCGAAGGCCCCGCCAACCGCGCCGGCCGCGAAATGAAGGACGTCGGCACCGGCTCGACCCGCAACAAGAGAACCGTCTGGACCGTAAGTACGAAGCCGTTCAAGGAAGCGCACTTCGCGACGTTTCCGGTCGACCTGATTGAACCATGCATTCTCGCGGGATGTCCGGGCGGCGGCACCGTCCTTGATCCGTTCGGCGGCGCGGGAACCACGGGGTTGGCCGCCGCTGCCGCCGGCCGACGCGCCATCCTGATCGAACTGAACCCTGAATACGTGGCCATCGCCAGAAAACGGCTCGAGCACGTTGCGGAGGACGCAGCATGACCACCACCCCGGAACTGATGAAAGAAGAATTCTGCCGCCGCTTTGTCGACCACATGGTGAAACAGGCCGGAGAAGCATTCGCTGACGGGACCAGCGTCCGTCAGTACGCCGAAGAAACCGCACCGACATATTGGGATGAGCCCGGTCAGCGTGCCGATGGCCCGGAAGAGTGCGCCGACGCTGACATGAGCTATTGGGGGGAAGATTGAGCATGACCACCACCCCAGAAACCCGCGTCGTGAAAGAAGCCACACATCACGCTGTCGAGTTGGAGCAGTGCTCCATTTTCGCGGCAGATGTTGGCGACAACATTGCCAAAGCAATGACGGATGCGGCTTCATTTCTTCGCCGGGTCGCTGCCGCGCCTGCGCCGGAGCCGGTGGCGTACCGATGGACGCCAAAGACAATTCGGATGTGGGCATATGGGGCGCAGGTGCCGCATGGCGCCGATGACAGCGGCTTTGAAATCCAGCCCCTCTACGCCGCCACGCCAGCCCCCGTTGCCGCCAGTGCGGTGGATGGACAGGCCACTCACCGTCACGTCAAGCGCGGCACGCTCTACCGGCTGCTGGGCTACGGCAAGATGCAAGCGGAAAGCTGGCGGAAGATGGAAAAGTTGTCTGGAAGCGCAGTCAAGTTCGTGTCCGCTGACATGGCCGAGGTGGCCGTCTACATCAGCGTGGATGATGGCTCGCTATGGGTCCGCCCGCGCGATGAGTTCGAGGACGGGCGCTTTGAAGCCCTCCCGCCCCCGCCAGCAGCGGAGGAGAGCCGATGAGCGACCGTCCAATCCTCTTTTCGGCGCCGATGATCCGCGCCCTGATCGAAGGCCGCAAGACGCAGACGCGGCGGCTGTGCAAGTGGGCTCCCACCCTGCCGCAAGACGGCCCCGCTATCTCGAATGAACGCATTCAGGTCGGCGACCGCCTGTGGGTGCGTGAGGCCACGACACGATTTGACCGCGGCACCTGCGATCAGCATGTCTGGTATCGAGCTGGCCACAACCACCTTGATGTTCCGGCCGGAAATTGGTGGCTCACCGCTACGCCAGATCAACATTCAGAATGGCCGCGAGACAGGCCGGGCCCGGCGGGTGGCGCACCGTACAATGTGCCCAGCATCCACATGCCCCGCTGGACCTCCCGCCTGACGCTGATCGTTACCGGCGTGAAGGTCGAGCGGTTGCAGGACATCAGCGAGGCGGATGCGATCGCGGAGGGTGTCGAGTGCGACAGTGACGGCTGGCGCGACTACCTCATGCCGACGACGCAGTGCTGCGCCAGCGCCCGCGAGAGCTTCCGCACCCTTTGGGCCTCGATCAACGGCCGAGTGCTGTGGGCCGCAAACCCATGGGTCGCCGCCTACACCTTTGACGTCAACCGCTGCAACATCGACCAGATGGAGGCCAGCCATGGCTGAACAAAAACACACCTCTGGGCCTTGGCACGTCACCGAAGCCAAAATCCCATCCGGTGAGATCATGGTTCTGGGAGGCGAAGGCTTCGATTTCGGATGCATCGCATCGGTAACAGAGATGCAGGATGCTCACCTAATCGCCGCCGCTCCTGATCTGATCGAGACAGAACGCAAACTTGCGAATGAGGTCGGCGGCTTGACGGCCTTTGAAAACGATATCCGCGCCATCATCGGCAACACAAACTGGTCCGTCCTGATGCAGCGCATGGATGAGGCTGTTGCCGCCATCGCCAAAGCGGAGGGCCAGCCATGACTGACGAAGAACGGGCGCGGGAGATCGTGCAGCGGCACGGGCGCATCCTGCCACCAGAGCGGCAGATGGAACTTGGTCTGGCTATCTGGGACGCGATCCAGGTGTCCCGCGCCGACCAGCGGGAGAAGTGCGCGCAGGTGGCCGACCAGGAAGCAGCGCGCCAGTACGCCGTAGGAACGCAAGGCGCGGCCTTGGCATCTGAACGCATCGCAGCCGCCATTCGCGCCATGGGAGACAAGCCATGACTGAGATCACAACAGGCATGGCGCATGCGCTCTCCCTGATGCGGCCAGACCGGGAATATACGACGGGCGAAATCATGATCAGCGCCGGACTGGCGTCAGGCAGGCGGGCAAGGGAGTTGTTGTGCAAAATGCGTCGCGCCGGATTGGTCGAGCGCGTCTATCACAGCATCGGCGGAAAGACACAGTCCAGGTGGGTGCGAAATGACTGAGATCGAAGTCAAATGGCCCAAGCGTACCCTGGTCGAGATCGACCACGACGGGTTTGTCGGACGTGTCACCGGCTACTACGAGCGGCATGACGGCAAGCATGGCGTTGTCCTCCAGCAGGAGGGGACGCGCGTCGTGCATGTCTACGGTGAAAAGTGGCTCAAGCGTCCCGCTGAGGTAGCGTCATGACCGACTGGCATCACCGATGGATGACAGAGGCCGGCAACATCGCCACATGGTCCAAGGATCCGCGGACAAAGGTGGGCGCCGTAGCCGTCAAGGGGCGTCACCGCCTGATGGATGGCTACAACGGCCTACCCGCCGGCGTTACCGATGATCCCTGCCGCATGCGGCCAGACGCCAAATACGACTGGACCCTACATGCCGAGGCCACCGTCATCGCCAAGGCTGCAAAGCACGGCGTCTCACTGGATGGGGCGACGGTCTACGTCACCCACAAGCCATGTTGCCAGTGCGCAGCGCTGCTCATCAATGCTGGCGTCAGGTCGATCATCTACGGGGATGGCAGGACCAACATGCCGGACCACAAGTTTGAGATAGCCGGGATCATGTGCAGTGAGGCTGACGTGTCGCTGGACCGGCTGGAAAGGAGAGCGGGATGAACGATTTCGATGAAAAACCATTCTCAACAGCAACTCTGTCCGAGCGGTGGGACTGTTCCGAGCAACACATCAGGGATCTGGTCAATACCGGGAAGCTTGCGGCGTTCCGGGTCGGTCGGATGATGCGCATCCAGGCTAAAGTGGTGAGGGAATTCGAGTGTCAGACGTCGAAGCCAAGCTCTACCGTGGAAAATGGTACGCCGTTTGGTATGAGAACGGCCGAACTCTCCGCCGCTCGCTCCGCACCAATGATCGTCATGAGGCCGAGCGGAAGGTAGTCGATTTCCGGAAGGATCTGCGGGCCCGCCCTAACCAGTTTGTTGGCGACCTGGTCGCGTCATATCTGGCGGAGAAAGAGGGCCGCGTTGCGGATCACCGACGATTGCGGATCGCATGGGACAGAGCAAAGGCGACATTCGGCCATCTTCGGCCTGATCAAATCACCGCCACCCTTTGCCGGGAATACACCTCGGCGAGGACGGCTGACGGGATGTCGCCAGCCACCATTATCAAGGAGATCAACGTTGTCCGGCAGGCGCTCAATTTTCACGGGGCCAAGGCGGGCGCGTCATTCGAGACGCCACGGAAGCCGCCGCCGCGCGACCGGCACCTGACCCGCGACGAGTTTCAGCGGCTGCTCGACGGCTGCGTGTCGCCACACGTCCGGCTGTTCTGCATCCTCGCCCTGGTAACCGCCGGCCGGAAAACAGCGATCCTTGAGTTGACTTGGGACCGCGTGGATTTCAGGCGCGGCCTGATCCACCTGGAGCGGCCCGGGAGCTTCCCCGCGAAGGGACGCGCAATCGTCCCCATGACAGATCGCGCGCGCGAGGCGCTGACCGAGGCCTATAAGGGACGCCTGACAGACCACGTCATTGAAACCAACGGCGCGCCGCTGAAGGACATCAAAAAGGGCTTTACGGCCTCAGCGTTGCGGGCCGGTCTGAACGATGTAACGCCGCACGACCTTCGCCACACGGCGGCGGTATGGATGGCAGAATCTGGAGTGAGCATGCCGGAAATCGCGCAGTACCTGGGCCATACGGACCCATCTATCACCTTCCGGGTGTATGCGCGGTTTTCACCGGACTACCTTAGAAAGGCGGCTGGCGCGCTGAACTTCTGAAGGGAGGCGTGGAGCGTTGCGCGCCTGCACACGAAAGTTGAGATTCGGGCCCTTACCCGTTCAATTGAACCGAGCGAGCGGTGCCTTCAATCCATTTAAGTGATTGAAATTGTTGGCGCGCCCGACACGATTCGAACGTGTGACCTTTGCCTTCGGAGGGCAACGCTCTATCCAGCTGAGCTACGGGCGCTAACGGTGCGGACATTATCCGAGCCTTGCCCCTTCCGCAATCGCTGTGTGCGTTGCCGCCGGCTGTTGACGCCAGGGTGTTGATAAGCACGGCGTCATTCAGGCGGAATGCTGATTGCGCCAGCCAGATGAACCACTGGCGCCGGAAAGCCTGGCGCTCATGTGAGAAGCGATCGGCGGGAGAAGCCCGTGAATGGAACGGGCGGCAACGCCGGAAGGACGCTCCGATAGCCCCTGCCCCCAGGCCGGCAATTGGGCTGCCTGCCCCGGTAAGACCAATGAGCCCAACCGCCCGGAAACACGCCTGACGTACAAAGAATGCCGGCCGAACGAATCGACCGGCGTCCATGGGCGGGGTTACGGAATCCAGGGTGGGATGCGAGTCTTTTACGCCTCGGGGCGCTTGCCCGTTTTCATCCAGCGCAGGAGCTTTGCGCTGGCCGAAGATTGCGTTGGCTGAAGGCAATCATCGCCAGCCGGATGGGCTCTGGCGTCGGGGCTATTGCCGACGCAGGAAGCATGAAGCGCTCCTGGGTCGACATGCCCAGCGTATTCAGGAAACTGTTCCAGAATACATCTCCATGTGAAATGCTTAAATCGCCATGATAACAGCATTTTCCTGGTAAACGGGAAGCGCCTTTCCAATTCCTGCCCTAGCGGAACGCGCGGGCCACGGTCGGCCCGGATACAGCGCCAGCCGCGCCGCCCACGACAGCGCCCACTGGTCCGGCCACGAGCGCGCCGGCGCCGGCGCCGGCGGCCGCGCCGCCTACCCGCTGGCCCGTTCTGCTTCCGCAACCGCCGAGAGCGAAAGAAGCAGCAGCGACAAGAGTGATAACCAAAAAGCGCATTATGAGATTCTCCAACGATCGCGCGCCCATTGCTGGCCGCGGGCGGCCTTGCCGCCCGCGGCCAGGAGCGGCGGACATCCGCTGGGTCAATAATTTTTACGGCGAAGCTGTGGCGCGCGAGGAATGGCGGGACAAGCTCCTGCCCGAAAGCCGGTGCGCGCTGGCGTCGCTACCGACGCCCCCAGGCAGTCGAAAGCCGGCCCCGACCCGGCAGATATTTCTGCGATACTGGATCTGTCAAAAAATGCCTGCATACACGACATCGGCCAGCGCTTTATCATGAATTCATGTAATATATATAAAATACATGGCGCCATGATCCGCGAAATAAATTCGTATGCTGACATGTGCCCCAGGATCAACATGGCGTCACTTGTCGCCAGCTCTGATCCTGGCGCCGGGCAGGGGCGCCTCTGGTTAAGGCCGCGGAAGGCGTCAGTTGACTTCTGGCGCGCTTTTTTGCGCCGGTTACCGCGACGGCGCCGGGCCAACGTTGCCGCCGCCAACGCCAGTTGATGCGGCCGGGCTGTCCCCGCGGGGCGTGGAAGCCCTCCCCATCGGCCCGCCCGATATTGTCAGGCGGGCCTTGGAGCATTTTCGGAAAAGTAGAGCTCACTCTCCGTGAAGAAAAAGCATCAGCTGGCGTAGCGCTGCTTCCCGCCCATCCAGGTTTCGCTGACCTTAATCTTGCTCAGGGGCGCGCTGGTTGTCATGGGGTTGTCTTCAAGAATGGTCAGATCGGCGAATTTCCCAGGTTCGATGCTGCCTGCCCGGTCATCCATATGGCATTGCCAGGCCGCGTCGATGGTGACGGCGCGCAGCGCGGCCTCGACCGGAATCCGCTCATCCGGGTAAAAGACGCCGCCGCCTTCATTCATGATTCGCGTCACGGCGTTCTCCATGTAACGGAGCGGCTCGATGGGCGTGACGTTCCAGTCCGAATGCAGCGAAATCCGCAGACCAGCCGCCAGGGCCGAGGCGCAGGGGTCGTAGAAACGCGCGCGTTCGGGGCCGAAAATCCGCTCCTGGAAGGCCTTGCCCCACCAGTAAACGTGACCGATGAGGAATGACGGCGACAGGCCAAGCGCCTTCATCCGCGCCATCTGGTCCGGATGCAGCATGCTGCAATGCTCGATGCGATGGCGCAGGTCGCCGGCGGATTTGCCCCCCAACGCCGCCGCATACGCGTCAATGGTGGCGTCGATGGCCGCGTCACCGTTGGCGTGGACGCCGACCTGCCAGCCGGCGTTATGGGCGCGCCGGATGGTGTCCGTCATCTGCTCCACGGAAAAGTTGAGCGAACCCCGCTTGTCGGAATTGAGATAGTTCTCGCGCTGATAACCGGTCTTGGCCTGATTGGAGCCGTCCGCCCAGACCTTCATGCCCGTGAGGCGGAAGCGGTCGTCGCCATGCCCCGGCTTCAGACCCATGTTTTCCCATTGGTCAAAAAGAGTGGAGATCAGCATGCCCTGGTAGCGAACCGGCGCATCGCCAGCCACGACGGCTTCCAGCAGCGCCAGATCCTTGGGACCAGCGAGAAGCCCGATGCCGCAGTCGTGGAAGGTAGTGCAACCAACCGACGCGGTGAGATCAAACAGGCGGCGAACGCGCCGCTGGAACTCCGCAGCCGAGGGTTGCGGCATCTTGTGGATGAAGATCGCCTGCGCCGCCATCTCCTCCAGTTTGCCGGTCAGATCGCCATTGGCGTCCCGGATAAACCTGGCCCCTGGGGGATTTGGCGTGTCGCGGGTGACGCCCGCAAGTTTCAGGGCGGCGCTGTTAGCGTAGGCGATGTGACCATTGTTCTCCAGAATGAACAGGGGGTTGTCTGGCGCCAGCGCGTCCAGCACCGCCAGGGTCAGGGGCCGGGCTCCGCGGGTGATGCTCGGATCAAACTCCTGGACCTGAACCCATTCGCCTGGCCTGGTCTTGCTGACGCCCTCCCGTATTTTCGCGATCACGGCGTCAAAATCCGGCGTCGTGATCGGGCTGACATTGATCCAGTCGTCAAAAGCCACGAAGACGAAATGGGCGTGGGGCTCCACAAAACCTGGCGTCATGGTCCGGCCCTTCAGGTCAACCATACGGGTCTTTGGCCCCGCCAGCCCCTGAATGTCCTGCTTGCGTCCCACGGCGACGATGCGGCCGCCGCGAATGGCCACCGCTTCCGCCTGCGGCGCCCGGGCGTTCATCGTCACGATCGGCCCGCCCGAGAAAATGACGTCGGCAGGCCCCGTGCCGGCAGGTCCCGCCTTGCCGTGACCGGCCTTCGCCATGGCCGGGCCCGCGGCGGACGCCACGAAGGCAGATGTGGCCGCAACGCTCATGTACTTGAGAAAATCGCGCCGCGAAGCCGCATTGCGAATGATGGCCAGTTGCCCAGGGTTACAGGCAATACACATGCGTACCTCTCCCATATCAGGCGAAAACGCCCGACGCGCTCCCGGACAGCCGCCTGGCCGCACAGGATCTGCAGGGCCGCCAAGCTAAAGCTTGAGAATTAACTCTGCAACCCTGCCCGCCGCGCCAACAACGCCCGGACAAACCTCATTTCCCGACCCGCTACGGCGTCGCCGGAACATGTATTTACTGAAGCAACATATACTTTAAAGTAATATGTAATCATATATTTATATTATAATTTAGTTAAAGTATACACGGATCAGCGCCTCATCGCCGGTCGCCGGCGGGGGCGCGCGTGAGCAAGGGCGACGCCTGAAACTGCCGGCGCCGCCCTGGTCATCATGATAGTTATCCCGAACAGCGAAGTGAAAAGGCGCACTGTCCTGCCCGGTGCGTCATGGCCAGCGCCGCCTGTCAGGGGGAGCCGGCGCCCTCTCCCAGTTCTGCCGCCAGATGTTCGCGCAGCGCCTGAACCCTGGGCAAGGCCCCCTTGTGACGCGGCCAGACCAGCCACGCCGAAGCGTCGGGCGAAAGCAGATCCGGCGACACTAGCTGCAGTCGCCCGCTGCGCAGATCGTCATCCACCTGATAATCCGGCAGCCGCGCCACGCCCAGGCCGGCCAGCGCCATGGCGCGCACCGCCTCGGTGTCGCTCAGCGTCATCAATGGCCGGATGGTGATCTGGCGCATGACGCCGCCCGCTTTCATGCGCCAGACATTTTTCGGCGCATAAGTTTTCTGCACCAGGCAGCGCCCGTGCTCCAGGTCTGCGTAAGAACGCACCGGATTCGCTCGCAACCATGCCGGCGAAGCGCAGATGTGCACGGAGATCTTCTTCAGAAACTGTACGTCGAGGCCCGACGTTTCCGGTTCGGCAAGCCGCACGGCGAGGTCATATCCCTCGGTCAGCAGGTCGGCGTACCGGTCAGACAGGTCGACGTCGAGGCGCACCAGCGGGTGGCGGGCGGCGAAAGCGGCGAGCGCCGGCAGCACCCGCAGCCGGCCGAAGCCGGAGGGCATGGTGATGCGCAACGGCCCATGGAAACGGGCGCCGTCGTCGTTGAGATCCGCCTCCGCGTCGGCGAGGCCCGCCACCAGCAGCCGCACGGCGTCGGCGTAGCGCTCGCCAGCCTCGGTGAGCAGCACGCGCCGCGTCGTGCGCTCCAGCAGCCGGCGGCCCAGCTTGCGCTCAAGTTCGGCGACGCGCCGGCTCACCGTGGACTGGGTCACCCCCAGCTCCCGCGCCGCCGCGGCGAAACCGCCGGTTTCGACCACCCGCAGGAACGTCGCCACATTTTGCAGGTTCGGCTCATTCATCGGGGAAACCGATATATGAAATCCCCGTCGCATGGGAAGTCCCGCCCCGGATGGGCGTATATGGTCCCGCCATCAGTCAACCGGTCATACAGGATCGACATCATGCATGTATCTGAAGCGGTCAGGCGGCGCATGTCCGTCCGGGCTTTCCGTCCGGACCCGGTGCCCGCCGACGTTGTCCGCGAACTGCTGGAGCTTTCCGCCCGCGCGCCCAGCGGCGGCAATGTGCAGCCGTGGCATGTGCACGCCCTCACGGGCGCGCCGCTGGCGGAGCTGATCGCCCTCGCCAATGAAAACGGCGCCGACCCGGAGCCGGCCTACGACGTCTATCCGCACAATCTCTGGGAGCCCTACCGCACGCGCCGCTTCCAGATCGGCGAGGCGCTCTACGCCAGCATCGGCATTCCGCGCGAGGACAAGCCGGGCCGCCTGCGCCAACTGGCGCGCAACGGCCTGCTGTTCGGCGCGCCGGTCGGCGTGTTCGTCTTCATCGATCGCAAGATGGGACCGCCGCAGTGGTCCGACCTCGGCATGTATCTGCAGACGCTGATGCTGCTGGCGACCGAGCGCGGTCTCGACACCTGCCCGCAGGAATACTGGGCGCGCTTCGCCAGCACCATCGAACGCTTCGTCAACGCGCCGGAAGACCGGATGCTGTTCTGCGGCGTGGCGTTGGGCTATCGTGACGAAACCGCCCCCATCAACTCGCTGCATGCGCCGCGCGCGCCGTTCGCCGAATGGGGCCAGATGCACGGCTTCTGAGCCTGCCATTGGTTGTTACAAGGACGATCCGGCCTGCGGGCCGGATCGCGCGCCGCGCCCCCGCTGCAGGCAGCGCCTTCAACGCGTGCTGAAAGGCCTGTGTTCGCCAGGCTTCTGAAAGATATTGCCGCGCATCTGGCCTTTCAGGGTTTCCTGGCCATTCACCGTCCAGTGCAGCAACAGCCGCGCGCCCGGCTTCATGCTGTCAGGACATGGACCAGTCCGATGCATCGTGGCGACCACGCGGCGACGCCCGTCGCCGCCCCCGTCCATCACGGCTTCCGAGCGGGCTTCCCGGCTGCTGGTGAAATGCGTCGTGCGCGCCACGGTCGCGGTGATGTCCGCGCCGCGGGCCGGCGACGCGCCCCTGCATCGCATTGTTGACGTCAGGCTCCTGTCCGTCAGCGCATAAACCGGATCGCCACAGCGCAAACCGTCGGCCGCGGCCCGCGCCCGATCCTCCCGGACATCCAGCTCGTGCAGCGCCCGGTCCGCCTTGCGGTCGAGGCAAATGCGCCAGACTTTTCGCGTCCTGACTGCGGGGTCACGAGCGGAGGGCGCCATGTGTTCCTCGATCAACCACAAGCCGCTGGCGCGCGCCGGGGTGGCGGCGGGAAGCGCAAAGGCGCGCGCGGCCGGCGAAGCCAGCAATGCGACCGCCAGCGTGGTCAGCGCCGCGAGGCAATGCACGAAAACGGACATCACGCCATTCCCTTCATCTGTGCACCTCGCCAGCGTCAGCCGCCCGCCCCGCGTGCGGGTCGTCTGCCACCGTGATCTTGTGACAGATGCAGCGGAACAGATTGACCAACCGGGAAAAAATGCCGGGCCAGCATAACTTCCGTCCCCACGCCAGCGCATGCGCCAGTATTATGTTCATGCCGCAGCGACGCTATAGTCACCCTTATGGTTACATGATGTGGCGTATATTGAAACTGTTTCGTCCATTGACGCGCCAGATTGACATATCCGGCAAAAATGCCCGGAATACGTTAGGGCAGGTTCGGAATCTCTGGACACGCCATGGCGCGAAATCAAAAGCGGAACAAAAACGGGAAGGAGACGCATGTCCGGCTTGCCAGCCCTGTCCACCCTGGCGTGGCAATTCGCCAGCATCCTCGGCCTGCTGGTGGCGCTGCGCTGGTTGCGGACGTTTTTCGTCGCCACCCCCCAGCAGCACGTGCGGGTTATCGAGACCTTCGGGCGCTACAGCGGCTACCGCGCCGCCGGCCTGTCCCTCAAGCTGCCCTGGCCGCTCCAGAAAGCGCGCCAGCCATTCTCGCTTCAAACCCGGCAGATTGCGCTCCAGCTCGGCGTCAAGTCGCGGGACAACGCCTTCGTCACCATGCCGATCAGCCTGCAATACCGGGTGATCCCTCTGGCGGTCAAAGCCGCATTTTATGAACTGCACAACCCGGAAGGGCAGATTGAATCCTATGTGGCGACGGAAGCGCGCGCCGTCGCCGCGACGAAAACCTTCGATCAGCTGTACACGGACCGGGACGAATTCACCCAGACCGTGCGGGAATCCCTGGATGAGGCCATGAACGCCTATGGCTATGAAATCAGGGCGGTGCTGATCGACGATCCCCGCCCCACCACGGAAATGATCGCGGCGTTCAATGAGGTGCTGGCGTCGCAGCGGCGGCTGGAAGCCGCCCAGAACGACGGCGAAGCCGAGAAGATCAAACGCACAAAAAGCGCCGAGGCCTCGGCTGCGGCCATGGCCATCACCGCGCGCGGCATCGCTGAAAGCCGCAGCATCATCGCTGAGGGCAACGCCCGGGCGCTCGCCGCCTTCCGCGCCGACACCACGCTGACCGACGCCGACGCCATGGCCTTCATGATGGAGATCAACCGTCTCGAAGCCCTGCGGGACGCGGCTTCCCACGGCGGCCGCACCGTGCTGGTCACCGGTGACGGCGGCGGCGACCTGGCCGCCAGGGCCCTGCTGGGCGGACTGGGGCCGGAAACCGCCCCCGCAGGCGCACGCCAGCCATGCCAGCACCCGGCGCGCGAGCACCCGGCGCCAGAGTCGTCATTTTCAGCTGGCGCGAGCGACAGCCCGCCAGCGTGATCGCAGGGCCAGAGCCGTTCCCGGCGGCGTCTGCCCCCCTGTCCGCCACCTCTGCCCGCCACCCCTGCCCCGCCATATTCATGGTCTCGCCAGCGGTCGCGCCCTGCCGCAAGGTTATGGCCGGCATTCATCGTGGAGAAACGGCATGAGCGGTCACGCACAGGTATTCGCGGGCCTGATTTCCCTGTTTTGCCTGTCCATCGCGGCGGTGCTGACCCGGCGTCCGGCCCCCGGTCGGGTCCGAAGCCAGCCGCCCCAAACCTGACATCGGGGTCTGCCGACGTCAGCAAGCCCGGCGATGGAGCCGCATGGCCTGGGCGGCGCAGCCATGTAGCCGCGCCGCCGACAGTCAGGCCAGCGCCCGGCGCACCGCGTCGGCGCAGATGTGCACCGCCGTATTGGCTTCATCGATGACCTTGCCCATGGTGATGAAGCCGTGAATCTGCCGGTCGAAACAGATGTAGGAGACCCGGTTTCCGGCTTCGCTCAGGCGCTGGGCGTAGGCGAGGCCATCGTCGCGCAGCGGGTCGAAACCGGCCGTCAGCACCAGCGCCGGCGGCAGGTTCGCCAGGTCGCCGCACAACATCGGCGAGGCGCGCCAGTCCGCGTGATGGGCGCGATCCTGAATATAATGGTTGTGGAAGTAATCGATGCTGTCGCGGGTCAGCATGTAGCCCTGCCCGTTGGCGGCGTGCGACGGGCGATCGCTTTCCAGGTCAACGCCAGGATAGATCAGCAGCTGGTAGCGCAGCGGCGGGCCGCCCGCATCCCGGGCCAGAATCGAAACGACGGCGGCGAGGTTGCCGCCGGCGCTGTCGCCGCCAATCGCCAGCCGGTCGGGGTCAACGCCCAGCGACGCGGCGTTGGCGTGAATCCAGCGCGTCGCTGCCATGCTGTCCTCAACGGCGGCGGGAAACGGCGCCTCGGGCGCCAGCCGGTAATCCACGGAAACAACCGCGCAACCGGAGGCGTTGGCCAGTTGCCGGCACAGCACGTCGTGGGTGTCGCGGTTGCCGATGACGAAGCCGCCGCCGTGCACATAGATCAGCGCCGGCAGGACAGTCCCGGGCTGGCTGCCCAGCGGGCGATACAGCCGCAGCGGTATGGGCCCCGCCGGCCCTTCCGCGTCGAGATCGCGCGCCTCGGCGACCTCTGGCGGCTCCGGCTGCGAAAAGAAGCGGCGCTCCAGATACCATTTGCGCGCTTCGACAGGCGAAAGCTCGTGCACGCCGGGCATGCCGCTGTTCGCGATGAGTTGCAGCAGTCCAGCCGTCTGCGGATCAACCATGGGCGCTTCTCTCCCCGAATGTTTTGCCAGCGCGCCTTTTGACGCTTCAGGCAGGAAAGCTAGAGCATTTCCATCAAAAGGGGAGCCCACTTTTCGCGGGAGCAGCGCGCGAACCGCATGCGCCGCCGGAAACATTCATGATCTGGCCGCCTTCAGCAGCGCGGCGTGCACCTGGTCGACAAAACCGGCGGCGGCGCCGCCAGGCCGGTAGCTGACGCCCTGGGTGACGTGGGCGACCTTCTGGTCGACAGCGATGCAATAGACCGTATAGGACCAGCCGCCCTGCTGCGGACCGCCGGCGATCACCGCCAGCTGGCCGGGGTAGCGGTCAACGCTGACGCGATAGCCCGCCTGGCTCGCCGCCTGCTCGGCTACCCGCGCGCACTGGTCAAGGCTGAGCCTGGAGGCTTCGGCCCGCTCCACCCGGTACTCCAGGGCGAAATCGCCATCGGCCGCGCCCGCCGCCGACATCCCGCCAACAACCAGAGCCGCCGCCAGCCCTGCTGCCCAACCCCTGCCCATCACAACGCCTCTCCAGACACCTCGCCAGGCCGCCAGCGAATGCCAGGGGCGCCGTAAGGTCAAATCAAGGAACCGCGAGAGCGGCGGATTGCCGGAAATTGCGGAATATTACTCTGGAATAATTATAATCAATCCCGCATCCCGGTCCATGGCTCAACATTTTATTGACATGGCGCCGCGTTTACTGCCATGCAGCGCAGGTTCTGGCCTGACGTACGCCCCGCTGGCGCCGGGATACGACCGTTTCAGCGTAAACAGCAGAGAAATGGTCGCGATCCGGCCCAGCACGACGCCGGCATCGTGAACATCGACAAATATTGACCTGGAATACGCCAGAAATACCGTGCGTCATGTCCAGAGTTGCTTCGGAACGGGCGCGAGAGGCGGCGCGCCGTTCCCAGATCCTTTCCGAGGCTCCCATGCGCTCCATCGTTCTTGCATCCGCATTCGCTGTCGTCGCCAGCGCCGCCGTCGCCCGGGAGACGCCGATCGGAACGCCGCAGCAACACGCCGGCATGGAGATCGGCGCCGTCTACCTGCAGCCCATCGAGATGGAGCCGCCGGGGATGATGCGCGACGCGAAGGATTCCGACGTGCACCTGGAGGCTGACATCAAGGCCGCCAGAAACAACACGAACGGCTTCGCCGAAGGCGACTGGATTCCCTATCTCGGGGTGAAATATGAGCTGACCAGGCTCGATGGCGGCAAGACCATCCAGGGTGATTTCATGCCCATGGTCGCCAATGACGGGCCGCACTATGGCGACAACGTCAAGCTGGACGGCCCTGGAAAATATCGCCTGAAGCTGACCATCTCGCCGCCTTCAGCCAATCCGCACGCCCATTTCGGCCGCCACGTCGACAAGGAGACCGGCGTCGGGGCCTGGTTCGCTCCGTTCAGCGCCGAATATGAATTCGTCTACGCCGGAACCGGCAAGAAGGGCGGTTACTGATGCGGCGGCGCGACCTGCTTCCCGCCCTCGTTCTCTCCGCCGTTCTCCCCAGGCTGCTTGCCGCCGCGGCGCCCGCCCGCGCCGCCGACGAGCCGACCTTCCGCATCGAATTCCGCGACGGCGTCATCACGCCGCTGCGGCTGGAGGTTCCGGCGAAAACCCGCTTCAGGCTCGAGCTGGTCAATCACGGAGCCAGCGCCGCCGAATTCGAAAGCCTGGAGCTGCGCAAGGAAAAGGTGCTGGCCCCGGGCGTCGAGACGGTCATGGTGATCCGCACGCTCGATCCGGGCGAATACAGTTTCTTCGATGATTTTCATCCCGGTTCGCCGCCCGCCGTGCTGGTGGCGAAATAGGTTCTGAACTGATGTTGTCTCCCGATTTCAACGTCGCTTTCGTCATGTGGCGCGAGAGCATCGAGGCGCTGCTGGTCGTTGGCATTCTCAACGCCTGGCTGTCCGCCCGCCCGCCGGCGGAACGGGCCCGGGGCCGGGCGTGGCTGTGGGCTGGCGTGGCTGCTGGTCTTGCTGGCGCGGTCGCCCTGGCGGCGACGCTGCTGTTCGCCGGCGAGGCGCTGGGCGACGAGGGCCAGGAATATTTCCAGATGGCGATCATGTTCATCGCCGCCGCCCTGATCGTGCAGATGGTGTTCTGGATGCGCCGCCACGGCCGCACGCTCAAAACTGAACTGCACGCCTCGCTCGACGACGCCGCCACGCGCTCGCACTGGCTGGGCGTGTTCGTGCTGGCCGCCCTCGCCGTGCTGCGCGAAGGCGCGGAGGCGGCGGTGTTCCTGTATGGAACCATGGCCTCGGCCAGCACCTCGTGGTGGAGCGGCGCGTTTTCGGCCGTGCTCGGCCTCATCGCGGCGGCCCTGACCTACTGGCTGCTGCAGGCCGGCGGGCGGCTGCTGTCGTGGCGGCTGTTTTTCCGGGTGACGGAGGTCATGCTGCTGCTGCTGGCGGGCGGCCTGGTGATCAACGGACTTGACCACCTGATCTCTCTTGGCGTTATTCCGCAGCTGTCGTCGAAACTGTGGGACACCTCGGCGCTGCTGCCGGACAGCGGCGCCCTCGGCGGCCTGGTTTCCAGCCTGACCGGTTACCGGGCCCGCCCGGTGCTGGTCGAGGTGCTGGCGCTCGCTGCGTTCTGGATATCTATGACATGGCTGCTCAACCGTCCGGAACCACGCGCGTCCTGACCGCCGCGCCTCCGCCGGCCCGCCTGTCCAGGCTGGCCCGGGGCGCCGGCGTGTGGCTGCGCGACCACCAGCGCGGCCTGCGGCGGCTGCAGTGGTTCATCATCGCCGCTTACGCTGCATTGCTGTTCCTGCCGCTGCTGACGCCGGTCCCCACCCGCCTGTCGCACATCTGGACCAACGCCACCCTGTTCGCCCAGTTCGCCTTCTGGGGCATCTGGTGGCCGTTCGTGCTGCTCTCCATGGTGTTGATGGGCCGCGCCTGGTGCGGCGTGTTCTGCCCGGAAGGCGCCCTTGCCGAATTCAGCAGCCATCGCGGCCTGGGCCGCGCCACGCCGCGCTGGATCCGCTGGCAGGGCTGGCCATTCGTCGCCTTCGCCGGCACCACCGTCTACGGCCAGATGGTCAGCGTCTATCAATACCCGAAGCCGGTCGTCATCGTGCTCGGCGGCTCCACCCTGGCCGCCATGGTCATCGGCTTCCTGTACGGCCGCGACAAACGCGTCTGGTGCCGCTATCTGTGCCCCGTCAATGGCGTCTTCGGTCTGCTGGCGAAGCTGGCGCCGGTGCATTTTGGCGTCGACCGCCTGAAGTGGGACCAGTGGCGGCGTGATCATGATGGCCCCCCGCCGGCCGTCAACTGCGCGCCGCTGGTGCCGATCCGCACCATGCGCGGCGGCTCCGCGTGCCATATGTGCGGGCGCTGCGCCGGTTTTCGCGACGCCGTGGCCATGGCGCCGCGTGCGCCGAACCATGAGGTGGTCGCCGTGGCCGGCGATAACGCCAGGCCCTGGGAAACGGCGCTGATCGCTTTTGGCCTGATGGGCCTGGCCGCCGGAGCCTTCGAATGGACCCAGAGCCCGCTTTACGTGACCGCGAAACAGTGGCTGGCGGAGTGGCTGGTCGGCCACGGCCTGCTCTGGCCGCTGCGCCCGCACCTGCCCTGGTGGATCCTGACCAATTACCCTGAGCAGAACGACATGATGACGCCGCTCGACGGCGGCCTGATGATCGCTTACGTGCTCGCCGCCGCCGCCATCACCGGCGCCGCGGTTTACGCCTGCCTGGCGCTGGCGACGCGGGCGCTGGGCGCGTTCGACAGCCGCCGCTTCCATCATCTGGCGCAGGGGCTGATCCCCATCGCCGGCTGCGGCGTGTTTCTTGGCCTGTCGGCCATCACCGTCACCCAGTTGCGGGCGGAAGGGCTGGGACTGCGCTGGATTTCCGACGTCCGCGCCCTGCTGCTGGCCGGCGCCTGCCTCTGGAGCCTTTGGCTGATCTGGTCAATCTCCGGCCGCTACGCCCGCGCCTCCCTCCCCCGCCTCGCCTGCCTCGCGGCGGGCGCCCTGGCCGTCGGCTGTGGGCTCGTCCACTGGGTGATGCTGTTCTGGATCTGGTGAGCCGCCCGGTTGCAAGCTCCGCCCGTCCGTCCCATTCTCAGGTCATGGCAATTCCTGCGACTGTCCGGCGCCGGCGTTTTCGCCAGACGCGCCGGGCCGGAGGGGCTCTCCGGCGACGCGAACAGGCTTCGCGGGAAGAAAGCGGGGCCGGGCGCCGTGTGGACGGCTTTGCCTGGAGCCGCAACGATGCGGGAGACGACCAGTGACGGGCATTCGCGACAACACATCCGCTTCGCGTTTCGAGATGCAGACGGAATGGGGCCTCGCCGTTCTCGACTATCATGACACCCTCGACGCCATCAGCCTCGATCACACCGGGGTTCCCGAAGGCGCGGCCGGCAAAGGCGTCGGCGCCCGCTTCGTGCTGGGCGTGCTCGATGACATCCGCGCCCGGGGGCGCAAGATCGTCCCGCGCTGCCCCTTCGTCCAGGCCATGCTGAAGAAGCACCCGCAATACGCTGACATGGTGCTGATCTGACCCTCCGCCCCAGGCGCGGGAAGCCGGCGCACCGGGCCGGGTCGCCGGCAGAATGATCAACGAATTGACGCATTTATTTTTATAACGACGTTCAAAAATTTATAGACGGCGCCTCAGGATCGCATAACCTCCATGGACCGCCGGAAGAGCGGACATGGAAGCGCGAACCTGGAGGAAGCGCATGATACGCAGGCTTGTTGCAGCCACGCTCGCAACCGTAACCCTGTGTTTTCCAGCCATATCGGCGGAAAAGAAATATGACCAGGGTGCATCAGACACGGAAATCAGGCTTGGCCAGACCATGCCGTACAGCGGCCCAGCCTCCTATGTCGGCATTGTCGGTCGCACCCAGGCGGCCTATTTCCGCATGATCAATGAACAGGGCGGGATCAACGGCCGCAAGGTAACGCTGATCTCGCTCGACGACGCCTACAATCCGGCCAAGACCGTCGAGGCGACGCGGCGACTGGTCGAAGGCGACGGAGTGCTGGCCACCATGTCGTCCAACGGCACGGTGACCCAGGCCGCCGTGCAGAAATATCTCAACAGCAAGGGCATCCCCCAGCTGATGATCGGCTCCGGCTCATCGCGGTGGAGCGACCCGAAGAACTTCCCCTGGTCGACCGGCGCCCTGTCGCTTTATGTCACCGAGGGCAAGATTTTTGGCCGCTGGATTCTGCAGAACCGGCCCGACGCGAAGATCGGCGTGCTGGCCCAGAACGACGACCTCGGCCGCGACTTCATCAAGGGACTGCGCGAGGGGCTTGGCGACAAGGCAAGCAAGCTGATCGTTTCGGAGCAGATGTACGACCTGACCGAACCGACCGTCGATTCCCAGATCCTCACCCTGTCCCGCTCCGGGGCCAACGTGTTCTTCAACGCCAGCACCGGCAAGTTCGTCACCCAGTCGATTCGCAAGGTGAAAGAGCTGAATTGGCCCGCCCTGCATTACCTGATGAGCGCCTCCGCCACCCGCATGCTGCTCGAAGGCGCAGGGCTGCAGAACGCCAAAGGTCTGATGACAGTGCAGAGCGTGAAGCACGTCGCCAGCCCGAAATGGAAAAACGACCCCGACGTGAAAACCTATGAGGCGTTCCGGGCGAAGTGGTCGCCGGACACGCCTGCCGACGACGACGTCGGCTTCTACGCCTACTCCAGCGCGGTCCTCATGAAGCGGATCCTGGAGGCCTGCGGCGACAACCTGACCCGCGCCAACGTGCTGAAGCACGCCACCAACCTGAAGGGGCAGACAAGTCCGATCCTGCTGCCCGGCATAACCCTGAACATCTCGCCGGACGATTATGCGCCCGTGACCAAATTCTACATGGGCGTGTTCAACGGCGACGACTGGGAGGTGTCGGGCGGCCTGGTCCAGTAAGCGCCCTTCGACAGCGGCGTCTGGAGACGGGACGGGCCAGACATGCCGCGCCGGCAATTGTTGGCGCGGCGGTCACGGGGATATAAGAAGGCCGTGAGCCAGAAATTCTGGCCGGAAACGCCGGGTGGGCGACGACTTGGCGTTTCCGGCGGGTCTGGCCACGTCCAGCGCCGGTCGCGGCGTTGTCTGCATTCACTTCCCTGCGCCGGCCCCCGTCAGCGCGGACAACCGACAGCGTCCCACGCGGGACGCGTCCATATGGAAACGACAGGATGAGCACCAAAACCCCGGGGCTGCGCCGCGCCGCCATCGTCTCTCCCATCCGCACCGCCGTCGGCAAGTTCCAGGGCAGCCTGTCCAGCATCGCCGCCGGCGATCTCGGCGCCATTGTCATCAAGGAGCTGGTCGAGCGCACGAAGATCGACCCCGAGCGCATTGACGACGTGGTCTTCGCCCAGGGCTACGGCAATGGCGAGGCGCCGTGCATCGCCCGCTGGTCGCTGCTGGCCGCGGGCCTGCCGATCACCGTGCCAGGCTACCAGCTTGACCGCCGTTGCGGCTCGGGCCTGCAGGCGATCATCGACGCCTCGATGCTGATCCAGACTGGCGTCGCCGACGTGGTCGTCGCCGGCGGCGTCGAGAGCATGAGCAATGTGGAGTATTACTCCACCGACATGCGCAACGGCGCCCGCTCCGGCTCGGTGACCCTGCACGACCGCCTGACCCGCGGCCGCGTCATGAGCCAGCCGATCAGCCGGTTCGGCGTCATCTCCGGCATGATCGAGACCGCCGACAACCTGGCCCGCGATTACAACATCTCGCGCGAGGCCTGCGACGCCTACGCCGCCCGCAGCCACCAGCGCGCCGCCGCCGCCTGGGCGGAAGGCAAGTTCGACGATGAGCTGGTGAAGGTGGCCGTGCCGCAGCGTCGCGGCGACCCGGTGATCTTCGCCCAGGACGAGGGCATCCGCGCCAACGCCACTCCCGAGAGCCTCGCCCAGCTGCGGGCGATCGAGAAGGGCGGCGTCACCACCGCCGGCAACGCCAGCCAGCAGAACGACGCCGCCGCCGCCTGCCTGATCGTCGCCGAGGACAAGCTGGAAGAGCTGGGCCTGGAGCCGATGGGCTGGTTCGTCGGCTGGGCCGCCGCCGGCTGCGAGCCGTCCCGCATGGGCATTGGCCCGGTGCCGGCCGTGGAGCGCCTGTTCGCCCGCGCCGGCATCAGCTGGAGCGACATCGACCTGGTCGAACTGAATGAAGCCTTCGCCGCCCAGGTGCTGGCCGTGCTCAAGGGCTGGGGCTGGTCTGACGACGACAGCCGTCACGACATCCTCAACGTCAACGGCTCGGGCATCTCGCTCGGCCACCCGATCGGCGCCACCGGCGGCCGCATCCTCGCCAACCTGATGCACGAGCTGAAGCGTCGCAACGGCCGCTATGGCCTCGAGACCATGTGCATCGGCGGCGGCCAGGGCATCGCGGCCGTGTTCGAGCGCGCCGTCTGAGGTCAAAACGTTCTGACGGACGTCGCCAGCCGCCTTCCGTCAGAATGTTGCAGGCATATGAAGATACGCTCCGGCCAGGCCATGTCTGGCCGGATTGTTTTGGGGGGCGCCGCCTCTGCAAGCGGCGACATGATGCGACAGGTGGGAAACAACCCGTGACGGACAACTGGATCAGCGGCTGCCGCAATGGCGTCAACGCCTGGGAATGCGACGAGAACAACCATCTCAACGTGCGCTTCTACATGACGCGCCTGTCGCAAACGATGGGCTTCGTCGCCCACGCCCTTGAGGTTCCCGCCGGCTGCGCCCTCTCTCCCACGACCCACCACATCCGCTACCGCCGCGAACTCAACACCGGCGACATGGCTGATTTCCGCACCCGGGTGATCGAGGTCCGCGACAACAGCGTCGTGCTGCATCACGAGTTGCGCTGCGCAGGAGCGTTTTCAGGCAAAGTGGACGGCGCTTTGCCTGAAGAAAACGCGTCAGCACAAAGCGGGGTCGCAACGAGTTTCATCAGCATCGACCGGCAGATCGATCGCGCTACCGGCGCGCCGGTCGCCTGGAGCGCCCGACAGCGTGAGCTGATGGCCCAGTTCGCCGGGGATCTGCCGGAGCGCGACGCTCCGCGCAGCGTCGCCTTCGAGGAGCCGCGCCGGCCGCTCGATCTCGGCGAGGCCCGCGCGCGCGGCCTGGTCGAGGTCTATCGCGGCATGGTGCAGCCGTGGGAGTGCGACGTCTCCGGCCGCATGGCCACCGAGCAGGTGATGGGCCGGTTCTCCGATGGCGTCGGCAATCTGTTCGCGCACATGGGCATTGACGTCGCCGACCTGCTGGCGAGCCGCCGCGGCAGTGTTGTCGTCGAGAACCGCCTCACTTACAATGACATGCCCGGCCCCGGCGAACTCATCGTCTCGCACAGCCAGGTCGTCGAATTCCTCGGCAAGACCATGCGCTTCTCGCACGGCATGTATAACGCGGCGACGGGCCGGCGCATTGCCGCTTCCGAGGTGATCGTCGCCATTCTCGACCACAACACCCGCCGCGCCGTCGCCCTGTCCGACGCTGAACGCGCCCGCGTGGAACAGCGCCTGACGCCCCTGGACTGATCCGGCCCGCGAGGATGCCGGCGCATCCGCATTCTGCCGGACCCCACGTCCGGGCAAGGCGCTTCCCTGCCGGAAACGCCTTGCCGCGCGGGGTTGCTGCAACAGGAGAGCGAACCCCATGGCCAGGCTGGCGGCGCAGACGGCGGATGAACTCAAGAGCGAGAACGAGGCGCTGGAAACGGCGCGGGACAGCGGCCGGCCGCCGCTGCTGGAAGACCCGCTGGTGACGCGGGTCTCCGTCACCATGGCGATCCTCGCCGTGGCCGGCGTCATTCTCGGCAGCATCGAATCCATGCAAAGCGCCGCCGCCGCCAACGCCGCCTCCCAGGCGCTGATCTACCAGAACCGGGCCACCGACGCCTGGTCGGCGCTGGACGCGCGCATGGTGCGACAGGCGCTCGGCCGCAGCAACGACGCGCAGGCGCGCTTCAACGACAGGGATGACGACGCCCTCGCCGCCCATGCCCGCGCCCAGGAGAGCCTGTCGCTCGCCAGCCTCCGGGAAGCTGAGCGGCGCGGCGTCCGCCACGAAATCCTCACCTGGGCGGTGATGCTGGTGCAGATCGCCATCGCCGTCGCCACCATCTCCATCATCGCCCGGCCGCGCCGCTGGCCCTGGCGGGCCGCCATGGCGCTCGGCTGCGCTGGCGCGCTGCTCGGCCTTGGCGGCTGGCTGGCGTAGCCGCCAGTTTGTCAGGTCCTCTCTCCGGCCCGTGAACAATCTGCCCCTCAGGCGCGTTGACCTTCTGAAATCAGCAAACGCGATGGGAACGGCGGCTGACAATCCACGTGATCGTCAGCGTCCGCGGGACACGGGACATTGCCCGCGTCTGCTCCCCGCGTCGGACGATGGAAGGAGACACGCGATGGACACTGACCGGATCAAGGGCGCGGGCAATGAGGCTCTCGGCAAGGCCCGCCAGTTTGTGGGCGACCTGACCAACGACGGCAAGCTGCAGGCCAGCGGCGTTGTGGACGAGGCCACGGGCGCCGCCCAGCGCGCGTTCGGCCAGGCCAAAGACGCCGCCCGCGACGGCGCCGCCGCGGTCACCCGCCAGACCCGCAGCAACCCGCTTGGAACCCTGCTGGCCGTCGGCGCCGCCGGTTTCGTGCTTGGCATGATGTGCCGCAGGTAGCGCGGCGTCCGCCGGAAACCCGTCAGCCTGGTCGCCAGCGTGCGGCTGTCGCCACCGGCAATGCCAGCCGGCGTCGCTCACATGTGGGTGGCGCCGGCTTTCGTTTGCGTTCATAAATCGGGGCGCCGTAAAAATCTTGCCGCCGCCTGAAAAGCCATCAGCCGCCGGCAAAACACTGCTCAGGGAGAAACGCCATGACAGCCGCGAACGTCGTCAGCCTCGACAAGATGAACGAAGCCGAGCGCCAGGTCCGCATCGACCTCGCCGCCGCTTACCGGCTTGTCGCCATGTATGGGTGGGACGACATGGTGTTCACCCACCTGTCCGCCCGCGTGCCCGGGCCGGAGCATCACTTCCTGATCAATCCCTATGGCATGATGTTCGACGAGATCACCGCCTCGAGCCTCGTCAAAATCGATCTGGACGGCAATCCGGTTGGCGAGACGCCCTACAAGGTCAACCCGGCCGGCTTCACCATTCACTCGGCCGTGCACGAGGTGCGCGAGGACGCCCACTGCGTCATGCACCTGCACACCCTCGACGGCACGGCGGTCGCCTCCACCTCGCTTGGCCTGCAGCCGCTGAACCAGACGGCGCAGCTGATCTCCGACGACCTCGCCTATCACGATTACGAAGGCGTCGCCCTTGATCTCGACGAGCGTCCGCGCCTGCAACGCGACCTTGGCGACAAGAACCTGATGCTGCTGCGCAACCATGGCACCCTCACCGTCGGCAAGACTGTGGCGACCGCCTTCATGCGCATGTACTACCTGGAGCGGGCCTGCTCCATGCAGGTGCGCACCTTCGCCATGGGCAGCGCCATTTATCCGACCGAAGAACAGGTCATCGAGAAAAACGCCGAAGTCGGCTCCTCCCCCAACGGCCTGATGAAGGTGGCGGACCGCCTCGCCTGGCCGGCGCTGCTGCGCAAGCTCGACCGTCACAACCCCGGCTACCGCGACTGATCGTCAGCCAGGGTCCCGTCAGGCCGGCGGCGACTTTCCCGCCGGCCCGCGCGCCAGCCTGGTTCCTGGCCCCGGTCCATGAGGCCAGGCCTGGCTAACGGGCGTGCCTCAGGTCGATCCGGCAGGCGGGGGCGACGCCAAAGTTTTTTCCTGCCCTGGAGACCTGCCCTCCCCCTGCCGCCAACGCCCCGGACAGCCCGTGACTGACCGCATTGCCACATGAGGTCATGGCCGCAAGGGGCCTGTCGGCCAGGGCTCCGGCCCGTTCTTCCACGTCAGGCAGCCAGTTCATCGCAACAATTGTTGTAATAAACAAAGCACAAAGACAGGTGATTTTGGCAATAATCATTAAAAATATAAAACATTATATTGTTATCATATAACATTTCATAGCCAGATCCCTATTCAGACAGCAAGTCTCAAAAAGGCAACCCTGGCGTCTACGCCTGCGATCATCCCCATCTTCCGCGTCATCCAGCTCCAGGGCGCCCGCTCATCATCCATCGGCGAAACGGAAAAACAAAAAAGTCATCGCAGCCTGGCTGCGATGACTTCATATGAACATCAACACGTCGCAGGGGGCTGACGACGCCCCGGCGCCCGTCAGGTAAAGCTCAGCGACTTCACCTGCTTGACGCCGGCGATATCCTTCACCGCCGCGATCGCCTTCTCCGGCACGACGCCATCGACTTCAACCAGGGCGATGGCCGAGCCGCCGGGCCGGTCGCGTCCCAGGGCGAAGGTGGCGATATTGACGCCGGCCTCGCCGAGGATGCTGGCGAACCGGCCAATGAAGCCGGGCTTGTCCTCGTTGGAAACATAGAGCATCGACGGCGCCAGCTCGGCGTCCACCTTGATCTCCTTGATGGCGACGATGCGCGGACGGCCGCCAGCGAACACCGTGCCGGCCACCGAGCGGGTCTGGGTGTCGGTG
>Ga0182741_1001843_pt1 | contig 26190 bp, 22 predicted proteins | sample eDN5th37CBELigOP_FD_128874 | JGI IMG/M metagenome (GOLD analysis project Ga0182741, IMG submission 128874) | Enriched Organic Plus compost microbial communities from Emeryville, California, USA - eDNA 5th pass 37_C BE-Lig OP (version 2) (version 2) ... | reverse complement strand
GCTCTCACATAAAAGTACTGAGCGAGCCGGACGCACCCCGCGCCCTCCCTCGACCTCCTACACCCTCGGGCGAACATCGCCGCGGGGATATCGGTGCTGGACCCGCACGCTCTTTGACATCGCGAGAGATCCAGCAGGGCGGAGCGGCATCGCGAGAGATGCGCTCATGCGAACGGCGGAGCAGCGGAACCAAACTCTCCGAGACCCTCTCCACGTCATGGCCGGGCCTGTCCCGGCCATCCCGATCGGACAAGCGCCGCGCCTCACATGATCGAGATCACCGGCCCAGGGCCGGTGATGACGAGGAGGGTGTCATCCCGGACGGCGTCAGCCGATCCGGGGTCGGATGCCGGATGAGGCGCCACGCTTGTTTCCTCCCCCTTGCGGGGAGGGGGAGGGGTGGGGGTCGAACGACTGGGTGAGCGGCTGATCCAGTGAAGCGCAGGTCCCCACCTCTCCCGGGCGGGAGAGGTCGACGCGCGGCAGCGCGGCGGGTGAGGGATGCGACATGTCCGGAGATGGCACCACCCTCACCCCTGCCCCTCTCTCGCCCGGGAGAGGGGAGTGCTGGTAAGGCTCGCTGAGTTCCCTGGATGAAGCGCAGCGCCCTGACTTTGCGATCCCTGCCCCTCCCCGCAAGGGGCGAGAGGGCGGCACGGCGTTTCAGGATGATGGGCCGGGGTGAAGAATCCCTACGCTGCGACGCCCAGCTTCTTCTGCAGGCTGGTGGACGAGGTCGTGTATTGGAACAGGAGCTTCTTCTCGGGATACACGTAGCGGTGGATCTTCTGGGCCGCCAGCGCGCCCTCGTGGAAGCCGGAGAGGATCAGCTTCAGCTTGCCCGGATAGGTGTTGATGTCGCCGATGGCGAAGATGCCGGGGACGTTGGTCTCGAACTTCTCCGTATCGACCGGGATCAGGTTCTCGTGGAGGTTCAGGCCCCAATCGGCGATGGGGCCGAGCTTCATGGTGAGGCCGAAGAAGGGCAGCATCACGTCGCAATCCACGGTGAACTCGGATCCGTCGTCCTTGCGGACCACCGCCCCCTTGAGGATCGGGGGATCCCCGACGAGGGTGCTGACCTGGCCGAGATGCAGGTCCATGTCGCCCGCGGCCACGAGGGAGCGCATCTTCTCCACCGTATGGGGCGCGGCGCGGAAGGCGTCGCGGCGGTGGAGGAGGGTGAGGCGCTTGGCGATGGGCTGCAGGTTCACGGTCCAGTCGAGGGCCGAATCGCCGCCGCCGACGATCAGCACCTTCTTGCCCCGGAACATCTCCATCTTGCGCACGGCATAGAAGACGCCGGTGCCCTCATAGGCCTCGATATTGTCGATCGGCGGCTTCTTGGGCTGGAACGAGCCGCCGCCGGCCGCGATCACCACCGCCTTGCACTCGAAGGTGGTGTCGTTCTCGGAGGTCTTCACGCGGAAGCGCGGCGCCTCGGGCGTTCCGATCGATTCCAGGCTCTCCACCATCTCGTTGAAATGGAAGGTGGGATGGAACGGCTCGATCTGGGCCATCAGGTTGTCGACGAGGCCCTGGCCCGTCACCATCGGAAAGCCGGGAATGTCGTAGATCGGCTTCTCCGGATAGAGCTCGGCGCACTGGCCGCCCACCTTCGGCAGGATGTCGATCAGATGGCATTTGATGTCGAGGAGCCCCAGTTCGAACACGGCGAACAGGCCCACGGGCCCGGCACCGATGATGACGACATCCGTTTCGATATGGTCGGTCATGAACAGGCTCCTTCGAGAGACCGCTGTCGAAAGCACGATCTCATGATCTTGGCAATGCGGCAGAGGGCGGCCTAGGCCCCCGTCGGGGCGAGGGTGACCTCCAGGCCGTCGAGTTCGGGGGTCCAGATGATCTGGCAGGAAAGGCGGGATGTAGGCTTCGTCACCACCGTGTCGAGCTGGTCCTCCTCCTCTTCGGTGGGAGGATAGAGCTTGTCGAGCCACGCCTCGTCCACGAAGACGTGGCAGGTGGCGCATTCGCAGGCTCCACCGCACAGACCTTCGATGGGCAGGCCCCAGTCGCGGATGATCTCCATCACCCGCCAGCCCTCGATGGCCTCGAGGGTATGGCGCTGGCCGGCCCGGTCGGTCACATGGATGACGCCCATGAAACGGGATTTCCTTTGCGTGCGGTGAGGGGAGCGGCGCGGGATCCCGCGCCTTCGGGCTGCATATCGACCTTTCAGCCCGGCGCGTCAATGGTTTAACGGCTCCGGTCTTATCCGGAGGGACCGCCCGTTCCTATACCCCCAGCGTCTCTGCCCGCAGGCGCTCGTCGGCCATCAGCTCGGCCATGGAGCCGAGGAACCGCATCTCCCCGCGCTCGATCACAATGGCGCGGTCGCTGATGCCCGCGGCGAAGGCCCAGTTCTGCTCCGAGAGCAGCACCGCCACGCCTTCCGCCTTCATGGCGCGGATGGCCTCGGCCATCATCTGCACGATGACCGGGGCGATGCCCTCCGAGGGCTCGTCCAGCAGGATCGCGTCCGGGTTGCCCATGAGGGTGCGGGCGATGGTGAGCATCTGCTGCTCGCCGCCGGACATCTGGTTGCCGCGTCGTCCCCGCATCTCGGCGAGATTGGGGAAGAGCCTGAAGATCCGCTCCGGCGTCCAGGGAGAGCGCCCGCCGCTCCCGGCCTTTCTGCCCGCTTCAAGGTTCTCCTCCACCGTCAGGTCCGTGAAGATCCTCCGGTCCTCCGGCACGTAGCCGAGGCCAAGGCGGGCGATCCTGTAGGTGGGCAGGCGGGCCAGCGAGTGCCCCTTGAAGGTGGCCTTGCGGGCGGTTGCCGGCACGAGGCCCATGATGGCCTTGAGCGTCGTGGTCTTGCCCGCGCCGTTGCGCCCGACGAGGGCGAGCACTTCGCCCGCCCGGAGCTCGAAGGTGAGGCCGAAGAGCACCTGGGCGCGGCCATAGGAGGCGGTGAGATTCCAGATCTCGAGAAGCGGAGGGGCGCTCATGCGGGGCTCACTCCCTTCGGCCTGTCGAGCGCATGCTCGTCGCCGAGATAGGCGCGCCGCACCTCCTCGTTCCGGCGGATCTCCTCCGGCGCGCCCGTGGCGATGATCCGTCCGCGCACGAGAACGATCACCCGCTCCGCATGGCCGAACACCACATCCATGTCGTGCTCCGTGAAGAGAACGCCGATGCGCTTCTCGTCCGCGATCCGGGCGGTGAGATCCATGAGGGCCGCCCTCTCACGGGCGGCCATGCCGGCGGTGGGCTCGTCCATCAGCAGGAGCTTCGGCTCCCCGGCCAGCGCGATGGCCAGCTCAACGCGCTTCACGTCGCCATAGGCCAGCGCCGAGCAGGACTGGTCCGCCGCCTCCGCCATGCCGACCTGGTCCAGCAGGGCGACGGCTTCGTCGCGGTAGCGGTTGCGCGTGGGAGCCCACAAGGCCGCGCTTTCGCGATGGCTGCTTATGAGTGCCATCTGCACGTTCTCGGCGGCGCTCATGGAGAGAAAAGTCTGCGCCACCTGGAAGGTGCGCCCGACGCCCAGGCGAAAGCGCTTCTGCGGGGAGGCGGCGGTCATGTTCTGCCCGTCGAGCAGGATCGAACCCTGATCGGGGCGCAGCTGCCCGCCGACCATGTTGAACACGGTGGATTTCCCGGCGCCGTTCGGGCCGATGATGGCGAGCATCTCACCACGGTCGAGTGAAAAACTGACCTCGCGCGCCGCCGCCACGCCGCCGAAGGATTTGCTCAGGGACTGAACGGACAGGAGCGTCATGCCTGCTCCTCCTGCCATGAACGGATCGTGCCCACGAGACCGCGCGGGAAGATGAGCACGATGGCGATGATGGCGAGTCCCAGGATCAGGCGCCAGAGCGACGTGAGCGGCATGATCTGGTCGCGCAGGGCATGCAGCACGCCGGCTCCGACGAGCGGGCCGGTCACCGTCTGGATGCCGCCGATGAGCAGCATGGTCAGGGCATCGACCGAGGTCGGGATGCCGAGCAGGGACGGATCGACCGAGCCGCGCGAGAAGGCATAGAGGCCGCCCGCGAGACCGGCCGCTGTCCCGGAGAGGGTGAAGGCGAGCCAGCGATGGCGGCGGATCGTGAGGCCGATGGCTTCCGCGCGCATCTCCGAATCGCGCGCGGCGCGCAGCGCATAGCCGAAGGGCGCATCGATGATGCGCATGAGCAGAAGAACCACCGCGGCGGTGACGGCGAGGGTGAAGAGATAATAGGGCACCTGTCCGCTCGCCCAATCGGAGGGCCAGACGCCGACAATGCCGTTGTCGCCGCCTGTCACGTCCACCCATTGAAAGGCGACCGCATAGATGATCTGCGCGGCGGCAAGCGTCATCATGGCGAGATAGATGCCCGACAGCCGCACCACGAATGCGCCGATGATCAAGGCTCCAGCCGCGGCAAGCAGGACGCTTGCGGGAAGGGCCGCCTCCATGGGCAGCGAGAACCATTTCAGGCCGAGCGCGGCGCCGTAAGCGCCCAGGCCGAAGAAGGCTGCATGGCCGAAGCTCACCACGCCGCTCACGCCGATGAGAAGCTGCAGGCTGAAGGCGAAGAGCGCGAACACCAGAATCTCGGTCGCGACCTTCAGCACATAGGTATCGCCGACGAGGGGAAGAGCCGCGAGTGCGCCGACGACGCCGATCGTCGCGAGGGGAGCATAGAGCGGGCGCTCGCGGCTCGCGATGCCCACCGCATGCGTGCCGCCGATCACTTCGGGGCGGCCGAAGAGGCCGTTGGGACGGACCGCGAGCACGACGGCCATGAGCAGGAACACCACGACGAGCGTGCTCTTCGGAAAGATGAGGATGCCGAAAGCCTGCAGCTCTCCGATGATCAGCGCGGCGAGGAAGGCGCCGGGCACGCTGCCCATGCCGCCCACGACGGTGACGACGAAAGCTTCGGCGATGATGGACAGGTCCATCCCCGCATGGGCGGAGACGCGGGGGATCTGCAGGGCGCCGCCGAGCCCCGCAAGGAATGCGCCGAGGAACAGCGTTCCGGTGAAGAGCAGGGCCTGGTTGACGCCGAGCGCCGCGGTCATCTCGCGGTCCTGGGTTGCCGCGCGCACCAGCACGCCGAAGCGCGTCCTGCGCAGCAGCAGCCAGATCAGCCCGAGCACGACGGGGCCGATCGCGATCAGCACGAGTTCATAGGACGGGAAACGACGCCCGAGGATCTCGACGGGGGCGCGCAATCCGGGCGCGCGCGGTCCGAGAATGTCCTCGGGGCCGAAGACCAGGATCGTGAGATCCTGCACCACGAGCACGACGCCGAAGGTGGCAAGCAGCTGGAAGAGTTCCGGCGCGCTGTAGATGCGGCGCAGGAGCAGCACCTCGATCAGCACCCCGATCAGGCCGACGATGACGGTGGAGGCGAGAATGCCGGCCCAGAAGGTGACCGGTCCGAAGGACAGTTCGAGCAGGCGCGGCACCAGCGTCGCGGCCGTGTAGGCGCCGATCATGTAGAGCGAACCATGCGCGAAATTCACGATCCGCGTGACGCCGAAGACGAGCGTGAGGCCGCAGGCGGTGATGAAGAGCGACGAGGCGCTGGAGAGCCCGTTGAGGGCCTGAATGACGAGGAAGGAAAGGTCCACCCTACCCTCCCCTCGAGGGGAGGGTGAAGACACGCCCAATCATCAATCCTTCCTCACCGCCTTCACCTCGGCTTCGGTGTGCATGAACGGCGTGCCCTCGTGGTAGGTCCATTCCGTCATGCCGCCTTGCGCGCCTTTGAGCACGAGCTTGCCGACCCAGGCGCCCATCGTGGATTGATTGTCGATCCCGCGCATGGTGACGGGGCCGATGACGGTGTCGAACTTCGCATCCTCCAGCGCCTTGATCATCGCCTCGGTGTCGGTCGACCCCGCCCGCTCGATAGTATCGCGGATCATGTAGACGACCATGTAGCCCAGGAGAGAGCCGAGGCGCGGCGTGTCATTGAACTTCGCGCGATAGGCATCGACGAAGGCCTTGTGCTTGGGCTCGGTGATCTCGTCCCAGGGATAGCCCGTCACGATCCAGCCCTCCGGCACCTCGTCCTTGAGCGGCAGCAGCCATTCGGGCTCGCCGGTGAGAAGCGAAAGAACCGTGGTGTCCTCGAACAGGCCGCGCGTGTTGCCCTCGCGGACGAACTGCGTGAGGTCGGGTCCGAAGAGCACGTTGAAGATGCCGTCGGGCTTGGCCTGCTCCAGGGCGGAGACGGTCGAGCCCGCCTCGATCTTGCCAAGCGCCGGGTATTGTTCGGCGACGATCTCGGCCCCAGGCACGCGCTCCTTGATCAGGCGCTTGAACACCGCGGCCGCCGACTGGCCGTATTCATAGTTCGGCGCGACGATCGCCCAGCGCTTTGCGCCGGAGGCTTTGGCCCGGTCCACCAGCATGCCGACCTGCATGGTGTTGTTGGGCCGGACGCGGAAGGTATAGCGGTTGCCCTGCGCCATGGTGACGGCGTCGGTCAGGGGCTCGGCGGCGATGTAGATGATCTTCTTCTGGTTGGCGTAATCCGCCATGGCCACGCCCACATTGGACAGGAACGAGCCGAAGAGCAGAACCACGCCCTCGCGGGTCACCAGTTCGTCGGCCACGCGGGTGGCGTCGCCCGTGGTGGCGCCGTCCTCGCGGGAGACGATCTCGATCTTGCGGCCGAGAACCCCGCCCTTGGCATTGATCTCCTCGAGCGCCAGCTGCCAGCCATTGCGGTAGGGAACGGTGAAGGCGGCCTGCCTGGCATAGGAATTCAGCTCTCCGAGCTTGATCGGAGCCTGCTGCGCCTGCGCCGCGGGAGCGGAGAGGGCAAGCGCCAATCCAAGAGCGAGCCAGCGGGTCATCGAAGCCTTGGTCATGATGCGGTTCCTGTTCAAGGATCGGCGTGGATTTAGGGCCAATTCTCATTCGAAGAAAGCCCAAACTGCCAAGGTTCATCGATTCCCGGCTTGCCTCTCGTAAGGGAGGAATGAGACATTCTCGGCCCCGTTCCCTCTTGCCCCCGTGGTTCCATGCTTCTCGACGCCGATCCCGCCCGCGCCTTCATGCCTTATCCTGCCGCCGCCGTCCCTCATGCGGAAGGCGGTCCGCTTTCGGGCCTGACCTTCGCCGTCAAGGACCTGTTCGACGTGGCGGGCTATCCGACGAGCGCCGGATCGCCCCACATGCTGGCCATGTCCGGCATCAAGACGCGCACGGCCCCGACCGTGCAGCGGCTTCTCGATGCGGGCGCTCGCTTCGTCGGAAAGACGATCACCGACGAACTCGCCTTTTCGATGAGCGGCAAGAACGCCCATTTCGGCACGCCGGTGAATGGCGGCGCGCCGGATCGCATTCCCGGCGGTTCGTCCTCGGGGTCCGCGGCCGCCGTCTCCAACGGGCTCTGCGATTTCGCGCTGGGTACCGATACGGGCGGTTCCGTCCGGGCCCCGGCGAGCCATTGCGGCCTCTTCGGCATCCGCCCCACCCATGGCCGCGTGAGCCTGGACCTCTGTCACGATCTCGCGCCCTCGTTCGACACCTGCGGGTACTTCACCCGCGACGGCGCGACCTTCGCGCGTGTGGGCGAGGTTCTGCTGGGGAAGGACGGCAATCCGCTGTCCGCGAGCCCTCGGGTCCTTCTGGCGAAGGATGCCTTCGGCCTACTGGCGCCGGAGGTTCTGGAAGCGCTCGCGCCGGCCGTCCGCAACGTCGAGGCCGTGCTCGGAGCGCCGGAGGACGTGACCGTCGCGACAGAGGGCTTCACCGCCCTGTACTGGGCCATGCGCTACATCCAGGGCCGGGAGGCCTGGAGCGTCGACGGCCCGATGATCGAGCGCTATCGCCCGCCCTTGGGGCCGGGGGTGGCGGACCGGTTCGAGTTCTCCCGCGGCGTCACCGATGCCCAGGTGGCCGAGGCAAAGGTGATTCGCAGCGCCTTCCGGTCGCGGTTCAATGCCCTGCTCGCCAAGGACACGGTGCTGCTCCTCCCCACCATGCCCGACGTCGCGCCGCTCCTCTCCGAGAGCGAAGAGGCCCTGAACGATTACCGCAACAAAGCCCTCAACCTGCTCTGCCTGTCGGTCCTCTCGAGCCTGCCGCAGGTCTCGATCCCGCTGGCCTCGCGCCTCGGCGCCCCCTTCGGGTTGTCGATCATGGGGCCGGCCGGCTCGGATCTGAGCCTCGTGACCCTGGCCGGCCGGATCGCCGGGGCCGCGAAAGCCTGAATGAACCCTGCCCGCGCACGCTCGTTACCGGCATGCGCGGGCAGTCGATTTGGAAAAGGGGGACGCCATGACCAATCCGATCGTTCATCCTCAGATGCCGCATGTGGCCGTGGCGAGCGCCTGCATGCTGGGGGAGGGGCCGGTCTGGGACGAGCGCTCCGATACCCTGCTCTGGGTCGACATCAAGAACCCGGGCGTATGGCGCTATCATCCGGACACGAACGAGCATTCGCGCGTCTCCGCGCCGGAACGGATCGGCTTCATCGCGCTCACATCCGACCCCGACGTGGTGGTGGCCGGCTTCAAATCGGGCCTTTCGCGCTTCAACCTGAAGACGGGTGCCGTGGAGCCGATCGTCGCGCCGGAGAAGGACCTGCCGGGCAATCGCATCAATGACGGGTATGTCGGCCCTGACGGTGCAATCTATTTCGGCACCATGCATGATGACGAGACGGAGGAGTCCGGCTCCTTCTGGCGCTGGGACGGCAAGGAGCTTCGCCAGTTCCATTCCGGCTTCATCGTCACCAACGGCCCCGCCTTCAGCCATGACGGGCAGGTGCTCTATGCCACGGACACGGTGAACGGCACGATCTATGCCTTCGATGCTAAGAGCGGGCAGATCGGCGAGCCTCGCCGCTTCGTCGAGTTCGAGAAGGGGTGGGGGCATCCGGACGGCATGGCCGTCGATGCCGAAGGCTATGTGTGGGTGTGCCACTGGGGCGGCTCGCGCATCACGCGCTTTGCGCCCGACGGCTCTGTGGAGCGCACGGTTCCGGTCCCCACCGCACAGGTGACGAAATGCGCCTTCGGTGGGCCGGACCTGACGACGCTCTACATCACGACCGCCGCCATCGGCCATGATCCTCATGTGGATCCCATGGCGGGCCATCTCTTCAAGGTCGAGACCGGCGGAATCCGAGGGCTGAAGACAAACATCTTCGAGGGATGAAACCATGGCGATCGAACGGTTCGGCTCCCTCCATGGCGAGGACGTCCTGCAGATCACGCTCACCAGTCCCGATGGGATGGAAATGCGCGTGCTCACCTGGGGCGCCGTGATCCGCGACCTCGTCGTGCCGAGCGCGAAGGGACCCCAGGGCGTTCTGCTGGGCCTGAACTCCATCGAGGATTACGTCGCCCACTCGCCCTATTTCGGCGCCGTGGTGGGGCGCCACGCCAACCGCATCGGAAAAGCGCAGTTCACGTTGAACGGCGAGACCTACAAGCTCGATGCCAATGAGGGAGCAAACCAGCTCCATGGCGGCAGCATGGGCTTCGGAACGCGGCTCTGGAGCCTGATCGGCCACACGGAATCCAGCGTCACCTTGAGCCTCGTCTCGGAAGACGGGGACATGGGCTATCCCGGGCGCCTGATCGCAACCTGCACCTATACGCTGCTCCCGTCGTCCACGGTTCGGATCGAGCTGACCGCGGTCACCGACAGGCCGACGCCGGTCAATCTCACGACGCATGGCTATTTCAACCTCGACGGCGGCGCCGACATTCTCTCCCACCACCTGATGATCGCGGCCGATTACATCACGCCGACGCGTCCGGACCTGATCCCGACCGGGGAAATCAAGCGAGTGGCCGGCACCCCGTACGACTTCACGACGCCCCGCACGATCGGCGCGGCGGAGTTCATGCAGGACCGAACGATCTACGATACCAATTTTGTGCTGCGTGGCCCTTATGGGGTACTCCGTCAGGCTGCGAGCCTCATGTCGTCGAAGAGTGGCCTTACCCTGGAACTCTGGACGACCGAGCCCGGCCTTCAGTTTTATGCGGGGCACCTCATCAAGGTCCCGGTTTCAGGCCTGAATGGCGCCCATTATCGCCCACATGCGGGCCTTTGCCTGGAGCCGCAGCGCTTCCCGGACAGCCCCAATAATGCCCATTTTCCGTCGTCCATTCTCGAACCGGGGCAGGTTTCAAGGCAGGTGAGCGAGTTGAGGTTCTCAAGTTAGGCGGGAACTTTGCCACAAGTTAGCCGTTTTTCCTGCAGGCGTTGCGTTCCGTGATAACTCCAACCAAGAAGGGAATGCTCCCTATGCCTGTGCTCGATGCGAAAGCCCTGGAGGTTGATCCCAAGGGAATGGCTTTCCTCTTGAGCGTTCTGCGTCCAACCCCCGCCGCCTCAGAAACCCAGCCGAAGGAAGTAGCTCCGCCGAAAAGCCTGCCGCAGCACGTGCGCATGCATTTCCGCCTGATGCGGCGAAGCAAGCAGTCGGTTCCCACTTTGGTATAGCAGGCGCTTGAACGCGCCCGCCGTTCTCTGTCAGGCCGCTAGCCCGCGCTTGGCGAGCAGCGCGTCCGCCGTGGGAAGCCTGCCGCGGAAGGCCGTATAGGCTTCCGCCGGATCGCGCAGATTGCCGGCGGAGTAGATGAAGCGCTTGAGCTTGTCCGCCATGTCCCGGTTGAAGGCGTCGCCCGTCTCCTCGAAGGCCGTGAAGGCATCCGCGTCCAGCACCTCGGACCAGAGATAGCTGTAATAGCCTGAGGAATATCCGTCTCCCGAGAACACATGCAGGAAATGCGGCGTGCGATGCCGCATGATGATCTCGCGCGGCATTCCGATCTTCTCCAGAACCGTTCTCTCGAACGCCGAGACGTCGAGATCCGTCACGTCCGTGCGCCGATGCAGTTCGAGATCGACAAAGGCGGAGGCCAGATATTCCACCGTTGCGAAGCCCTGGTTGAAGTTGCGCGCGGCCATGAGGCGTTCGAGCAGCTCCTCCGGAATCGGCTCGCCGGTTCTGTAATGCGTCGCGTAGCGGCGCAGGATGTCGGGCTGCGACAGCCAGTGCTCATAGAGCTGCGAGGGCAGTTCCACGAAATCCGTCGAGACCGCCGTGCCCGCAAGCAGCGGATAGGTCACGTTGGACAGAAGGCCGTGAAGGGCGTGGCCGAATTCATGGAAGAGCGTGCGGGCATCGTCGAAGCTCAGCAACGAGGGCTCGCCAGCGCCACCCTTCGCGAAATTCATCACGTTCACGATGATGGGACGAATGTCGCCGGTGAGCCTTTCCTGCGAGCGGAAGGCGCTCATCCATGCGCCGCTGCGCTTCGAGGGGCGTGCGAAATAATCGCCGATGAAGGTGCCGAGATGGCTGCCATCCGCATTCACCACCTCCCAGGCGCGGATGTCGGGATGATATTTCGGAAAATCCTTCAGCTCGCGGAAGCTCAGGCCGAAGAGACGATGCGCGGTCTCGAAGCAGGCCTCGATGATGCGATCGAGCTGGAAGTACGGCTTGATCGTGGCCTCGTCGAGATTGTGGCGCGCCATGCGCACCTGATCCGAATAGAAGCGCCAGTCCCACGGCTCGATGACGATATTGTCGCCCTGTGACTGGGCGAGCGCCTGCAGATCGTCGCGCTCGGCCTCGGCGCGGGCGCGGGCAGGCGCCCAGACGTCGTTCAGGAGCTTCAGCACCGCATCCGGCGTCTTCGCCATGGTGTCCGAGAGCTTGAAATCGGCGAAGGTCTCGTAGCCGAGAAGTCGTGCACGCTCCACGCGAAGCGCCGCCATCTCGGCGATGATCGCCTTGTTGTCGGTTGCATTGTTGTTGTCGCCGCGCGCGGCCCAGGCCTTGAAGGCCTGCTCGCGCAGGTCGCGGCGCTTGGAGAATTGCAGGAAGGGCTCGATGCTGGAGCGCGACAGGGTGATGACGTACTTGCCCTTGAGTCCGCGCTCCTCGGCGGCCTGCGCCGCCGCTTCACGCAGGAAGGAGGGCAGGCCTGCGAGATCATCCTCCGTGTCGAGAACGAGCTGGTAGGACTTCTCGTCGGCGAGCACATTCTGCGAGAACTGCGTGCCGAGCGAGGCGAGGCGCTCGGTGATGGCGGCAAGGCGCGTCTTGTCCTCGCCCTCGAGCTTTGCTCCCGCGCGCACGAAGATGGTGTGGTAGCGGTCGAGAACGCGCGCCTGCTCTGCGTTCAATCCGAGGCTCTCGCGCCTGTCGTAGAGGGCCGCCACACGCCTGTAGAGCGGGTCGTTCATGAAGATGCTGTTGCGGTGCTTGGCGAGGATCGGCGCCATCTCCCGCTCGACAGCCTGAATCGCTTCGTTGGTGTGCGACCCGGCCAGGTTGAAGAACACGCCGCCGACACGCTTGAGCGTGGCGCCGCTTCTCTCCAGCGCCTCGATGGTGTTGGCGAAGCTCGGCTCCTCGGTGCTCCCGGCAATCGCCGCGATCTCCGCCTGCTGGTCCGCGAGCGCCTTGTCGAAGGCCGGCTTGTAATGGTCCGGCGCGATGCTCTCGAAGGGCGGAAGGCCGAACGGCGTGGCCCAGACGGCGAGAAGAGGGTTGTCCGAGATGGTCGGGCTCGAGGCCATGGGGGGCATTCTCCGGATTTCGTACGTGTTGTTGGTGTTGTAGCGGCCTTAGCCGCCCATCGGAAGGGGCGCGGCATCGTTCCCCACCAGGTGGCGGCGCAGGAAGGAAAGCGCCCGCTGCGTGGCGTCCTTCTCCGCAGCGCCGCGGAAACCATGGCCCTCGCCCGGATAGACCTTCACTTCATGGGGCACTTTCTGATGACGCAGCAGCGCTTCCACCGCATAGGCGTTCGCCACCGGTACGATGGGATCGGCCGCCCCGTGCAGCACCAGGGTGGGCGGCAGGCGTGAGGTGGTGGCGATCGCTCCCTGCGGCAGAGGGCCGAAATAAGTCACCAGCGTCCTGACGCGCGGGTCGATCGACGACACCGCGAGGCCAAGGGCCGCGCCCAAGGAGATGCCGACGATCCCGATGCGCTCGGCATCCGCGCCGGGATATTGCGACGCGAAAGTGAGCGCATCCTGCACCGTGTTCATCCAGGGCATGAAGTTCTGGAACAGTGTGGCGAAGGAGGCCCGCTTCTCGCCGGTCCGGTCGAGGTAGTGGACGAGATGGACCTGGTACCCGGCAGCGGCCACGTCACGCGCCCCTTCCCGGTACTGCGTGTTGTAGCCCAGGCCGTCCGCACCATGCAGCATGAGAACGGCCGGGCGCGGGCCGGAGCCGGCCAAGTCGAAGGTCTCGACGGCAATGTGCTTGCCGCCGCTGGTGAAACTGTTGCGCTTTTCCTGAAGCCGCATGGCTGAGGATCGATCCTGTTGGGCGTGGACGGAAGGAGAGGCGGCAAGGGCGCCGCCGATCGGAAGGCTGCGTCTCGTGAGCCACATGAAGCGGGTTTCGAGGGGATGGGCCTGGAATGCTCCTTGGAAATGGGAGCGGGTCGACCTCATCCCAGATGGCAAAAGGTCCCAATCCGACTTTCCGTACGGCCAAGGATCGTTTTGCGGGGTCCGTACGTTGTTTCCTGACCAGCGAGTTATTCCTGCCAGCTGAGATCTTGGTAACAATGGCTTCCCCGCTCAAACCCCTGCCACCTCCGGAGACGGAAATTCAGCCGCCCCGCGTTCCGGGCCTGTCCGGCCTGCTGACCTTGGCGGTGGGCGTGGTCGTCCTGGCGGCGCTCTATGTCGGCAAGGAAGTTTTCCTGCCCGTCGTGCTCGCCATTCTGCTCGCCTTCGTGCTCGCTCCTTTCGTGGACCTGATGCGCAAATGGCATCTGGGTCGGGTGCCGTCGGTCATCATCGCGGTCCTAGTGACCCTGGGGATCATCATCTCCCTCGGCACCGTCATCGGCTTCCAGCTGGCGGGCCTTGCCTCCGACCTTCCCCTCTACCAGACCACGATCGAGCGCAAGGTCGGCTCCCTGCGCGAGGGCCCGCTCGGGAAGCTGCCCACCATGCTCAAGGATTTCGGCCGACGCTTCGATCGGGCCGTGGGTGAGCAGCCACAGGAGGAAGCTGCCCCCGCATCACCGAGCGAGCCTGCGCCTCCACCCGCGCCGGAGGAGCCGAAGCCCCTGCCGGTCGAGGTTCATGAGCCGGAATCGACGCCGGCCCAGGTCGCGCGCGACGTGCTGCTGCCCCTTGTCGAACCGCTGGCGACCATGGGCATCGTGTTCGTGGTTCTGGTCTTCATCCTGATGCAGCGGGAGGATCTGCGCGACCGCATGATCCGCCTGTTCGGGGCCAGCGACCTGCACCGCACCACAGCCGCCATGGACGATGCCGCGCGCCGCCTGAGCCGCTATTTCCTCACCCAGCTTGCCCTGAACACCGGCTTCGGCGTCGTCGCGGGCGTCGGGTTGTGGCTGATCGGCGTGCCGAGCCCCGCCCTGTGGGGCGTCTTCGCCGCGCTTATGCGCTTCGTTCCCTATATCGGCTCCTTCCTCGCCGCCGCTCCACCGATCCTGCTGGCGGCCGCCGTCGATCCCGGCTGGTCCATGGCGCTGATGACGCTGGCCCTCTTCCTGATCGGCGAGCCCTTGATGGGCCACGTGGTCGAGCCGATCGTCTACGGCCAGAGCACAGGCCTTTCACCCTTTTCCGTCGTGATCTCGGCCATCTTCTGGACATGGCTGTGGGGGCCCGTGGGCCTGCTCATCGCAACGCCTCTCACCCTCTGTCTCGTGGTGCTCGGGCGGCATGTGGAGCGGCTCGAATTTCTCGACGTGCTGCTGGGCGACAGGCCCGCGCTCACGCCGGCCGAGAATCTCTATCAGCGCATGCTGGCGGGCGACCCCGACGAGGCTCTGGATTCGGCCGAGCTTCTCCTCAAGGAGCGTTCGCTGACATCCTATTACGACGAAGTCGCGCTCAAGGGACTGCAACTTGCGGCCGGCGACGCCACGCGCGGCGTGCTCACCCATCGCCAGCTCGATCAGGTCCGCGACGTCATCCACGCTCTCGTGCAGGATCTCGGCGGCCATGACGATATCGAACCGCCGCCGCAGGAAACCGAGGACGAGCCGGTCGCCGCTCCGCAAAGCGAAAGACCTGCCAACAGGGAGCCGGCCATCCCGGAGGAGATGCCCCACGAGAACAAGATCCCGGATGCCTGGAAGGCGGAAGGGGCCGTCATGTGCGTCGCCGGTCGCGGCCCGCTCGATCTGGCAGCCTCCGAGATGCTGGCGCAGCTGCTGAACAAGCACGGGCTCGGCAGTCGCCTCGTCGAGCATGAAGCGGTGTCGCGCGCGGCGATCTACAATCTCGACATGACCGGCGTGCAGATGATCTGCATCAGCTATCTGGAGATCAGCGGCACGCCTGCACACCTGCGCTATCTGCTGCGGCGTCTGAGGAAACAGGCGCCGAAGGCTCCGATTCTCGTGGGTCTGTGGCCGGCGGAGGATGCGGTGCTGAAAAGCGAGACGATGCGGGCGACGCTTGGTGCCGATTACTACGTCTCGTCCCTGCGGGACGCCGTGGTGGCCTGCCTGAAGGTCGCAACGGGCGAGGAGAAACTGCCGGAGACGGTCGCCACCGGTCAGGCTGCGAATGAAATGGCCGCCGGAAGGCGTCTGCCGCTGCCGGCTTAGAGATGTTTCCACTCATGTGGAAACATCTCCCTTCTTCGGCGTGCCACGTTGTTGACGGCGAACCGGGTCCAGTTCGCCGAAGCATGCTCCAGCTTTCCGGTTACAGACATTCAGCCGTCATGGCCGGGCTCGTCCTGGCCGTCCCGATGTGAAGAGTCGCGCGCCTCGAGCCATCGGGATCACCGGCACGCGGTCGGTGACGATGTCAGAGGATACGTCCCTCTCAAACGAAATCCCGGAGCGGCTTGCGCCGTCCGGGATCGTAAGGCTCGGTGATTGATCAGCGCTCTCAGGCGGCGTTCTTGCGTGCCAGTCGAGCGCGAATGCTCGCGGGATCCGCGCGCGGCGTCGCCGCGAACAGCGTCTTCGTGTAGTCATGCTTCGGATCGGAGAACACCTGGTCGCGCGTGCCGTATTCCACGGCCTCGCCGAAATACATCACCATCACGTCGTCGGCGATGTAGCGAACCACCGAAAGATCGTGGCTGATGAAGACATAGGTGAGATTGAACTCGTCCTGCAGGTCGGCCAGCAGGTTCAGCACCTGCGCCTGAACCGAAAGGTCGAGCGCCGAGACGGGCTCGTCGAGAACGAGCAGGCTCGGGTTGAGCATCAGCGCGCGGGCGATCGCGATGCGCTGGCGCTGGCCGCCGGAAAACATGTGCGGATAGCGGTTGTAATGCTCTTCGCTGAGGCCGACCTTCTTCAGCATAGCCATGGCGCGCTGGCGCCGCTCATCCGCCGGGACATTGCCCTGAATGACCAGCGGCGCGGTCAGCGTATCGCCGATCTTCTGGCGGGGATTGAGCGAGCCGTAGGGGTTCTGGAAGACGATCTGCACCTCGCGCCGCAGCTCCTTCGTGAGATCGCCCTTCGCGATGTCCACCTTACGCCCCTGGATGAAGAGGTCGCCGGAGGTGGCGGGGTCGATCAGCGTGAGAATGCGCGCGAGCGTGGACTTGCCGCAGCCGGATTCGCCGACGATGGCGAGGGTCTTTCCCTTCTCGACCGTGAAGCTCACGCCCTTGACGGCATGAACGGTATGGCCCTTGGAGAAGAGGCCTCCGGGCACATGGTAATCCCGGACGATATTGCGGGCTTCGAGAACAACACTCATGACACGGCCGCTCCGGAGATCTCTTTTCCGTCCTTGAAGAAGTCGGCGATGGTGGGCAGGCGATCGCCGGTGGCATTGTCCGGCAATGCGGCCAGGAGGGCCTTCGTATAGTCGCTGCGCGGATTCTCGAACAGCGACAGGACGTCGGCCTCCTCCATCTTGCGTCCCTTGTATTGCACGACGACACGGTCGGCGGTCTCTGCGACCACGCCCATGTTGTGCGTGATCATGATCATGCCCATCCCGTGCTCGTTCTGGAGCTTCACGAGAAGGTCCAGGATCTGCTTCTGGATCGTGACGTCGAGCGCGGTCGTCGGCTCGTCGGCGATCAGCAGCTTCGGATTGCAGGCGATCGCCATGGCGATCATCACGCGCTGGCACTGGCCGCCCGACATCTGATGCGGGAACGAATCCAGGCGCTCGGCAGGGCTGGGAATGCCGACGGCGGTCAGGAGCTCGATGGCACGCCGGCGCCGCTCCTTTCGGCCGAGGCCAAGGTGGAATTGCAGCACTTCCTCGATCTGGAAACCGATCGTGTAGCACGGGTTGAGACTCGCGATCGGCTCCTGGAAGATCATCGCAATGTCCTTGCCGACGATCTTGCGGCGCTCGGAATCGGACATGGTCAGAAGATCGCGGCCGTTGAAGGTCATCTTGTCGGCCGTGACCTTCGCCGTCCACGGCAGGAGGCCCATGACGGCGAGCATCGACACGGACTTGCCGGAGCCGGATTCGCCGACGATGGCCAGGACCTCACGCTCGTGGACCTTGAGCGACACGCCGTCGACCGCGCGGAACATGCCGGAGGTGGTCTGGAATTCGACGACGAGGCTCTCGATTTCAAGAAGCGCCATGATCAGGACCTCTTCAGCTTTGGATCGAGCGCGTCGCGCAGACCGTCGCCCAGAAGATTGAAGGCCAGCACCGTGATGAGGATCGCAAGACCGGGGAAGGTCACGACCCACCAGGCACGAAGGACGAACTCGCGGGCATCGGCGAGCATCGTGCCCCATTCCGGCGACGGCGGCTGCGCGCCGAGGCCGAGGAAGCCGAGCGCCGCCGCATCGAGGATCGCGGTGGAAATGCCGAGCGACGCCTGCACGATGAGAGGAGCGGTGCAGTTCGGCAGCACTTCCTTGAACATCAGCCGCGTCGTCCCGGCACCGCTCACGCGGGCCGCCATCACGTAGTCCTTGGAGGTTTCCGTGATCACCGCGGCGCGGGCAAGACGCACGTAATGCGGCAGGATCACGATGGCGACCGCGAGCATCGCGTTCATGAGGCCTGGCCCCAGCACCGCCACGATCACGATGGCGAGCAGGAGGCTCGGAAGCGTGAGGACGATGTCCATCAGACGCATGATGAAGATCTCGGTCAGGCCGCGGAAGAAGCCGGCGACGAGGCCGAGCACCGTTCCGAAGATGATCGAGATCGTCACCACGGCGATGCCGATGAGGAGCGACAGCTGCGCGCCGAAAATCAGACGGGAAAGGATATCGCGTCCGATCGGATCCGTGCCGAGTGGATAGGTGATCGAGCCTCCCTCCTGCCAGAAGGGCGGTCGCAGGGCGATGGCCGTGTTCGTCAGGTTGGGATCGTGCGGTGCGATCACCGGCGCCAGCAATGCGACGAGCACCACGGCCACGATGATGACGAGGCCGGCCACAGCGCCGTGATTGGCGCTGAAATAGCCCCAGAACTCACGCAAGGGATGGGGAGGAGTGGCCGTCGAAACGGAAACGGCCGGAGCTTCCATGGTTTCAGTGGTCATCGCGTATGCCTGATGCGAGGATTGATGAGGCCGTAGGCGAGGTCGACGAGAAGGTTCACGCTCATCACCACGACGCCGAGCAACAGCGCGCCGCCCTGCAGCACGGGATAATCGCGGCGGAAGATGGCGTCGATAAGCCATTTGCCCACGCCGGGCCAGGAAAAGATTGTCTCAGTCAGAATCGCGCCGGTGAACAGAACGCCCACCTGCAGGCCGATCACGGTGACGACCGGAATCAGGGCATTGCGCAGGGCATGCAGCGCAATGATGCGGAAGCGGGGGAGACCCTTCGCCTTGGCGGTGCGGATGTAGTCCTCACCCAGAACCTCCAGCATGGCCGAGCGGGTCATACGGGCGATCACCGCGAGTGGCACCGTGCCGAGCACGATGGTCGGCAGGATCAGGTGCTCGAGCGCCGACCAGAAGGCCTCCGGCTCGTCCGAGAGGAGCGTGTCGATCAGCAGGAAGCCCGTGATCGGCTCGATGTAATACAGCACGTCGATGCGGCCCGAGACCGGCGTCAGGTCGAACTGCACCGAGAAGATGAGGATGAGGATGAGACCCCACCAGAAAATGGGCATGGAATAGCCGGTCAGCGATATGCCCATCACGCCATGATCGAAGATGGAATTTCGTCGGACGGCTGCGATGATGCCCGCTGGCAGACCGATGATCAGCGCGAAGAGAATGGCACAGAGCGCCAGCTCGACCGTGGCCGGGAACAGGGCCTTGAATTCGCTCAGAACCGGCTCCTGCGTGATCATCGACTTGCCGAGGTCACCTTGCAGGACACGGGACAAGTAGATCCCGTATTGAACGAGCACGGGCTTGTCGAGGCCGTATTCCTTCAGGAGCTGCTCATGGCGCGCGGGGTCAATGCCGCGCTCGCCGGCAAGCGTTTCGATCGGATCGCCTGGAACCAGACGGATCAGGAAGAAGGCAAGCAGCGTGATCCCGATGAAGGTCGGAATGATCAGGCTGACGCGGGTGAGAATGAATCTGAGCATCGCTTGAACGTAAAAAGGCGGAGCGGCTCGTTCAGCCGCTCCGCCATAGGTTGAGTGGGAAGGCTTACTTGCCCTTGATGTCGACGCCGTAGAAGGTGTGGCGGCCGAACGGCGAGAGCTTGAAGTCAACCACTTCCTTGCGGACCGGCTTCAGCTGAACCGCATGAGCGATGGTGAACCAGGGAGCCTGCTCCTTGAAGATCACCTGAGCCTGCTCGTACAGCTTGGTGCGCTCGGCCTGGTCGGTCGTGACCTTCGCCTTGTTCACGAGATCGTCGAACGGCTTGTGGCAGAACTTGGCGATGTTCGAGCCCGAGGCGCTCTCTGCCGAGGCGCAGCCCAGCAGGGTGTGGAGGAAGTTGTCCGGATCGCCGTTGTCGCCCGTCCAGCCGAGCTGAGCCATCTGATGCTCGCCGGCCTGAGCGCGCTTGCGGTACTCGCCCCATTCGAAGCTCTTGATCTCAGCCTTCACGCCGACCTTGGCGAGGTCGGCCTGCATCAGCTCGGCAATGCGGCGGGCATTCGGGTTGTAGGGACGCTGAACCGGCATGGCCCAGAGGTCGGTTTCGAAACCGTTCGGGTAACCGGCCTCCGCCAGAAGCTTCTTCGCCGCTTCCGGGTTGTACTCGTCTTCCTTCACGTTGTCGTTGTACGACCACATGGACGGCGGGATCGGGTTCTTGGCCGGGACGCCCGAGCCCAGGAACACGGCGTCGACGATCGCCTTCTTGTTCATGGCCATGTTGAGGGCCTTGCGGACGCGCACGTCGTCGAAGGGCTTCTTCGTGGTCTGGTAGGCCAGGTAGCCGATGTTCAGGCCAGGCTGTTCCAGGATCTGAACGTTCGGATCCTTCTTCATGGCCTCCAGGTCGGCCGGGTTCGGGTACGGCATGACATGGCACTCGCCCTTCTGGAGCTTCGCCCAGCGCACCGACGCATCCGGGGTGATCGAGAAGACGAGGTCGTCGATCTTGGCCTTGCCGGCCCAGTAGTCCGGGAACGCCTTGTAGCGGATGATCGCGTCCTTCTGGTAGTTGACCAGGTAGAACGGGCCCGTGCCGATCGGCTCTTGGTCGATCTTCTCGGGCGTGCCCGCCTTCAGCATGGCATCCGCGTATTCCTTCGACTGGACGCTCGCCCACATCATGGCGAGGTCGGCCAGGAACGGCGCCTCGGGACGGTTCAGGGTGACGCGGACCGTGTAGTCGTCGACCTTCTCCACCGACTTCAGCAGGGCAGGCATGCCCATGTCGCCGAAATAGGAATGGTTCGGGCTGGTGACCTTGAAGTACGGGTTGTCTTCCTTCCACTGACGCTCGAACATGAACACGACGTCGTCGGCGTTCATCTCACGGGTCGGCTTGAAGTTCTTGTTGGAATGCCACTTCACGCCCTTGCGGAGATGGAAGGTATAGACGGTGCCGTCATCGGACACGTCCCACTTCTCGGCAAGGCTCGGATTGACCTTCGTGCCGCCGCGCTCGAACTCGACGATACGGTTGTAGATCTGCTCGCTGGCATCGAACGACGTGCCGGTGGTGTTGACGCCGGGATAGAAATTCTCGGGGCTGCCCTCGGAGCAGTACACGAGGGTTTTGGCGGCGAGCGGGGCAGCCGCCAGGAAAGCCGGAACGCAGATAGCTGCGAAAAGGGCTGATTTCTTCATTTACTTAGGTCCTCTGAGACGGCCTGCATGGCCGTTCTGTGACGAAGTTAAGGTGCGAAGCCCCAATAAAGTCAATCTATCCTGCTGGCCTTGGCTAATTTTTATAAAAAATTTACCATTTCGTGTCGTTCCCGCGCATTTGTACGAAAACGCGACCGTTTTCAACTTTTCGCGATTCTGTGGGATTCCGACGTAATAAAATCTCAATCATCCACAGCTTCTCCAAAGGCCCCGCAGTCGCGGTCCCCTGGTGCCCGTCCATATCAGACTTTGGGCGTATGCATCCGATGGATTAAGGCGGTTGCCTGCCGCGGGGGGGCCAAATGCCCCTTCGATGCTCCACCACGAACCGTTTCCAAGGCCCGCCAGCTGCGGTTCGAAAGCAGAACCGGCGGCGGATGGACAACGGCGCGTTCCGTTGCGGTATGATCCTGCCCGGATGAGCTGCCTCCGCCCGGGCGGATTCCGCTTGACGGGCCGTCTGCCGGGCATAAAAAGCTGGGTCGCGTCCCAGGGGGCCTGACCCTCGACCGTCAGCCCGGGCGCGCCCCCGACGTTATTGCTCGGCTGGCTCGCCGGACGTCTCCTTGATCCCGCTTCACGGAGGCGGGCCACGAAAGCTTCTTCCATGAGATCCGCCTTTCTGCGCAACGCGCTCGTCCTTGGATTGCTGTCCGCCATCGGGCCTTTCGCCATCGACATGTATCTGCCCGCCTTTCCGGCGATTGCCCGCGACCTCCAGGTCGATGTGAGCGCGGTGCAGATGAGTCTGATGAGCTTCTTCGTGGCAGTGGCCGTCTGCCAGCTGGCCTATGGGCCGCTCTCGGACCGTTTCGGCCGCAAGCCGCCGCTCTATGGAGGCCTGAGCCTCTTCATCCTGGGGAGCATCGGCTGCAGTTTCGCACCGAATGTGGAGACGCTCATCGCCTTCCGCTTCCTGCAGGGCGTCGGCTCCTGCGCGACGATGGTGATCCCCCGGGCGATCATTCGCGATCTGCATACCGGTCACGAGGCCGCGCGCCTGATGGCGACCATGATGCTGGTGTTCAGCGTGTCCCCCATCCTCGCGCCGCTCGCCGGCAGCGCGCTCGCCGAATTCTTCAGCTGGCGGGTGATCTTCTGGGCCATTGCGGCCATCGGCTTCGGGGGGATGGCCGTGCTGTTCTTCCTTCTGCCGGAAACGCAATCGACGAAAGCGGGCGAGAGGGGCCTCGGGCAGGCCTTCGCCACCTACAAAGGCCTGCTCAGGGACCGCCATTTCCTCGGCATCGCCTTTACGGGCGGTTTCGGTCAGGCGAGCTTCTTTGCGTATCTGGCCGGCTCGTCCGTCATCTTTATCGAGCATTACGGACTCTCGCCGTCGCAATACAGCATGATCTTCGCGTCGAACGCGATCGCCTTCATCGGCAGCGCGCAGTTCAACAGCACCCTCATGCGCCGCTTCGGCGCCGAGCGCCTGGTGCGCACCGCGGTTTCCGGCTTCGTGACCTTGGTGAGCCTTCTGCTCATTCTGACCCTGGCGGGAATCGACAATGCCTACATCCTCTGGGGCCTGCTGTTCCTCTCCTTCGGGTGCCTCGGCTTCGTCATCCCCTCCACGGCGGTGCTGGCGCTCGAAGAGCATGGGCCGATCGCGGGCACCGCTTCCGCGCTGATGGGGACGCTGCAGCTCAGCGTGGGCGCGGTGATGATCGCGCTCACCAGCGCGCTCTACAACGGAACGTCGTTGTCGATGGTGGGCGCGATTGCGTTCTGCGGCTGGGTGGCGTTCACGTTGAGCAGGCGTACCCTGAAGTCGAAGCGCGTCTATCCCTGATTGGATTCCGCAAGAATCCAGTCGCGGAAGGAGCGCACCAGCGGCGCCTCCGCCTTGTGCTCGGGATAGACGAGATAATAGGCGCCGACGCTCAGGATGCTCTGCGGGAAGAGAACCTCGAGACGTCCGGCCGCCAGCTCGTCCGCGATCAGGAAATGCGGAATGAGCCCGACGCCGAGGCCTGCGGCGGCCGCCTGCGCCACCATCGCGAACTGCTCGAAGCGCGGGCCGCGCATGGGATTGCCCGCCTCCACGTTCACGCTCGCAAACCATTCGGCCCAGGCGGCGGGGCGCGTGCTCTGCTGCAGCAGGGTGGCGCGGGCGAGGTCCTCCGGCGAGCGGATCTTCTCGCGCTCGCGATAGGCCGGGCTGCAGACGGGCACGGCCTCCTCCCTGCGCAGCAGCTCGCAGATCGCGCCCGGCCAATGCGGCTCGCCGAAATGGATCGCAGCGTCGAAGGGTTCGGCGGCGAAATCGAAGGGCACGAGGCGCACGCCGAAATTCACCGTCGCGTCCGGGTGGCGGCTCAGGAAGTGCGGAATGCGCGGAATGAGCCAGCGGGTGCCGAAGGTCGGCAGCGTTGCGAGGTTCAGAACGCCCTTCGTGCCCGAGAGCGCAATGGCCTGATGCGTGGCATCCGACAGGTCGGAGAGGGTGCCGCGCACCTGCGAGGCATAGAGGCGGCCCACATCGGTCAGGACAACGCGCTGACGGGAGCGGCTGAAGAGGGAGACGCCCAGCGAATCCTCCAGCTGCTGGATCTGTCGCGAAACGGCGCTCTGGGTGAGGTTCAGCTCCTCGGCGGCGCGGGAGACGCTGCCGTGCCGGGCCGTGGCCTCGAAGGCGAGAAGATTGCCGATATTGGGCAGAAAGCCGCGACGGAGCACCAGTTCATTCCGTTTTCGAATAACCTGCTGCGAAGATGTCGCTTTACATCGGTCCTGTCCAGAGCGATTTTCCCGGCAAAATTCAAGCGTTTTACCGGGCGCTCCGGAGCAGGCTCCAGCGCCGCATCCAAGAGGAATGCTCATCATGGCCGGTGCAAAACACGAAATTGCGAAGCTCAAGTGGGAAGATCCGCTCCTCCTCGACGAGCTGCTCACCGACGACGAGCGCATGATCCGGGATACCGCCCGTGCCTATGCGCAGGAGAAGCTTCTGCCGCGTGTGATCGAGGCCTATCGCGAGGAGCGCACCGACCGCGAAATCTTCAATGAAATGGGCGAGCTCGGCCTTCTCGGCGTGACGATCCCCGAGGAGTACGGCTGCGCGGGCGCGTCCTACGTGGCCTACGGCCTCGTCGCCCGCGAGGTGGAGCGCGTCGATTCCGGCTACCGCTCCATGATGAGCGTGCAGTCCTCGCTCGTCATGTATCCGATCTATGCCTACGGCACCGAGGAACAGCGCCGGAAATACCTGCCCAAGCTCGCCTCGGGCGAGTTCGTCGGCTGCTTCGGCCTCACCGAGCCGGATGCCGGTTCCGATCCGGCCGGCATGAAGACCCGCGCCGAGAAGATCGACGGCGGCTACCGCCTCAAGGGTTCGAAGATGTGGATCTCGAATTCCCCCATCGCCGACGTGTTCGTGGTGTGGGCGAAGTCCGAGGCTCATGACAACGAGATCCGCGGCTTCGTGCTCGAGAAGGGCATGAAGGGCCTGTCCGCGCCGAAGATTGGCGGCAAGCTCTCGCTCCGTGCCTCCATCACCGGCGAGATCGTCATGGACGGCGTCGAGGTGGGAGAGGACGCGCTGCTGCCGAACGTGTCGGGGCTGAAGGGGCCGTTCGGCTGCCTCAACCGTGCTCGCTACGGCATCTCCTGGGGCGCCATGGGTGCGGCCGAGGATTGCTGGCATCGCGCCCGCCAGTACACGCTCGATCGCAAGCAGTTCAACAAGCCGCTGGCGGCGACCCAGCTCGTGCAGAAGAAGCTCGCTGACATGATGACCGAGATCACGCTCGGCCTCCATGCCTCGCTGCGTGTCGGCCGTCTCTTCGACGAGGGCCGCATGGCTCCCGAGATGATCTCCCTCGTCAAGCGCAACAATTGCGGCAAGGCGCTGGAGATCGCGCGCATGGCCCGCGACATGCATGGCGGCAACGGCATCCAGGAAGAATACCATGTCATGCGCCACGCGCAGAACCTGGAGACGGTGAACACCTACGAGGGCACCCACGACGTGCACGCCCTCATCCTGGGCCGCGCGCAGACGGGCCTGCAGGCGTTCTTCTAAGATCCTTCCTTTAAGATCAGGAGCAGGCCATGTCTCTTCGTATTACTCTGGCGGGATCGACCGGCTGGGTCGGCAAGGCCCTGGTGGCTGCCATCGCGGCCTCGGACGATCTCGAACTCGTCGGCGCGGTTAGCCGGAGCGCCGCGGGCCAGGATGCCGGAGAGGCCGCAGGCCTGCCCCACCTGGGCGTTGCCGTCAGCGCAACGCTCGAAGAGGCGCTGAAGGTGCCGTCCGACGTGGTGATCGATTACACCAAGCCGGGCGCAGTCAAGGCACACAGCCTCACCGCGCTCGCAGAGGGGCGCTGCGTCGTGATCGGCACGTCCGGGCTCACGGCCGAAGATTATGCCGAAATCGATGCCGTTGCGCTCAAGGCGCAGCGCGGTGTGCTCGCCGCCGGCAATTTCTCGATCACGGCAACGCTCCTGCGCCGTTTCGCGCTGGAGGCTGCGCGCTACGTGCCGGACGTGGAAGTGATCGACTATGCGTCGGCAAAGAAGCCCGACACGCCCTCCGGCACGGCGCGCGAGCTCGCCGAGCTCCTGAGCGAGGTGCGCCTGCCCGCAACCTCCAAGCCGGTGGACGAACTCACCGGAGTTCGTGAAACGCGTGGCGGCTCGCTCGGAGCGAAAGAGCCGGTGCAGGTCCATGCCCTGCGCATGCCGTCCTTCGTTCTCTCGTGCGAGGCCGTCTTCGGCGCGGACAATGAGCGTCTCGTGATCCGTCACGATGCAGGCTCGTCGGCCGCTCCCTACGTGGCCGGCACGCTCCTGGCCGCTCGCCGTGTCTCCTCGTTCATCGGATTGAAGCGCGGCCTCGATGCCGTGATGGATTGATATTCATGAAACCGCTCGAAGGTCTCAAAGTCCTCGAACTCGCCCGTATTCTCGCCGGTCCCTGGGTTGGCCAGATGCTCGCCGATCTCGGTGCCGACGTGGTGAAGGTGGAGCGGCCCGGCGCGGGTGACGACACGCGCGGCTGGGGACCTCCCTTCGTCGAGGCGGCCGATGGCGGTGATCTCTC
>Ga0182741_1001841_pt1 | contig 26196 bp, 24 predicted proteins | sample eDN5th37CBELigOP_FD_128874 | JGI IMG/M metagenome (GOLD analysis project Ga0182741, IMG submission 128874) | Enriched Organic Plus compost microbial communities from Emeryville, California, USA - eDNA 5th pass 37_C BE-Lig OP (version 2) (version 2) ... | reverse complement strand
CTCGCCATGTCGATCTCGGCCTCGCCCTCGGTCATCATCTGCGCCAGGTAATGGCCGGTGCCGCCGGCGGCGGTGATGCCGAAGCTGAAGCCCTCGGCCAGCCACATGTTGCGCAGGCCGGGCGCCGGGCCGACCAGCGGGTTGCCGTCGGGCGTGTAGCAGATCGGACCGTTGAAATCGTCCTTGAGGCCCACGGTTTCCGAACTGGGAAGCCGGTGGATCATCGACATGTATTCCTCTTCGATCCGCTCCAGGTCCAGCGGGAACAGGTCGGCGCGGAAGCTTTCCGGCACGTCGTAGAGGAAGCGCGCCGGGGCATTGCGCTCATAGGGGCCCAGGATCCAGCCGCCGCGTTCCTCGCGCACATACCATTTGGCGTCCGCATCGCGCAGCACCGGGTGCTCCGGGTTGCCCTCGGCGCGCCATTTGACCAGCGCCGGGTCGGGCTCGGTCACGATATACTGGTGCTCGACCGGGATCGCCGGGATCTTGATGCCCAGCAGCCGCGCGGTGCGCTGCGCATGGTTGCCGGTCGCGGTCACGACATGTTCGGCGCGGATCTCGAACTGCTCGCCCGAGGGGACGAGGTTGCCGCCCCTTTCGACCATCTTCTCGCAGGTGACGATCCATTCCTCGCCGGTCCAGCGGTAGCCGTTGACCTGGATCTTGCGCTCGATGCTGGCGCCGGCCATGCGCGCGGCCCGCGCCATGGCCTGCGTCACGTCGGCGGGGTTGATATAGCCGTCGGTCGGATGGAACAGCGCGCCCTTCAGATCCTCGGTGCGGACCAGCGGCCAGCGGTCCTTGATCTGCTGGGGCGTCAGGAATTCATGCTCGATGCCCACCGTCTCGGCGGTGGCGGAATAGAGCATGTATTCGTCCATCCGCGCATCGGTCTGCGCCATGCGCAGGTTGCCGCAGCGGGTAAAGCCGGCGTTCAGCCCGGTCTCGGCCTCGAGCCCGGCATAGAGCTTGACCGAATAATCGTGGATATGGCTGGTCGCATAGCCCATGTTGAACAGCGGCAGCAGGCCCGCGGCATGCCAGGTCGAGCCCGCCGTCAGCTCGTCCCGCTCGACCAGCATCGTCTCCCAGCCCGCGCGGGCCAGATGCAGCGCGATGCCGCAGCCGACGGCGCCGCCTCCGACCACCAGGGCCTTCACATGGGTTTTCATCGCAAGCGACTCCTTATTCCGCGCATGGGCTACCTGTGGCGATTAGAGCCCGAACCGCGCGCCGGGCCCGCATTCCCGGCGACATGTTCTTGGCAAAAAACGACATGGCGCATCCGGGCGGTCCGGGAAAGCAAACGCCCCGGAAAACCGGGGCGCATCGTCACAGCATCGAGGGCACCACCAGGTCCGGCGGCCGGTGGCCATCGGCAAAGGTCTTGATGTTGATGATGACTTTCTCGCCCATCTCGATCCGCCCCTCGATGGTGGCCGAGCCCATATGCGGCAGCAGCACGACATTGGGCAGCTCGCGCAGCCGCGGGTTGATCTCGTGCCCATGCTCGAAAACGTCAAGGCCGGCGCCGGCGATCTCGCCCGCGCGCAGCATCCGGGTCAGCGCGTTCTCGTCGATCACCTCGCCGCGCGAGGTGTTGATGACCACGGCCGAGGGCTTCATCAGCTTCAGCCGCCGCGCGTTCAGCAGGTGGAAGGTCGAGGGCGTATGCGGCGCATTCACCGAAACGATGTCCATGCGCGCCAGCATCTGGTCCAGGCTTTCCCAATAGGTCGCCTGCAATTCGGCCTCGACCTCCGGGCGCAGGCGGCGGCGGTTATGGTAATGCACCTGCATGCCGAAGACATTCGCCCGCCGCGCCACCGCCTGGCCGATGCGGCCCATGCCCAGGATGCCAAGGCGCCGCCCGCCCAGCCGCCCGCCCAGATGCGCGGTCGGCGACCAGCCATGCCAGCGGCCGGCCTGCATCTCGGCCATGCCCTCGGGCAGGCGGCGGGTGACGCCCAGGATCAGCGCCATGACCACGTCCGCGGTATCCTCGGTCACGACGCCCGGCGTGTTGCTGACCAGGATGCCGCGCTGGCGGGCGGAATGCACGTCGATATGGTCCACGCCCGCACCGTAATTGGCGATCAGCTTCAGCCTGTCCCCGGCCTGGGCCAGCATGGTGGCGTCGATCTGGTCGGTGATCGTCGGCACCAGAACGTCCGAGACGCGCATGGCGGCGACCAGTTCATCGCGACTCATCTTGCGGTCGTCGGTGTTCAGCGACACGTCGAAAAGCTCGGACATCCGGGTCTCGACCGCCTCCGGCAGGCGCCGGGTCACGGTAACTTTAAGGCGCGAGCGGGTCGGATCGGTCGCATGAACGGCGGGCATGGTCGCTCCTCTCTTCCAAAGCCGGGCGGCTTTTGGCAAAGTGCCCGCGATGCGGGGCAGGCACAAGACCCCGAAAAAGCAGGACGGGCAGATGAAGCAAGGACAGGTCTGGCTTGGCGCCGCGATACTGGCGACGGGGGCGTGCTTGGGATCGGCGGCGCTGGCGCAAGCCACCGATCCGGGCGAGACGCTGGATGCCAAGCAGATCCCCGGCCTCTCGGCCGATGCGACGATCAGCCGCCACCAGGACGGCCGGCGCGACCCGAATCGCGGCTCTGTCACCAACCTGCCGCTGCCGCGCTATGTCAGCCTCAAGGGCAGCGAGGGCAATGCGCGGCGCGGTCCCAGCCTGTCGCATCGCATCGACTGGGTGTTCCGCCATGCCGGCATGCCCCTGCGCGTGGTGGCCGAGTTCGGTCATTGGCGCCGGGTCGAAGACCAGGACGGCGCCGGCGGCTGGGTGCATTATTCCCTGCTGTCGGGCGTGCGCACCGCCATCGTGACCAAGGACATGCTGGACCTGCAGGCCCGCCCCGAGCCGCGCGCCGAGGTGGTGGCGCGGGCCGAGGCCGGCGCCATCGTCCGGCTGCATGAATGCAATCCCGACTGGTGCCGGGTCTCGGGCGGCGGCGAAAAGGGCTGGGTGCCCAAGACCACGATCTGGGGCGTCGATCCCGACGAGATCCGCGACTGAAACCCGTGCCGGCAGGTCAGCCGGCCTTGCGGATCACCACATGGCCCAGCGAGACGCGCATCCAGGCAAAGCGCGAGGCGCGTGGCGTGCCGGTGCCGAAATCGGGATGGGTCATGTCCTCGGCCCCGCATTCGTCGATCAGTTCCTTGACGAAGCCGACCATGCCGCGGTCATGGCCGTGGAACCGCCGGCGCACCAGGTGCCAGCGCATCCAGCCGGTCAGCTTGCCCAGCGGATAAACCGCCTGCACCGGCCGCGACCGATGCAACCTGTCGAGCAGCCGTTCATGCGGGGAAAGCCGGGGCGGCCGGGGACGATAGGATTTGCCGTCGGGATATTGCCGCCAATAACCGGTGCCCCAATCCTCGATAAAGTAATATCCGCCCGCCTTGAGGTGGTGTTCGAAAAGATGCCAGAAGCTGATGCGGGACAATTGCCCGACATGCGAGGCATCGTCGATGATGACGTCGAATCCTTGCGGCGCCCGTTCCGCCGCGATCCGGTCCAGAAGCGCCTTGTCCTGTTGTTCGCCGACATAGCAGCGCACCCGCCCGCTTTCGAAGCGCGCCGAGCAGGGATTGATGTCCAACCCGGTGATTTCGGCATTCGGCAGCCAGGATTCCCAATATCTCAGCGAATCGCCCCGCGCTATTCCCAATTCCAGCAATCGCAGCGGCTGCATACGCAGGGGGCCGATATATTTTTCGTAATTGGCGAAGTAATGCTGAAGTCCCATCTTGTCGATCGGCACTTCATCGACGCTTTTCATCGAGGCTGCCTTGAAAACCTGCATGCCATCCTCCCGGACAGATTACCGCCTACATTCCAGAAACTGCACGGGAAGGATAGGCCGGTGCAGCCGGGCCATCAAGAAATTGGCGCCTTTCCTGCCGGAATGGACGGGTTGATGCCGACCTGGCGGCGATCAGCCTCCAGGTCATATTGCCTTGCAGTTGTGACATCGGCCGCCACGGCCGCCGGATCGCCGCCCGGCGGCGGATTCGCGCAAGCCCTTGTCCGGCGAAACGCATCCTGCGCAAGCCGCGGTCAGCCGGCCTCGGACAAAAGCCCGCGTCCCTTCAGCAATGCCTCGACGCCGGGGGTACGGCCGCGGAACTTCAGCCACAGCTCGTCGGCCGGCCGGGAATCACCCTTGGAAAGAATCCATTGCTCCAGCCGGCACGCGGTTTCGGCGTCGAAGGGATCGCCCTTTTCCATGAAGGCCGCGAAAGCGTCGGCATCCATCACCTCGGACCACATGTAGCTGTAATAGCCCGAGGAATAGCCGTCGCCGGAAAACACATGCGCGAAATGCGGCGTGGCATGGCGCATCGGGATAGCGGCCGGCGCGCCCAGTTCCGCCAGCACCTCGGCCTGCCGCGCCATCGGGTCGGCGGGCGGCGCGCCGCGGTGAAAGGCCAGGTCCACCAGCGCGCTTTCCAGATATTCGGTGGTGGCAAAGCCCTGGTCGGCATTGCCGGCCGCCAGGATGCGGTCGCGCAGCGCCGCGGGCAGTGGCGCCCCGGTCTCGGCATGGCGGGCATGGCGGTCCAGCACCTCGGGCTGTTCCAGCCAATGCTCGAAAAGCTGGCTGGGCAGCTCGACGAAATCCCGCGCCACCGAGGTACCCGAGATCGAGGGCCAGGACACGTCCGACAGGATATGGTGCAGCGCATGGCCGAATTCGTGGAACAGCGTATGGGCATCGTCCCAGGACAGATAAGCCGGCGCGCCCGCGGCCTCGGGCGGGGTGAAGTTGCAGACATTGGTGACGATCGGCCGCTGCCCCGCGCCGATCTTGTGCTGCTGTTGCAGCGACGAACACCAGGCCCCCGACCGCTTGCCGGGCCGGGCGAAGTAATCGCCGACGAAGACCGCCATGCGCCGGCCGTCCCGCGTCACCTCCCAGGCGCGGGCATCGGGCGACCAGAGCGGCGCCGTGAACGCGCGCATCTCGATCCCGAACAGGCGCTGCGCGGTGTCGAAGACTGCGCCCAGCATCGCCTCCAGCGTCAGATAGGGCTTGACCTCGGCCTCGTCGAGATCGTGTTCGGCCTTGCGCCGGCGCTCGGCATAGAAGCGCCAGTCCCAGGGTTCCAGCACGCCGTTCACCCCGTCCTCGCGCAGCATCGCGGTCAGGCGCTCGGCATCGGCCTCGGCCCTGGTCTTGGCCGCAGCCCAGACCTGGGTCAGCAGCGCCTCGACATTCCCGGCATTGCGGGCCATCTCGGGCTCCAGCTTGTAGCTGGCGAAATCCTCATAGCCCAGCAGCCGGGCGCGCTCGTGGCGCAATTGCAGGATCTCGGCGGCGATGGGGCGGTTGTCGGTCGCGGCCCCGCCCGCGCCCTGCCCCGAGCCGCGCGCGCACCAGGCCCGCCAGGCCGCCTCGCGCAGGGCGCGGTCTTCGCAATATTCCAGGAAGGGCACGATCAGCGAGCGGTTCAGCGTCACCACCTGCCCCGGCATCCCGCGTTCGCGCGCTGCCGCCCGCATGGCGCGGACCAGCCAATCCGGCAGGCCGGACAGCTGGTCGTCGGCGACACCCATGGCAAAGTCGCGCTCGTCCGTCAGCACGTTCTGGGCGAAATCGGTCGACAGCACCGCCAGCCGCTCGCGGATCGCCGCCATGCGCTCGCGCGCCGCGCCGGTCAGGCCCGCGCCCGCCCGGCGCAGCCCGCGCAGGGTCAGCTCGGTCAGGCGGCAGTCCTCGGGCGCAAGCCCGCCCGCATCCTGCATCACCGCCTCGACCCGGTCGAACAGCCTCGGGTCCATGCTGACCTTGCTGCCATGCGCGGCCAGGCGCGGGGCGATGCGGCGCTGCAGATCCTCGCGCGCCGGGTTGGAATCGACGCCAGTCAGGGTGAAGAAGATGGCGCAGAGCCGGTTCAGCGGCTCCTCGGCCGTCTCCAGCGCGGCGACGGTATTGGCAAAGTCCGGCGGCGCGGGATTGGCGGCGATGGTCTCGACAGCCTCCTCGGCCAATTTCAGGCAGGCGTCGAAGGCCGGGTCGAAATCCTCGTCGCGGATCAGGTCGAAACGCGGCAGGCCCAGGGGGCCGGTCCAATGCGTCAGTTCGGGGTTCATGCGAGCCTCCTTTTCCGGGGGCGAGTGTTTCAGCCTGCGCGGAAATGTCCAGAGCCGCAGACAGTGCAATCGGCGCGTCGCGATATCTTCATCAGCCGGTTCTCGCCGTAAAGCCCGTCAAAGATCAGCATGCGGCCGCGCAGGGGCTCGCCCGCCCGCGCGATCAGCTTGATCGCCTCCAGCGCCATCAGGCTGCCCACGACGCCGGGCAGGGGACCGACGACGCCGGCTTCGGCGCAGGCGGGGGCAAGGCCCGGTGCCGGAGCCTCGGGAAAGATGCAGGCCATGCAGGGCGCACCGCGGGCCGGATCCCAGATCGTCACCTGCCCTTCCCATTGCGCGATGGCGCCGGCGACCAGCGGCACGCCGGCGGCGGCGCAGGCCGCGTTCACCGCGCGGCGCGCGGCGAAACTGTCGGTGCCGTCCAGCACCAGGTCATGTTCGGCGACCAGGGCGGCATCCTCGGCCCCGATGCGGCGGTTCAGCGCCGTGACCTCGACATGCGGGTTCAGCGCCAGCATGGCATCGCGCGCGGCCTCGGCCTTGGGGCGGCCGTCATCGGCGCTGCGAAAGATCACCTGGCGCTGCAGGTTCGACAGGCCGACCTGATCGTCGTCGGCGACGGTGATGCGCCCGACACCGGCCGCCGCCAGATAAAGGCAGACCGGCGCCCCCAGCCCACCGGCGCCCACCACCAGCACGCGGGCGCGACGCAGCGCCGCCTGTCCCGGCCCGCCCAGCTCGCGCAGCACGATATGGCGGGCATAGCGGTCAAGCTCGGGGTCCGAAAGCGGGCCGGATCGCACGGGCGCGGGCGGATCGGGCAGCGGGACGGCGCGGCGATGCAACTGCCGCAGCAGCAGACGATAGCCCAGTCCCAGCGCCACCACGCCACCGGCCAGCCCCCAGACCCGAGGATCGCCGCCGACCAGCCGCGCAACAGTGCTGCCAGGCGCCAGGGCCAGCGCGGCAATGGCGGCCAGCCACAGCGCAGCGACCCCCGCCCAGCCGCGCCATTCCGGCCAGCCAAGCAGGCGCGCCGCGACCAGCACGGCCAGCATGAGGAAAAGGATCAGCACGGGCTCAGCCCCGCCCGGTCGAGCCGAAGCCGCCCTCGCCGCGCGCGGTCTGCTCCAGCGCCTCGGCCATGACATAGGCGGCGCGGGTCACGGGGGCGATCACCGCCTGGGCGATGCGCTCGCCGTGACGGATCGCATAGGGCTGCGGGCCCAGGTTGATCATGATCACCCCCAGCGGCCCGCGATAGTCGCTGTCGATGGTGCCAGGCGTGTTGGGCAGCGTCACCCCATGCTTCAGCGCCAGGCTGGAGCGGGGGCGGATCTGCATCTCGTAGCCCTCGGGGATCTGTACGCGCAGCCCGGTGGGCACCAGGCGGATCTGGCCGGGTTCGAGCAGCAGCTCGCCCCCGCCCAGCTCGGCCCGCAGGTCGGCGCCGGCCGAGCCGCGGGTCTGGTATTCGGGCAGCGGCAGCGCCGGATCGGCGCCCGGTTCGCGCAGAACCAGAATCGTCACCTCGGCCGCCATTCCCAAAGCCCCTTATTTCGGCGAGATCATCATGACCATCTGGCGCCCTTCCAGCTTGGGCATGGATTCGACCTTGCCCGCCTCGCCGACATCGGCGGCGACGCGGTTCAGAAGCTCGACCCCAAGCTGCTGGTGGGCCATCTCGCGGCCGCGGAAGCGCAGGGTGATCTTGACCTTGTCGCCCTCGGCCAGGAACTTCATGACCGAGCGCATCTTGACGTCGTAATCATGGGTATCGGTTCCGGGACGGAACTTGATTTCCTTGATCTCGATGATCTTCTGCTTCTTGCGGGCCTCGGCCTCGCGCTTTTGCTGTTCATACTTGAACTTGCCCAGGTCCATGATCTTGCAGACCGGGGGCGTGGCATTCGGCGAGATCTCGACAAGATCCAGCCCGGCTTCCTGTGCAAGCTCCAGACCGCGGGCGGGTGTCACGACGCCGATATTTTCGCCTTCGGGACCGATCAGGCGGATTTCGGCGACTCGGATGCGCTCGTTGACGCGGGGGCCGGTGTCACGGGTGGGCGGAGCGTTATGCGGTCTGCGGGCTATGGCTGTCTTCCTTGTATTGCCGGGGGTTCCGGGCGGTTAAATAGTCCTGCGCAGGCGGATTTTCAACCGGATTCGGTTGCGCGCGCCAAGGTTTGGCCGGTGTTCTGCGCGCTTTCCCATGGTGGCCGGCGCCGCTGCCGTGCTGCTGTCGCCGGAACGCTTTCCCCGCTTGCCGCAGCATGGCATAGAAGAGCCGACCCGCCGCAGCCCTGACGGAGAAACCGATGCAGAAATTCCTGGCCGTGATCGTGATTCTTGCCCTTGCGTTCGGCGGGTTGTGGCTGGGGAGCGGCGGCGATCCGCTGGCCCGGCTGGCTGGCAATGCGCCGCCTCCACCGGCCGAGCCCCCCGCCGCCGCCCCGACCGCCGCCCAGCAAGGCGCCAATGCCGCAGCCGATGCCGCGGCCGATGCGGCAGCCGTCGCGGCGGATGCGGCGGCCGAAGCCTCGGCCTCGGCCGGACAGGCGGCGGTCGGCGCGACAGGTACGGCCGCGGACCAGGCCGAAGCGGCGGCCGAGGCGGCCATAGCCGCCGCCGACCGCGCCGCCGACGCCGCGGCCCGAGCCAATGCCACCCCCGAACAGGCCGAGGCCGCCGCCATCGCCGCCAGCACCGCCGCACGCGAGGCCGCCAGCGCCACGCGCGAAGCCGGCGCGGCGGCGGGCGAAGCGGTCCAGATCGACGCCGCCCTGACCCCGCAGGGCTTCGATGCCGCCAAGGTGCGCGCCATGATCGAGGGCTCGGCGCTGACGCCCGAGCACAAGGCCGAACTCCTGGCCCAGCTGGAGCGGACGACGCTGGACCCGGCGGCGCTGGCGCAGGTGCTGGCGCAGATCAAGGCTGCCCTGCCATGAGCTTTCCCAGCCTGGAGGATTTCCTGACGGCGCCGCGCGGCCGGCTGGACAAGGGGCCGGTCGCGCTTTTGCTGATCGAGGACCAGGCAGCGGTGCAAAGGACGCTGGCGCATCACCTAGCCGCCGGGTTCCGGCTGATCCTGGCGCTGTCGCCCGAGCCGCTGCCCGCCCATGTCCTGCCCAGGGAAGGCGCGGAACGGATCCTCAACCTGCGCCACGATGCGCGCCGCGGCCAGGCGGCGGCCGAAGCGGTCAATGCGGTGATCGCGGCGGCGCCCGCCGATACCTGGCTTTACTACGGCTATAATGCCGAGTTCCTGTTCTATCCCTTCTCGGAAAGCCGCAGCGTGGGCGAGATGCTGGCCTTTCACGCCGAGGAACGCCGGCGGGCGATGCTGACCTATGTCATCGATCTCTATGCCCCGGACCTGGAGCGTTTCCCCGATGCGGTCAGCCTGGACGAGGCGATGTTCGACCGCACCGGCTATTACGCGCTTGGCCGCATGGATCGCGAGGGGCGCCACAAGGAACGGCAACTGGATTTCCACGGCGGGCTGCGCTGGCGATTCGAGGAGCACCTGCCCGCCGACCGCCGCCGCATCGACCGCATCGCGCTGTTTCGCAGCCAGCCGGGGTTGCGGCTCTTGCCGGACCTGCGCTTCAACGTCGAGGAATACAACACCTATGCCTGCCCCTGGCACAATAACCTGACCGCGGCGGTTGCGTCCTTCCGGGTGGCCAAGGCGCTGGCCCGCAATCCCGGCTCGCGCGGGCAGATCCGCGGCTTCCGCTGGCGCAATTCGCATCCCTTCCGCTGGAACTCGCAGCAGCTGATGGACCTGGGGCTGATGGAGCCCGGCCAGTGGTTCTAGGACCGGCCGCGGATCAGGCGGCGCTGACCCGCCAGATCACGTCGCCCACGTCATCGGCCATCAGAAGCGACCTGCCGTCCGGGCCGATGGCCACGCCCACCGGCCGGCCATAGGAATATTTCTCGTCCTCGGAGAGAAAGCCCGACAGGATGTCGCGCGGTGGGCCGGCAGGCCGGCCGTCCCGGAAGGGCACGAAGATCAGCCTGTAACCCGACAGGGTCGAGCGGTTCCACGAGCCGTGCTGGCCGATCGCCATGCCGTCCGGGAAGCCCGGCAGCGTGCCCTCGGGCATCCAGCACAGGCCGAGCGAGGCGGTATGGCCGCCCAAGGCGTAATCGGGGGTGATGGCGCGGGCGACCTCGGCCGGATCCTGCGGCACCCGGTCGTCGATGATCCGCCCCCAATAGCAATAGGGCCAGCCGTAGAACCCGCCCTCCTGCACCGAGGTCAGGTAATCGGGCGGCGTCTCGTCGCCCAGCCCGTCGCGTTCGTTCACCACGGTCCAGAGCGCACCGGTCGCGGGCTCCCAGGCCAGGCCGACCGGGTTGCGCAGGCCCGAGGCGAAGATGCGGGCGCGGCCGGTCTCCAGGTCCAGTTCCCAGATCGCGGCCCGGCCCTCTTCGGCCTCCATGCCCTCGTCGGCGATATTGGTCAGCGAGCCGACACCACAATAGAGCCGCTTGCGGTCGGGCGAGACGATCAGGCTGCGCGTCCAATGCCCGCCCGGCTTGAAATCGACCAGCCGGCGCCCCGGCCCGTCGAGCCGCGTCGCGCCGGGCGCATAGGGAAAGGCGACGATGCCGTCGGTATTGCCGACATAGAAGGTATCGCCGACCAGGGCCATGCCGAAGGGCTGGCGCTGGCCCTCGAGGAAAACCTGGCGCGTCTCGGCCACGCCATCGCCGTCGCCGTCGCGCAGCAGCGTGATGCGGTTGGCGCTGGTGCCCAGGGCGCGGGCGCGGCGCATGGTGGCCTGGGCGGCGCGGTCGAGCAGCGATTTCGGCGGGCTTGCCTCTTGCAGGGCCTCGGCCACCAGCACATCGCCATTGGGCAGCACCTCGATCCAGCGCGGATGGCGCAATTCGCGGGCGAAGGCATCCACGCGCAGGCCCGGCGCGGCCTCGGGCCGCTGGTCCGGCGCCCAGCCCCGCGCGGTGGGCATCTTCAGCGTCATGATGCCCTGTTTCTTCGCCTCGGGGATGGCGGGGCTTGGCCCGAACGCCGCCATTCGCGGCGCGCCCATGCGCCGCATCAGCACCATCGCGCCGCCGATGGCGGCCGTCGCCCTGGCCAGAAGATCCATGGCTTTCCTTCCTGTCTCTGCAAGCCGCAGGCTAATCGGGATGCGCCGCGGGTCAATCCCGGAATGCGTCGAGACCGGAGCAAATCGGCGGGGGCGGCGCGGGTGGCGCCGTCCCTGGGGTATTTGGGGAACAGAGAAGCGTTCAGCCGCGCGCGTCGCGGACCAGCCCCGCGAGACGCTCGGTCGAGGGGTCGTGGCCGGGGGCGGGCTTGCCCTCAAGCAGCGGCGCCAGCTTCAGCGCCAGTTCCTTGCCGAGTTCCACGCCCCATTGATCGAAGCTGTTGATGCCCAGGATCACCCCCTCGGCAAAGACGCGATGCTCGTAGAGCGCGACGATCTGGCCCAGAGTGTAGGGGGCGAGTTCCGGGATCAGCAGCGTGGTCGAGGGGCGGTTGCCGGGAAAGACCCGGTGGCGGGCCTGGCGCTCCAGTTCCGCGCCGGTCAGGCCCTTGGCACGCATGAGGTCCAGCGCCTCGTCCAGCGAACGGCCGCGCATCAGCGCCTCGGATTGCGCCAGGCAGTTGGCGACCAGCAGCAGGTGATGATGCGCCAGCTCTGGCTCGTGGCCGCGGGCGGCGACGATGAATTCGCAGGGCACCACCGCCGTGCCCTGGTGGATCAGCTGGTAGAAGGCATGCTGGCCGTTGGTGCCCGGCTCGCCCCAGACCACCGGCCCCGAGGGCTGGGTCAGGTCGCTGCCGTCCATGGCGACGCGCTTGCCGTTCGATTCCATTTCCAGCTGCTGCAGATAGGCCGGCAGGCGGCCGAGGCGGTTGTCATAGGGCAGCACGGCACGGGTGCCGTAGCCGCAGACCTGGTGGTGCCAGATGCCGACCAGCGCCAGGATTACCGGCAGGTTTTCCGCCAGCGGCGCCTGGCGGAAATGCCGGTCCATGGCCGCGGCGCCGGCCAGGAAGCGGTCGAAGTTCTCGGGCCCGATGGCGATCATCAGCGACAGGCCGATGGGCCCCCACATGGAATAGCGCCCGCCGACCCAATCCTCGAAGCCGAAGACGCGGGACGGCTCGATCCCCCATTCGGCGGTGCGGTCGGTGGCCGAGGACAGCGCGGCGAATTGCGCCGCCGGCTGCGCCACGGTCTTCGCCATCCAGTCCAGCGCCGTACGGGCATTGGTCATGGTCTCGATGGTGGTGAAGGTCTTGGAGGCGACGATGACCAGCGTGGTCGCCGGGTCGAGCCCCTTCAGCGTATCGGCAATGTCCGCCCCGTCCACGTTGGAGACGAAATGCACCCGCGGCCCGTCATGCCAGGGCGAAAGCGCCCGCGTGGCCATGGCCGGGCCGAGGTCCGAACCGCCGATGCCGATATTGACGACATCGGTGATGCGGCCACCCTGCCCCTGGAAGCTGCCGTCGCGGACGGCGGCGGCGAAATCGCGCATCCGCTGATGCGTGCGGCGCAGCTCGGGCATCACGTCGCGGCCGTCCACCGTGACGCTGGCGTCGAGATTGCGCAGCGCGGTGTGCAGCACGGCGCGATCCTCGGTCTCGTTGATGCGCTGGCCGGTGAACATGGCCTCGCGGCGTTCCGGAACCGGCGCGGCGAGGTCCAGCAGCAGGTCGCGGGCGCGCGCGTCGATGCTGGTCTTGGACCAGTCCAGCACCAGCCCTTCGGCGCTGGTCGAAAAGGCGGCGGCGCGGGCCGGATCGGCGTCAAACAGCGCCTCGATCCGCAGCGCGCCCTGGGATTTGCGGTGGTCGGTCAGTCTGGTCCAGATATCGGTCATCTCACTCTGCCCAATGCACGGTGATGTCGCCCAGGAAGGCGCGGATCGGCGCCTCGGTCGGGTCGAGGCCCTGCGCGCGCTCGAACGCCTCGCGCTTGTCGGCGCCGGCGATCAGCAGATGGGTGTTGATCGCGCCCTTCAGCGCCGAGGCGGTCAGGGTGATCCGCGGCTCGTCCTTCACGCTGTTGATTGCCATGACGGTGGGCGCGTCGGAGGCCAGCGCCAGCACGGTCTCGGAAGCCGAGGGAAACAGGCTTGCCGTATGCATGTCGGTGCCCATGCCCAAGAGCAGCACGGTCAGCGGCAGATGCGGGGCGATGGTCTCGGCAAGCGCCGGCACCGCATCCTCGGGGCGCTCGTCGCCGGTATAAAGGTCGATGTAATGCGCCGTAGCCGCCTTGTCCTTGAGCAGGTGGCGGCGCAGCAGCCGGCCGTTCGAGCGGACATGCTCGCCATCCACCCAGCGTTCGTCGTTGAGCAGCACGGTGACGCGCGGCCAGTCGATCTCGCTGCCCGAAAGATAGTCGTAAAGCGGTGCCGGGGTGGTGCCGCCCGGCACGCAGAGGCTGGCGCCGTCATTCACCCGCAGGTGCTGCGACAGCTGCCCCGCCAGCCGGTCGGCCAGCGACAGAAACAGCATCTCGCGGTCGGGATATTCGATGAACTCGAGCGTCATGGCCGGATCTCCCTCCAGCGGCGGTTGTCGCGATGCAGCAGGCGCAACGCCTCTTCCGGGCCGCTTGAGCCGGGGTCATAGGGCTCGGGCCGCTTCGAGCCGGATTCCCAGGCGGCGATGATCGGGTCCGTCCAGGCCCAGGCGGCCTCGACCTCGTCGCCGCGCATGAACAGGGTCTGGTTGCCGCGGATCACGTCCATGATCAGCCGCTCATAGGCGTCGGGCATGTCCGAGCCTTCGGCCCCCAGCGCATCGGCAAAGCTCATGTCCAGCGGCACCTGCACCAGGCGCATGCCGCCCGGCCCCGGCTCCTTGATCATCACGGTCAGGTGCATGCCCTCGTTCGGTTGCAGCTTGATGACAAGCTGGTTGGCCTTGTGCGTGCCGCCGTCGTCGAAGATCGAATGCGGCGGCTCCTTGAAGGTCACGACGATCTCGCTGGTGCGGGCGCGCAGCCGCTTGCCGGTGCGCAGGTAGAAGGGCGTGCCGGTCCAGCGCCAGTTGGCGATCCGCACCTTCAGCGCCACGAAGCTTTCGGTGCGCGAGAGCGGATTCTCGGCATCCTCCAGATAACCGGGACCATCGGGGCCGGCCATGTACTGGCCGCGCACGATGTCCTCGGCCGCGAGCGGTTCCAGCGCACGGATCACCTTGAGCTTTTCGTCGCGCACCGCATCGGGGTCGAAATGATAGGGCGGCTCCATGGCGATCAGGCACAGAAGCTGCATCAGGTGATTCTGCACCATGTCCCGCATGGCGCCGGAATGGTCGTAATATTCGCCGCGCCCGCCCACGCCCACCGTCTCGGCCACGGTGATCTGGACATGGTCCACATATTGCGCGTTCCACAAGGGTTCGAACAGGATATTGGCGAAGCGCACCGCCATCAGGTTCTGGACGGTTTCCTTGCCCAGGTAATGGTCGATCCGATAGATCTGGTTCTCGTCGAAATGCCGGGCCAGCGTCGCGTTCAGCGCGCGCGCGGTGGCAAGGTCGCGGCCGAAAGGCTTTTCGACCACGATGCGGCTGTCCGCATCCGCGATGCCGTTGCCGGCCAGGCGTTCGGCAATGTCGCCGAACAGCGCCGGCGCCACCGAGAAATAGAACGCATGCACCACCCCCGGCCGCACCCGCGCCTTGAGTTCGGCCCAGCCATCGGTGCCGCGCGCGTCGATGGCGACATAGCCCAGCATGTCCAGAAAGGCCGAAAGCTGCGCCTGGTCCTGGCCGGGGCCGATGAATTCCTCGATCGCTGCGCGCATCTCGGCGCGGAAGGCCTCGTCGTCCTGGCGGGTGCGGGCCGCGCCGATGATGCGCGCGCTGGCCGGCACCTGCCCGGCCACGAAGCGGCGATACAGGCCCGGCACGATCTTGCGCCGGGCCAGGTCGCCGGTAGCACCAAAGATCACCAGGTCGAAATCCTCAACCGGAATGATGCGTGAAACCATCGCTGCCTCCTCATCGCTGATCTGCCGATTAGCTGATGTTAGCGGTAACATCAAGTCCTTCAAATCCGTCCCCTTTCAGTTCGGTTCCCGCGGGGTTGCGCCAGGCCACGGGAAGGGCGCGGCCTGGGTTGTATCAAGACGCGCGATGGCCTTGGCCAGGCGCGGCAGGCGGGCACGGCGCATCAGTTCCTTGCGGGTCATGTCGCCGCCGGCGGCGCGGGCGCGCGCCTCGGTCGCCTGGACCGCGGCCAGGACGGGGTCCGGCGCCCGCAGATAGAGGTCGCGCAGGAACTCGTCGGGATGAATCGCCCGCAACCCGACCGATGCCAGCGCGCCGCGCGGAAAGTCGCGCAGATTCGCGGTGACGATCGCCGCTGCCCCGGCGGCCAGCGCGCATTCCACCACATGCCGATCGGCCGGGTCGGGCAGGTCGAGGCCGAATCCCCCCTGCCCCGGCTCGACCAGGGCCTGCGGAAAACGCGCCTGCAGCAGCGCGATCTCGGCCCCGGCCTCGGCGCCCTGGCGGGTGGCGACGTGGCGCCATTCGTCCAGGATGCGGCGCGACCAGGCCGGCTGGAACAGCCCCGCCGCCGCCGTGTCGATCAGGATTTCCCGCAGCACGGTCGGGAACAGCACGCAGGCGTCCAGGACCGCCTTCATCCGTCCAGCCGGAAGAACAGCGCCTTGAGATAGCCGGTCTCGGCCAGCTGGGGCAGCGTCGGATGGTCCGGGCCGGCCTGGCCGGTATGCAGCAGTTGCATCCGCCGCCCGCCCCGGCCGATGCCGCGGGCGCTGGCATTGCGGAATGCGGCCAGATCGGCGGCGTGGCTGCAGGAACACAGGCCCAGATAGCCGCCCGGTGCGACCAGGGGCGCGGCCAGCTTCGCCACCCGCTCATAGGCGCGCAGGCCCGCCTCCAGCGCCGGTTTCGAGGGCGCGAAGGCCGGCGGATCACAGATCACCAGGTCGAACTGCGCACCCTCGGCGGCCAGCGCCTCCATCTGCTCGAAGGCGTCGCCCTGGCGGGTGGCCAGCCGCGACTCGGCGCCCATGGCGCGCGCGCCGCCCCGCGCCAGATCCAGCGCCGCGGCCGAGCCGTCGATGCAGGTGGCATGGGCCGCCCCCACCGCCAGCGCGGCAAGGCCGAAGCCGCCGACATGCGAGAACACGTCCAGCACGCGCTGGCCCTGCGCCAGCCGCTGCGCAAAGGCATGGTTGGGGCGCTGGTCATAGAACAGCCCGGTCTTTTGCCCCTGCACCAGGTCGGCCAGATAGATCGCGCCGTTCATCGGCACCTCGACGGGGCCGTCGACGGCGCCCGACAGGATCTCGGTCCGCTCGGGCAGGCCCTCCAACCCGCGTGCGCGCCCCTGCCCGTTCAGGATCACGGTCGAGACGCCGGCAACCTCGCGCAGCGCCGCGGCGATGTCTTCGACCATGCGCTCGGCCCAGGCGGCGTTGGGCTGGATCACCGCGGCATCGCCGAAACGGTCGATGATGGTGCCGGGCAGCCCGTCGGCCTCGGCATGGACCAGCCGGTAGAATGGCGCATCGAACAGCCGTTCGCGCAGCGCCAGTGCCCGGTGCAGCCGCGCGGCGATCCAGCCGCGGCTGATCCGCACCTGCGGGTCGGGGTCCATGACGCGGGCGATGATCCGCGAATCGGGGTTCACCGTGACCAGCCCCAGCGGCCGGCGCTCGGCATCTTCCAGCACGGCAAAGCTGCCGGGCGGAATGGCGCGCGTTCGCCGGTCCGTGACCAGTTCGTCGGCAAAGATCCAGGGAAAGCCGTGGCGGATCGCCTGGGGCTTGGATTTCGGGCGCAATCGGATGATGGGCAGATCGGCGGTCATGGCGGCCTCGTGCAAAACGGCGCAGGATTGCCACGGCAAGCGCCCGCGGGCAAGAGCAGGCCGGTTGCAATGTTACCGCTAACAGGCTACATTGGTGCCAAAGGAGAAGCGAGCCATGACCCTGCACGCCACCATTGACCGGGTGACCGACCGCATCCGCGAGCGTTCGATCCATAGCCGCAGCGCCTATCTGGCCAAGATCGCCCGCGCCGCCGAGGCGGGGCCGCGCCGCGCGCATCTGTCCTGCGGCAACCAGGCCCATGCCTATGCCGCCATGCCCGACAAGGCGGATTTCGCCACCACCCGCAAGCCCAATATCGGCATCGTCACCGCCTATAACGACATGCTCTCGGCCCATCAGCCCTATGAGCGTTATCCCGACCTGATCCGCCAGGCCGCCCATGCGGCGGGCGCCACGGCGCAGGTCGCGGGCGGCGTACCGGCGATGTGCGACGGCGTCACGCAGGGCCGGCCGGGGATGGAACTGTCGCTGTTCTCGCGCGACGTGATCGCGCTGGCCTCGGGCGTGGCGCTGACGCATGACGTCTTCGATGCGGCGCTTTACCTGGGCGTCTGCGACAAGATCGTGCCGGGGCTGATCATCGCCGCCGCCACCTTCGGCCATATCCCGGCGGTCTTCGTGCCGGCCGGGCCCATGCCCTCGGGTCTGCCCAATGACGAGAAATCCAAGGTCCGCCAGCAATTCGCCACCGGCGAGGTCGGGCGCGAGGCGCTGATGGCGGCCGAGATGGCCAGCTATCACGCGCCGGGCACCTGCACCTTCTACGGCACGGCGAACACCAACCAGATGCTGATGGAGTTCATGGGCCTGCACCTGCCCGGTTCCAGCTTCGTCAATCCGAACACGCCGCTGCGCGAGGCGCTGACCAGCGCCGCGGTCCAGCGCGTGGCCGCGATCACCCGGCTGGGCAACGACTACCTGCCGGCGGGCGAGGTGCTGGACGAGTGCGCCTTCGTGAACGGCATCGTCGGGCTGATGGCCACCGGCGGCTCGACCAACCTGGTGCTGCACTTGCCGGCGATGGCGCGGGCGGCCGGGGTGATCCTGGATCTCGAAGATTTCCACGACCTGTCCGAAACCGTGCCGCTGATGGCCCGCGTCTATCCCAACGGCCTGGCCGACGTGAACCATTTCCACGCCGCGGGCGGCCTTGGCTTCATGATCGGCCAGTTGCTGGAGGCGGGGCTGCTGCATGATGACGTGCGCACCATCGCCGGCGGCGGGCTTGGCGCCTATGCCAGCGAACCGAAACTGAAGGACGGCCGGATCGAATGGGTCGAGGGCGCGCGCCAGACGCTGAACGACAAGATCCTGCGCCCGGCCGCCAGTCCCTTTGCCGCCACCGGCGGGCTGAAGCAGCTGTCGGGCAACCTGGGCCGCGGCGTCATCAAGGTCTCGGCCGTGGCGCCGGAGCGCCATGTCATCGAGGCGCCGGCGCGCGTGTTTTCCGACCAGGAAGAGGTCAAGGCCGCCTTCAAGCGCGGCGAGTTCACCGAGGACGTGGTGGTCGTCGTCCGCTTCCAGGGCCCGCGTGCCAACGGCATGCCCGAACTGCACTCGCTGACCCCGACGCTGGCCGTGCTGCAGGACCGCGGGCTGCGGGTGGCCCTGGTCACCGACGGCCGCATGTCCGGCGCCTCGGGCAAGGTTCCCGCGGCGATCCATATCTCGCCCGAGGCGGCGGATGGCGGGCCGCTGGCGCGGCTGCGCGACGGCGATCCCGTCCGGCTCGACGCGGTGGCCGGCACGCTGACCTGCCTGGCCCCCGGCTTCGAGGACCGGCCGGCGATCACGCATGACCCCTCGCCTTCCGCCGAGGGGCTAGGGCGCGAGCTTTTCGCCGCTTTCCGCCGCAATGTCGGCCCCGCCACCGAGGGCGCCGCGGTCGTCGTCTGACCTCCTGCCAGTTTCGTCCCCCGCGCCCGGCCGGCGTCAATGGTCGCGGCGCGCCGGGGCGCACAGGGCCATGTCGGTGCCAGACCAGCCGGATCGGCCTGGCCGCGCACGCGGCCAGGCAGGCCGGTGCCGCGGCAGCGGGATGACCTGCCCCATGCCTGCGATACGCGGCAGGGCCGGGCGCTGCGACCCCGCCTCCTCCACCGGCTCGCGCAGGAACAGCACCGTCAGGCAGACCCGGCCCCCGTCGTCCCGAATCGGACAGATCCGGGCATCGACCCGAAAGCGCCGGCCGGATTTGGCGACCTGCACCAGATGATGGAGCCGCGCCTCGCACCCATCCGGCATCCCGAGCATGCGCCGGATCCGGTCCGGCACCCAGTCCGCGGGGTCCAGAAGCATCACCACGGGGCGACCGACCAACTCCTCGCGCCGATAGCCGCACATGCCCAGGTAGCTTTGGTTCACCGCGACGATATGGCCGGCCCGGTCGAGGATCAGCACCGCGCGATGCGAGCCCATCGCCCGCATCGCCCATTCGAGATCGTGGTGAAGCCGCTGGATTTGGGTCATCCCGGATAACTCCTGCAAAGGATTTCCGGCAGGATTGCGCCAATAGGCTAAGATTCCGTTAGCACGCGCCAGTTTTCTTCAGCATTCGGTCGGCGGGCCGAACCGCTCGATCATCCGCTTGCGAATCTGGTCGCGCACGCCGCGGTAAAGCGCCAGCTTCGCCTCGCGCCCCTCGGCCAGGCCGCTGGGGTCCATGATCGGCCAATATTCCACGTCCAGATGAGAAACCCTCGTCAGTTCAAGGGCCTGCCTCTGGCTGGCCGGGGACAGCGCGATCACCAGGTCGAAACTGGTCAGATCGTCCCCCCAGGCCTTCATTTCCTCGAAGGATCGCGCGCGATGGGTGGAAAGCTCGACCCCGATCTCCTTGCAGACGGCGATGGCAAAGCCGTCGATTTCCATGTCGTTCCTGACACCGGCCGATTGCACATAGGCAGCGCGGCCGTAGAATTTCTTCATCATCCCCTCGGCCATGGGGGAACGGATGGCGTTGTGGTCGCAGCAGAACAGCACCGAATGGGGAATCGGTCCGGCCACGAATCACTCCGGAACGAGCGCGCAGATCAGGGTGAACAGGCGCCGGGCGGTGTCTATGTCGACCTCGGCCTTGCCTTCCAGCCGCTCCTGCAAGGTGCGGGCCCCTTCGTTATGGATGCCGCGACGGGCCATGTCGATCGCCTCGATCTGCGCCGGAGGCAGGCGCTTGACCGCATCGAAATAGCTGGTGCAGATCTGGAAGTAATCCTTGACCGTCTGCCGGAACGGGCCCAGCGACAGGTGGAACTCCGCCACCTTGTCGCCCGATTCGGTCGCGATGTCGAAGACCAGCCGCTTCTCGCGCACCGCCAGGGCCAGGGCATAGGGACCGGCGGGAACCGCCTGCCCCTCACGGCCGGGCAGGGTGAAGCTGTTGTCCTCGAGCAGGTCGAAGACCGCGACGCGGCGGTCCTGTTCGATCTCGGGCGTGGGAGGGGGCAGCGCGCTGTCGTCGATGTCGATCCGGCACAGCCTGTTGGCGGACTGACTCATCCTTGCCCCCCGTTCAGGACCGCCAGCCGCGCCGAGACCGAGCGGCCATGCGCCGAAAGCCCCTCGGATTCAGCCAACCGCACCGCCGCGGGGCCGATCGCCCCCAGCGCCTCGGGTGAAAGCCGGGCGATGGTGCTGCGCTTGAGGAAATCCATCACCGACAGGCCGGACGAGAACCGCGCCGAGCGCGCCGTCGGCAGGACGTGGTTGGGGCCGCTGACGTAATCGCCCACCGCCTCGGGCGTCCAGCCGCCCAGGAAGATCGCCCCGGCATGGCGGGTCTTTTGCGCCAGCGCCTCGGGATCGTCGACGCAAAGCTCCAGATGCTCGGGCGCCAGCCGGTCCGACAATGCCGCCGCCTCGTCGAGATCGCGCGTCACGATCACCGTGCCATAGTCACGCCAGCTCGCCCCCGCCACCTCGGCGCGCGGCAGGGTCGGCAGGATGCGCTCAACCTCGGCCACCACGGCGCGGGCCAGGGATTCGTCCGGCGTGACCAGGATCGACTGGGCATCGGCGTCATGCTCGGCCTGCGCGAGCAGGTCCAAGGCCAGCCATTCCGGGTTCTGCGCGCCCTGGGCGATGATCAGCACCTCCGAGGGGCCGGCGATCATGTCGATGCCGACGCGGCCGAAGACCTGCCGCTTGGCCGCCGCGACATAGGCGTTCCCCGGCCCGGTGATCTTGTCCACCGGCCGGATGGTCTCGGTGCCGTGGGCCATGGCGGCAATCGCCTGCGCGCCGCCGATGCGATAGATCTCGTCCACCCCGGCAAGCTCGGCCGCCAGCAGCACCAGCGGGTTCACCGCGCCGCCGGGCGTCGGCACGCAGACCACCAGCCGCTCGACCCCCGCCACCCGCGCGGGAATGGCATTCATCAGCACCGAGGAAGGATAGCTCGCCTGCCCGCCCGGCACATAAAGCCCGGCGGCCGAGACCGGCGTCCAGCGCCAGCCGAGCGTCGCGCCCTCGGGATCGGTCCAGCTCAGATCCTCGGGCATCTGCCGGGCATGATAGGCACGGATGCGGCTTGCAGCCATGGCCAGGGCGGCGCGATCCTCGGCCGAGACCTGCGCCGTCTGCGCGGCAATCTCCTCCTTCGAGAAGGCCAGCGTCTCCGGCGTCAGCGCCAGGCGGTCGAAACGCCCGGTCAGCTCGACCAGCGCCGCATCGCCCCGGTCGCGCACATCGGCAATGATCGCGGCCACGGCATCGTTCACATCGGCCGCATCCTCGCGCTTCATGGACAGAAGCGCGGCGAAGCGTTCGGCGAAATCGGGCTGGGCGGTCGAAAGATGGATGGGCATGGGTCAGGCCTTCAATGACCCGACCTTGTTAGCGGCAAGGGCCAGGGGGCTCAAGCGGCTATGGCAGCACCGAACCAGCCCGTTCAGCGCCGGTTGCAGGGCCGAATTCGGGTATTTGGGGAACAGAGAAGTCAGGTGGCCTTCTTCGTTCCTCAAATACCCATGCGACCTGGCGACCGGCAGTGTGCCGGACCGGGAAGATTCGCCGGATCAACTGTCTGGATGCTGCGGCGCGCGGCGCGAGGGGGCGATATAAGGCCGCGTCACGTCGCGCAGTTCGACATTCAGGCACTCTGCTTCGACAGCCAGTGTGCCGTCGCCGGCAAACTGCAGAAGCAGCAGGCCGGTGCCGTCCTCGCCCGCCTGCCATGTCAGGGTCAGAAGTTCCAGGATCAGGTCCTTGTCCGTGCGGTCGATCCCGTCGCTTTGCACCCGCCGCACGTCCGAGACCAGCAGTACCGCGCGCACCCGTTCATAGGGGCGGCCGTCGCGGCGGGCGAGATCGGCATCCTCCCAGCGGAAACGGTTCAGGAGCAGCGCCAGTTGCCGGTGTCGGCCATCATAGACGATCTCGGTCACCGGCAGGATCGCGTCCTGCACCAGCGTCGAGATCACGGTCAGGTCGTCGGCGTCGCCGGCCATAAGCGCCAGCGGCGCGGGATCGGCATCGGTGAAACGGGCGTCAGCCATCGGCGGGAACCTCCTTGATGCGTTCGATATCGGCGCCGACGCCGCGCAGCTTGCGCACCACCTTCTCGTAGCCGCGGTCGAGGTGATAAACCCGGCTGACGATGGTCTCGCCCTCGGCGGCGAGCCCGGCGAGGATCAGGCTGACCGAGGCGCGCAGGTCGGTCGCCATCACCGGGGCGCCGCGCAGCTTTTCGACGCCATGGACGGTGGCGTGGCCGCCATGCACCTCGATCCGGGCGCCCATGCGCGCAAGCTCCGGGGCATGCATGAAGCGGTTCTCGAAGATCTTCTCCTCCAGGACCGAGGTGCCCTCGGCGGTGCAAAGCAGCGCCATCATCTGCGCCTGCAGGTCGGTCGGGAAACCGGGGAAGGGCTCTGTCACCACGTCGACCGCGCGGATACGGCCGTTCTTGCGCGCGACCTTCAGCCCGCGCGCCGTCTCGACCACCTCGATGCCGGCCTCGTCCAGCTTCTCGCAGAAGGCGGCGACCAGATCGATGCGGCCGCCCAGGCATTCGACCTCGCCGCCGCAGATCGCCGGGGCCAGCATGTAGGTGCCCAGCTCGATCCGGTCCGTCACCACCGGATGCGTGGCGCCGCCCAGCGCCTGCACGCCCTCGACGGTGATGGTCGAGGTTCCCTCGCCCTCGATCTGCGCGCCCATGCGGCGCAGGCATTCGGCCAGGTCCACGATCTCGGGCTCGCGCGCGGCATTGTTGATGACGGTGGTGCCCCGCGCCAGCGTCGCCGCCATCAGCGCGTTCTCGGTCGCGCCGACCGAGACCAGCGGAAAGTCGATCACCGCGCCCCTGAGCCCGCCCGAAGGCGCCTTGGCATGGACATAGCCCTCGCGCAGGTCGAGCTCCGCCCCCATCGCCTCCAGCGCGCGCAGGTGCAGGTCCACGGGCCGCGCCCCGATGGCGCAGCCGCCGGGCAGCGAGACCTCGGCATGGCCGTCCCGCGCCAGCATCGGCCCCAGCACCAGGATCGAGGCGCGCATCTTGCGCACGATGTCGTAATCGGCGCGGTGGCTGGTCAGGTCGTGGCTCGACAGCGCCAGCACCTGCCCGTCCTGAAGACTGGCGACCTCGGCCCCAAGCGATTGCAAAAGCGCGGTCATGGTGCGGATGTCCGACAGCCGCGGCGCATTGGTCAGCGTCAAGGGCTGGTCGGTCAGCAGGGTCGCCGGCATCAGCGCCAGGCAGGCGTTCTTGGCCCCGGCGATCGGGATCTCGCCCTTGAGCGGCCCGTTCCCCCTTACAATGATCTGGTCCATCTATTCCTCGTTTCCGGGCACTTGCCTGCTTGGCGGCATCTCCGACCCGTGCTGCTCGTTCGTGGTTTCTTGCGCCGTCCCGGCCCGAGCGCGCCCCTGCGCCTTGCGTCGCGCAAGATTGGCCCGCAGCGCCGCCTTGAGCCGCGCTTCGCGTGTGTCGTCCTGGGGATCGCGGGGTGTCCTTGTCATGGCTTTCTGTTAGCGTCCTTGCCGGCTTGCGTCCAGCGGCGGCGCCCTGGCCGCACGGCGATCGGCAACGATCGGCGAAATGCATTTTTCCCGATCTTCCCTCTTGCACCCCCGGCACAGTCGGTCTAAAGCCCCGTCCACGGCGCTGCGGTAGCTCAGTGGTAGAGCACTCCCTTGGTAAGGGAGAGGTCGAGAGTTCAATCCTCTCTCGCAGCACCATTTTATCCTATTGAAATCTAAAAAAGCCTTTGCTTTGCTGGGGTTAGTGCCTCTTTTGGTGCCGGTGTTGGTGCCAGAATGAGGTCTGCGGATGGCTGGGCAGGTGAAGAATTTGAAGATCAAGGGCGGGCGATTCTATGCCCGTGTTTCAGTCCCGGCGCATCTTCGCCCCACCCTCGGCAAATCGGAACTGGTCACGGCGCTAGGCGGCGAGCGCCGCGCTGCCATGAGGGCGCTGCCCGCTGCCGTGGCGACCCTACAGCGCCAGATCGCGGCGGCAGAGGCAAAGACGGCGGGCGACCGGATGGACGACCTGCGCACACCCATCACCACGGCAGATTATGGCAGCGCGGTCTGGAAACGGTATCAGGCAATGCTGGCCGAGGACGAAGCGAAACGGGATCGCCTGCCGAGCGGGGATGCTATCGAGGCAGAGCAAGACAGGCTGATGCAGAGGGCCCAGGCCGGTCAGATCGCGCTTGCTGACCCTCTGGCCGTGCTGGACGCCTCGCTTGACCTGCTGGTGATGAAGGATGCCCAGGCATTCGACCAGAGCGCCCGGCGGGCAAAGCTGGACGCCCTACGCGCCGACCTGACCGAGAATCGGACGCATCTGGTTGAGCATGAGATAGACGCCTATCTTGATCGCCATAGCCTGACCGCGCCCGAGGGATCGGCGGAACGCGCCACCTTGGCAAAGCGCCTGATGCGGGCCGAGATAGAGGCGCTACAGCGCACCCTGGAGCGCGACCGTGGCGACTATGGCGGGAAGCCTGTCGATCCGGTTGTAACGCCACCAGCGGCTACGCCAGAGGCGCTAGAGCCTGTTCCGATCAAGAAGCTATTCAAGGACTACATCGCCAGCCGGCAGGCTCTTGGAAAGCACAAGGACGGCGCGAAGGCATGGGAAACCGCTATCCTGCACCTGATCAAGTTCCTTGGGTATTCCGACGCCCGGCGGATCACCAAGCGGAACCTGCTGGACTGGCGCGACAAGCTGATCGCCGAGAAGAAATCGACCAAGACCATCGCCGACAAGTATCTCGCCAGTGTCCGGGCCATGCTGCGATGGGCGCATGAGAACGACCGCCTGCCGACCAACGAGGCCGAGGCGGTCAAGCAGGAGGTCGCGAAGAAGCGGCGCACCCGCGAGGCAGGTTATACCGATGCAGAGGCTATCGCGGTCCTGAAAGCCTCGACCAGCTATCAGCCGAAACAAACAGACAACCCGGCCCATCGCGAGAGCGCCCATATCACCGCTGCCAAGCGATGGGTGCCGATCCTCTGCGCCTTCACGGGTGCCCGCGTCGCTGAAATGACGCAGCTACGGAAAGAGGACGTGCGGAAGGAGGGCGACCGCTGGGTTATGCGGATCACGCCCGAGGCCGGCAGCGTAAAGACGGGCGTCTATCATGTTCGGCGATATGTCGGGCTATCGCATCTTTGACCGGGTGGACCTGTCGATTCTGCGCGATCCCTACACGCTGGGCACGAAAGGCCAGGTCCGATTCATCGCCCGCAAGCGCGTGGGTGCTGAGGCGCTTCAACCCGTGGCATAGATGCCGCTAAAACCCCAACATGTGCGCCAGCCATAGGGTTAACAAGCCGGCGACGACCGGCAAAGCGACATATCGCAGGAAGTCTTTTACAAGCTGGTGCATGGTGGTGCCTCTTACTGATTCGTCTACAGGATAAGACCAGCCGCGCCTCTGATATATGTTGAGTGCAGGCAGATCATGCAGCGATCTATCAGCCGATTGAGAATGACACAGAGGAACTGCGCGAACTGATATGCGCTTCAATCTTACCACGTCAACGCTGGTGCAGGATGATGGTGAGTTGATCACTCCGCGCGACTGGTTTGTGACGTGCTTTCCCGAGGTTGGCGTTACCAACCCTAGAGGTGGACCCGCCTGGTGAGACAGTTTGGCGGCTTGGCTAAGGTGGATCGGGTTGGTTTCTATGCCGCCAGTCGCTCCGTCATTTCCGCCGTAGCATAGACCTCGTCGGGTGTCCTGCCG
>Ga0182741_1001840_pt1 | contig 26216 bp, 26 predicted proteins | sample eDN5th37CBELigOP_FD_128874 | JGI IMG/M metagenome (GOLD analysis project Ga0182741, IMG submission 128874) | Enriched Organic Plus compost microbial communities from Emeryville, California, USA - eDNA 5th pass 37_C BE-Lig OP (version 2) (version 2) ... | reverse complement strand
TAGCGTGGGCCATTCCGGACCATCCATGGACTGCGGAAGGCGACACAGCAGACGTGCGTGTAGCGATGACGGTTCTTAGCAAGGTTTCGACGACGGTGCAGCGGCTTGAGGTTGATGCGCGAGCCAATATCACGCGAGCGGCTAAAGTGCGTGTACTCAATGCCGACCTGACGAGCCATGTCGATGTAACCAATGCGGCCCGGGCGCCTCTCGAATCCAACAAGGGCTTGGCAATTCGAGGAGTAATGCCAATCGGCGAAGGTTTCCTCTTAGAAGAGTCCGAAGCTGTGACGCTCTTGGAGCTTGATTCGAAGCATCGAGACATAGTTCGGCCGTATAGGAACGGTCGAGACATTGCAGCAAAGTCTCGCGGCCTATGGATCATTGATTTTGCCCTTCGGGACGAGAATCAAGCGAAGGGATATCCCGTCCTCTATCAAATAGTGCGCGACCGCGTAAGGCCTAAACGACTAGCCCACGCTGATCCGGCACGTGCGAAGTATTGGTGGCGTTTTGGCCGGACGAATGCGGAGTTGCGTGCTGCTATCGCCGGATTGACGCGGTACATGGTCACACTGGAGGTTGCGCGACACCGCTATTTTCTCTTCCTCCCTGGCAATGTAGTCCCCGACAACAAACTGATTTGCGTCGCGAGTGACGACCCCGCAATTCTTGGTATTCTCTCCTCAGCAGTGCACCGCGAGTGGGCACTTGCAGTCGGCGGCAGACTTGGTGTCGGTAACGATCCGGTCTATGTGAATACCACTTGCTTCGACGCGTTCCCATTCCCCGACCCGGCTCCCAATCTACGGGTCCGTGTCGCCTCCCTCGGCGACCACCTCGACGAGCATCGCAGGGCCGCCCTAGATCGCGATGAACGCATGACGATGACGGGGATGTACAACGTCGTAGAGAAGCTCCGCTCCGGTGAAGCGCTCACCCCGAAGGAACGCGCCATCCACGAGATCGCCGCCTGCGACATCCTCCGCGACCTCCACGACCAGCTTGACGCCTTGGTAGCAGAAGCATACGGCTGGTCGTGGCCATTGGAGAAGGAGGAGATCCTCGAGCGTCTCGTCGCGCTCCACGACGAACGCGTCGAGGAGGAGAAGCGCGGGCTCGTCCGCTGGCTTAGACCAGACTACCAGAAGCCACGGTTCGTCGCCGACCTTCCAGCCGCCACGTTGGACCTTACGCCGGCCGTGTCGCCAGCGAAGCCAATACCAGCCGCCGAGCGCCTGCCGTGGCCTGGGACCGCGGTCGAGCAACTCGCGGCGATCGCTATGCTCGTGTCACAACGTGATGTCAGCATCGACGAAGCCGCCGACAGCTTCACGCGTGCGCGCCGCGACCTGGTGGCTCGCCACCTCGAGACACTCGCGCTCATGGGCGAGATCACCCTCGGTGTCGACAGTCGCTATCAGGCGGCGCGCAAGGCGGCCTGAAGCTCGAGCGCCACGCGACGTCGCCTGGTGGCTTTCTGCAGCTGCGCGCGTGAGGATAATCGCCGACGATCGGAGTGCACGGCACGCGAGGGCGGGGTTTGCCCGGCACATGCTCCAACTGCACCAGGGTCTTGAGGAACTAAGAGGGAAGATCGGCGCTCAGTGACTCCGTAGAAAGCAACGTGGCCCGAAGGAGCAGCTCGCGGGCACTACCCATAATTGGTTGCGGAGCTTATCGCCGGTCGTCGCGGGAGTAGTATCGTACTCGATGAGTGGACGGAGCACTGGTGCAGGGTGAGGCGGGAGGGGAGTGGGTGAAGCAGATGCCGCGCGACGGAGCGCGGGTTCATTTACACTAACGAAGGCGGTGTGCCTTGAGGGCGAAATGAAGCGATGGGGTTTGGCGCTCGCGGCGATTCTGGCGGCGTGGGCGTCGCCCGGCCACGCGCGGGCCCTAGTGCGAGAGGTTGGACAAGTCGGCCCCGACTCGAGCGCGCTATTACTCAGGGCCAGCGACTCGGGCTACGTCGAGATAACGCGAGTCGAGGGCCTCGACGCCGCGCAGATTCGCATCTCACCGGATTCACTCGACCGATGGCGCGACTCAGTCGAAGTGATCGCCAGCGTACCGGCCGCCGCCTCACCGCGCGATGAGATCCACTACGACGGCCCACAGGGAAATAGCATCTTCGATGGTGTTTAGTACCGCACCTCGCACATCTGGATGTCGCGGATAGCGGGGGGGAGTCACCCCGCACTTGCGGTGCGCATCAAGTCGCTGGATGAATCCACCGCCAGCGTGCGCCTATCGAGGCGGGAGTTCGCGCAGCTCGCACGGCTACTAACAGAGGCGACTCGCTCGAGCCGGCAGATGACGGCCGCCCGTCCATCGTGGGCAAGATGAGACGGCTCGCGATAATTGGCGCCGCGCTCGCATTGGCCGCGTGCAGAAGCTCTTTGATCGAGGGCAGATGGATCGGCTATGACTCCGGAGGTGATCCCGTTGTGGTCGCCTTTGCTCCAAACGGAGAGTTCCAGATGCCCTCTCTCGCGAACGGGCTTTACGCTGTGCGAGGGGATACGGTTGTAGTGACAGTCTCAGAAACCCTCCGCCACAGGGGGACATCGAGTGCGTTCCTTCGACGAGGCGACTCGCTGCGCCCTCTCGATGACAACCTCAAATTGGGGGTGTTACGGCGTGCCCGCTGAAGCACCACCTGTCACGAATTCCCCGAGCAGACAAGCGAGGAGAACGTTGGCACGCACAGTCATGTCCCTCATCCTGCTATCGGCGCTTCCTCTCACGGCCTGCAATCGTGAAGGGCAGCACCCCGCGCAGCTCGTTGGCACTTGGGTGGCCGAGCGGGATCTCGGATCCGGCGATCGCTCGGTGGACAGCCTCTCGCTCCGGGCCGACGGGCATGCTGAGCTACGCAGGCTCGGCTACCATGCAGACACGCTTCGATCCAATACACACGAGTCGGCCGAGTGGCACATCGACTCCAGCGAAGACCGGCTGTCGCTCTGTCTGGTGAGTCCAGAGCATCGCGAGCTGAGCATCTGCGGCCCGCTCCGCGTGGTCGCGGCCGATCGGATGCAGTGGGGCGCCGAGTACCGCAGGGCAGGAACGTGAGAGGCCGCCTGGCGCCGCCACGCCATGCTCCACTAATGCCACTTTGAGGCTAGGATGCAGTTCCATGACAAGCAAGAAGCACCCGACGATCGGGGAGCAGATCATCGAGGGGCTTGAGCAGGCACTCGCCTACGATCGCGGCGAGCACTCCGGCGGAGTCGCGTCCTTCCGACTCCGCCGGCACAAGTACCAGCAGTGCTACTCGATCAATTGGAGGGAGCTCCCCGTTGTGGGAGCTGCTGGCGCGGATCGGCCGCCCGCTACTGGGGTCAGCGCCAAGCCGAAGGTCATCTCGTCGAGATCTCGCATGTAGATGCGCAAGTGCTTCGCGATCTCTCGTCTGTTCGACGTTCTGGCCCTGCCAGGAGAGGAGAGCACTTTCGCAAGGACCTGCGACGTCTCGCGCGGCCGTTCGGGCCCAGGCTCCGTATTGCCGAAGGTGGACTTTATTTGGATGCACAGAGATTGATATTGCCAGTCTGTCAGACGACCAACCCTGTGAAGGCGATGAACGTACGCCAGCGCGGAAACTCCCCACTGTGCCTTCGCTTCGATCACGGCAGGGAGGGTAACGCGCCGCGGTGACGTTGCGATGAACGGTGCCCTCGGCATCAGGAACGCGGCCGCGAATGCCTGAGCTTCGGTTTCGTGTTGCTTGGTAGTCCCGCCGCCTGTATGCGCATGCAGCACGAGATGGCCAAGCTCGTGACTCGCGTCCATGCGGCTGCGTTCCGTCGTCTTCGTGGTGTTCAAGAAGATGAAGGGCGTCATCCCCTGCCAAAGCGAGAAGGCGTCTATCTCGGATCCGTCGTGGACTAGCGAGTAAACGCGTACACCGCTGGCCTCCAATAGGTGGACGAGATTCGGGATCCGCTTGTACCCGAGTCCCCAGACTGCGCGAACACCTTCCGCGGCACTCTCCGGTGACGAGTCGCGCAGGTCGGGCACGTTTGGCTCGGGACGGCTGTACTCTCGCTCGATCCAGCTATCGAATGCTACGGCCTGAGCTCCGGCAGCTAAGGCCATGTCCCGCTGACGCGCTGTCATCCGCGCAAGGGAGCGAAAGGCCGCAGTGCCCAGCATCGGCGGTGCATCTCCAAAGAAAAACTCCCTGGGGAATTCGAGCACGCGTGCCAGCGAGTCGATGCGGTCGTTGTTAGGCGTAGCCTTGCCGCTCTCCCAGGTGCCTACTGACTTCGCCGTAACGCCGATCCGTGCCGCCAGCTCCTGCAAGAAGAGCCCGCGGCGCTTGCGTGCGAGTGTGAGCCGTTCCGGTGAGAAAATCTCTGCCATGCTCAACCAACGCGCCGCGTCACAGGAACATCGATAATGGGAGTGTCATCCCGGCCCGAGCCACCGTCCGATGGTGGGGGCAGAGTAAGGTCGATCTCTGGAAGGACGAGGCGCTCCTGCCATTCCAGAAGGGCGCCTGAGTCGTCCACACCCTTGGCGAGCGACAGTTCGCTACGGACCGTGTCGCCATCGCGGTAGTAGAGCAGGTACCAGGTCGGCCCCAGATCGAGCGCATCATCAGTCTCGGGTAAGCGTTCTTCGGGCGGTAGAAGCGCTTCCAGCTCGATCTGTCCATTCCGTCGCACGATCCGCACCCCCGCCACGCCGCGGGGTCGTCTCGTGGAGGCGCTGTGCCGGTCACGGCGCCCCGTATCCTTGTTGCCGGATACAGCCGTGATGATCACGCCGCCGTCGGGAGAGATGGTGCGCGGAATGTTATCCTCGTCGTTGAACGACCAGCTCAACGCTGCTGTCTGGTCACGCAATCCGGCTACCGTCTCGCCGTAAGCGACAGTTCCGGAGTACGTCCGCGGGTGGCTCGCCGTGCAGAAGTCGGCTGCCAGCTGGCCGCGGCGAACCGCCCCGAGGAACAGATCGACGGGCAGCCCACAGATTTCCCTCAGCCTGCGCGGTACTTCATCAGGATCCGGCATTTCATAGTCTTCCATCCCGCCCGAGACCGGCATGACACCCCTCCAAGGTTGAGATCGGCCGCAGCGCCACTTCCTGAAATTCCTGAAAAAAAAGGAAGTGGCGACAGAATAGCGGTTCAGCCCGGTCGTCGCAAGTGGGTGTGGGTAACGGGGAGATCGCCGCCGCCTCGAGTGGTGGTTCGGGAGAGCCAGGATGCCCGGCAGAGCTACTGGCGTCGTCAGCCGGCGTCAGTATCTTTTGCCCGTACCCTCCCAAGGACATCGCGCGCGCGAGCTTCGCTCAAGGGCCGGGTATCACCGACAACCCGTGCGGCCGTGGCCAGATGGGGCGGAGACGTTGTTTGTTCAGATAGTGCATCGCTGGTAGGCCTTCATTCGAGTCGCGCGACGGCGCGCGGCGCTTTTACACCGAGGGAGGATGGGGGAGATGTTCACGCAGAGCGTGAGGCTAGCGCCAGCGGCTAGGCGACTCGGGCTGCTCGCGTTCGCAGCGTCCGCAATCGCGGGGTCAGGCTGCTCCACCGGCAGACAGGCCGCCGAGGTCCGGCTGCGTGCGGACTCAGAGAAGGGACTAGCGGAGTCACGAGCAGCCTCTGCTGAGACGAGAGAGCACTTCCTCAAGTGTACCGCATCGTTTACGGGGCAATACGCCACCGGCGCGGGCTCGCCAACCGAGATCGCCGAGACCGCGGTAGGAGACTGTTCGTCAGACCTCGACGACTATGAGCTGGCGAGAGAAGGCGTCCATCGATTCCTCCGCCTCGTCGGCAACGGCCCGCTCCCTGATGCAGACTACCTGTGGGCCATCAGTCGGAAGGAGGCGGCTGCCGACCGTGCTGAACTAGCAGCTACTGCCAGGCAGTGGAGCATCAAGGGAGTGATCGACACCCGCAACGCAGTCGCTAAGGCGCACCCGCCAGCAGACAGCGTGTCCTAGTGGGCATTCCACACGACACGCAGTTTCTATATCGCTTTCAGTCCACAGCCGACAAGATCTACGGCCCCCGGCCATTAGACTTTCTCGCCGCATACTACGCGGAGTGCGACGACTGCAGTTGTGCGCGCGCTGATGGAGACCAAGCAGCGGGACCATGGCGTCCGGTTCGCGAGGTCGTGGCGGAGATGCTGCCGATTCCTCTAGAGCCAGCCACCGAGCGGCAGCGCAAGCGGCTCGCGAACCTGAAGATCGCACCTCCTGCTGGCATTACTGCTGACGAGGCGCGCGCGTTGATCCGGGAGGCGGAGGCCAAGCTCCCGCCGACTCCCACGCATCTAAGGAAGGCCAGCGAGGCCAAGCTCACCGTCCCTTCGGGCGCGACCCGTGGTGACGTCGATGATCTCCTCGATGATCATGAGCGACGGAAGGCTATCCGCGCACTGCGTCGAAAGCAGGTGAGCATCGCTGACGATGCGGACTGGGAGGAGATCGAGCGCGCTGAGGATGCAGCTGCGGAGGCTGCTGATGTACGCACCCAACTCCGACCGCTGCGCGCCAAGGGCGTAGCTGTGCCAGATGGCCTCTCACCCGAAGACGCGGACGAGTGGTGTTCAGCGTGGGATGAGCTGAAGCGGATCTCGGCTGAGGTGAAGCGCGAGCTAGGACTGGCAGTCCCGATCCCAGCGGGCGTCACGCTCGAAGGCGTGCGGGAGCTCGAGCGCGCGCTCTATGCCACGCTGGAGGCAGCCTCACAGTGGGAGACGATGCTTGACTGGTTGGCAGAGCTCTCCCACGTCATTCCGCGCGTGCCTCGAAAGGATGAGCAGAGAGCGGTCATGCTCGACCTCTTCGAGCGAGTCCGCGCGAAGACGTGGCGCGGGGATGACGCCGACGACCTCTGGCTCGCACGGCGGGCGCTCGGCATTAGCGCGAGCGCAGAGTCGCAATCCGAGCGCGGCGACTCGTCGAAGTCTCTTGCTTCCGAGTGCCCCGCCAGCACCACGCAGCCAGATGCGTCGCCGAACTTGTCGCCGCGAGCACCATCCCACGCGCCAGCACCTCTCCCACCGAGCGAGGACAGGGCGCCCCAGACACCGGATCCGACACGGAGCGCCAGGCCGCCCGCTGCACGCGATGCACTGAAGCCGAGCTGGTGGCGCAAGCTCCTTGGCGGCTAAAGGCGAGGGGCGCACTGCTAGCCACTGGCGTCGTCGGTCAGCGTCAGTAGGCTTCGCCCTTAGCCTCGTAAGGAGAAAGGGCATGCGTGTTGGGCTCCGCTGGTAGCCGCTGACCTTTTTCGCCGCCATTGCCTGAGCCTCCGAGCGCGCGGCTGCGGCGCCGACGGACCAGTCATCGGGAACCCCTAAAGGAGCGTCAGCTTGCAGTGGCTAGCTAGTAGTTCTCGGTCCTGCTCCGCGTGGGCGATCTCCGGTCGGCGGCGCCGGGCATAGTAGCCCGAGCGCGTGAGCTTCCAGACCTGGCTCATTCGCTTCTCTGAGGCCCTGGGCGTAGCACCGCTCGGAAGGACTTGACAATACAACCAATAGATACCAATAATATTGGTATCTACGACTCTCATTGTCAAGTTATGCTCAGTCTCGCGACCTTCTTCGCCACGCATCCCGTCTTCACAACGGACGAGGTTGCGGCGTACCTCGCAGAGCGGGGGACCACATCGCCGCGCACTCGATCTAACCTACTCCAGCATCACGCTCGCCGCGGCCATATCGTGCATATGCGGAGGTCTGTCTGGGCGGCGGTGCCACCCGGCGTCACGCCTGAGCAGTGGTCACCCGACCCGTACACCATCTGCGCTCGGCTGGCACCCGATACCATTGTGGGCTACCACGCCGCGCTCGCGTTCCACGGTCTCGCGTACACCGTGTGGTCGGAGTACGCCTACCTTACCGCTCTGGCGCCGCGGCCGCCGTTCGAATGGCGTGGGATGACCTTCCGGCCGGTGGCCCATCCAGCCGCGCTGCGTCGCACCCGACGCGAGACCGCGGGCACGACTGTCGTTGACCGCGGCGGAGTGGACGTCCGCGTCACCACGCCGGAACGCACCCTTGTCGACTGTCTCCACCGCCCGGAGCTGGCAGGTGGTTGGGAGGAGATCTGGCGAGCGGCCGAGACCGTTCAATACCTCAACATCGGCGCCCTCGTCGACTACGCCCTCCTGCTCGGGAATGCTACGACTGCCGCGAAGGCTGGGCTCCTGCTAGAGACGCACCGTACAGCGCTCGGTGTTACAGTACGCGACCTCGAGCGACTCGAGGCGGCACGTCCCCACGCCGCGCACTACCTAGACCGCCACACTCGCCGCGGCGGTCGTCTTCTCCAGCGCTGGAACCTCATCGTGCCAGAGGCGCTGATCGCCCGTACTTGGGATGAGTTCTCCGATACACCGGATGACACCGCGGACCTCAATGCCACTAACTACGACGGTGACGGCGATGGCGCGGTGTTCGAGGAGGGCATCTGACTTCTCCTCTCTCTGCGGACCGACTCCGGCGCGAGGCAGCAGCGGCTGGTTTCGAGCCCGCTACGCTCGAGAAGGTGCTCCGGCTCCTCGATCTGCTCAACCGGATCGAGGCCGACCAGGCCCTCGGTCCGCTCTTCGTCCTCAAGGGCGGGACCGCGCTCAACCTCTTTGTCTTCGACGGCATACCACGGCTTTCGGTCGACATCGATCTCAACTACATCGGTGAGGCGGACGTCGGGCGCATGCGGGCTTCCCGGCCCGAGGTCGAGGATCGACTCGTACGCCTCTGCGCAGGAGCGGGACTCGTACCGCGGCGCCGGGCGACATCGCATGCAGGCGGGAAATGGATCCTGCCTTATAGGAATGCGTTGGGAGGTGCCGACCGAATCGAGATCGACCTCAATTACGTGCTGCGAGTCCCACTGTGGGAGCCCACATATCGCGAAGCGGCACCCCTCGCCGCACGCGGCGCTGTGCACGTTCGGGTCCTCGATGAGCACGAGCTGGCCGGCAGCAAGATCGTCGCGCTCCTTACTCGAGTTGCGACACGCGACCTGTTCGACGCACATCATCTGCTCACGGGGTGTGCTCTCGATGTTAAACGGCTCCGTGTGGCGGCTGTGGTGTACGGCGCCATGAGTCCGACCGACTGGCGCACGGTCTCGCCCGATGACATCTCGGTCGATGGGCGCGACATTCGCTCGAAGCTCGCGCCAGTTCTTCGCACGGGCGTACGTGACGCTGTTCTCGCCGACCCGAGTTGGGGAGACCGGCTTCGCGATGAATGCCGAGCGGCGCTCAAACGGCTCTTCCCCCTTACCGCAGACGAGAACGAATTCCTCACCGCGCTGCGCGAGCGCGGCGAGATACGGCCGGAACTCCTCACTGACAACTCTGAGCTGGCGAGCCGCATTGCTGCGCAGCCCATGCTGCGCTGGCGCGCACAACAACGGGGCCGAGCGGCACCCGAGGTGAGTGCGGAGGACGTACTCGGATAGGGAGCGGACGAACCACCGAGCGACGCTCGCTACGCTCGCTATCGCCCTGACGGGCGGGGAACTGCCGGCTACCACAGGGGCCTTGGTCCTCTGTCTATCCGCGCCCACGCTTCCTGTCGGGAACGTACTCGACGATGTCTCCAACCTGACACTCTAGAGCGACGCATAGCGCATCGAGCGTGTCCAGATCGACCCGACGCGTCCGGTTATTCGCCATTTCGTTCACCGTCGAGTAGGCGAGTCCGGTCTTCACCTGGACATCGGTCTGCGTGAGCCCCCTGGATTCGATCAGCTCGCGAAGCCGAAAGTGTGTGGCCATCCAGTCGTCCCTCCTCGGTGCTGCTGCGAAATAGAGCCAATATACTATAGCCGATTGGCTTGACAAAATAGAGCCAATTGGCTATATTCGTTGCGACACAAAGAGGCAGCCCGGCTCACCCTGGAAAAGTTGGCCGAACTGCCTCTCCGACAACCCCGAGGGGTCGTAACGGCTAAGGTAGTGCTGACCGGCCCTTCGGACAACCCCGGAGGGCGTATGTCAGACTTCCACCAAGCCTCGCCCCGCGCTGTCGAGCAGCACACGCTCGCAGCGGAAAGTGCTTCCCAAAACAGCGGCGTATTCTGTGCTGACTCCTTCGCCGCCGACCGGCAACGGCGACGTGTTGCAGAACGTCCGCTAGGAGAGGCGAACCGCTATGCGCCAATCGGGGACAGGCGGCCGAGCGTGACAACTTGTCTCGCCGCGCGCGAGCGTATCCGGGTCGACCTAGTCGGCGACGGACGGTTTCGCTCCGTGCACCGGGATACACTAGATGCAGTGCGCCGTGATCTCGCCGACGGTGCGGCGGATGGGGCGCTCGTTTCCGCCGCCGTCATCCACCCAACGGACATCCCGAAGCTTACGGCACTCGTGCGCGGCTTCCCGGCGGCACCCATCGTCGGCCTCGTGGGTGACGCGGATGAACGGGGTGCCCTCGCCGGCGCACTCGCGTTTGGCGCGGCGGGCGTCCGGGTGCTGGTAGATGGGCGCGAGGCGGCGGGCTGGCGCGAATTGCGTGCGGCCTTCCCGTCGAAACGGGTATGCGAGGCGGGCCGTCGGTCGGGGCTGTTGGAAATCGTCAGGGAGTTGGGCGAGGCGCCCGTCGGGTTGGTACGCTTCTTCGACGCTGTCTTCGAGCCAGATGCGACCAGCATGCGGCGCCTGGCCGAGCGGTTCGGTATCTGCCCATCGACGCTCAGCAGCCGATTCTATCGGGCACACCTACCGTCGCCGAAGCGCTACTTGATCTTCGGCCGACTTGTGCGTGCGGCCTACCTGCTGGAGTCCCCGGGGCTAAGCGTGTCGGCCGTGGCCGATCGCTTGGACGCGTCGTCGCCGCAGAGCTTTCAGCGATCGGTGCGCAGCTACATGGGGATGAGCGCGACGCAGTTTCGCGAGCGATACTCGGGTGCCTTGATGCTCGCCCATTTCCGCCGCGCGCTCATCACTCCCTATGTCGCCAGGCTGCGGACGTTCGACCCCTTCGTTGAGGTCGTTTCCCACGTGGCGCCGCTCACTTCGCAGGAGCCGGTTCGTCCAGGCCGCCTCGTTGACGTGCCGGGCCCCACGATCCTGCTAGAAGGGAGGGCCGACTGATGTCTACCTCCACGACCACCGGGGCGCCCCTCACCGGGGCGCCCGCGTGCCCGAAGTGCGGCGGGCGGATGTGGGATAATCGCGCCGATAAGGCCGCGGGCACGCGGGGCCCCAAGGCGCCGGACTTCAAGTGCAGAAACCCGCAATGCGACGGTCGGCTCTGGCCCGGGCAGCACAGCGTGGCGCTGCCGATTCTCACGCAGCGATCAACGCAGGACGCCACGCGTGCTGGCGCCACTTCACATGTCGCAACGCGCGGGGCGGGGCAGGGGAGCGCCACGCCAGGTCTTGCGGCTGAGGGGGCACGGAGGGAGCGCCTGCGCCGGTGCTACGTCGAAGTGACTGATTTCGTGCTAGCCGACGTCCGATCCAAGTACGAGGACGCCGGGGTGCCGTGCAACGGTGCGACGGTGGCTGCGATCGCCGCGACGCTCTTCATTGCGACGTGTCGCGGGGGTGGCGCGTGAGCTCCCGACGCGTGCGTGGCGCGCTACCGGGTGGAGTCCGTCACCTGGCAGCGCCAGAGGGAGTGCCGCCTGATTGCAGTCAGACATTCCGCGCGCTCCCTCTGGCGGAGCGCCCGCGCGGCCGGCTCCGGCGCCTCGGTCCGGAAGCCCTGAGCGTTGCAGAGCTCCTGTCACTCGTCGTCGGCACCGGATGCCGTGGCCGGTCGTCGCTCGATCTCAGTTATGACCTGCTCGACCGCGCGGGGCAGTCGCTCCGTGCGCTCGCATCGCAGTCGACGGCTGCGCTCACGGCTACTTCCGGTGTCGGGTTGGTGCGGGCACTCACCATCCTCGCGGCACTCGAGCTAGGGCGGCGCCGCTGCGCCGAGGTGCGGGAGGAAGGTGTGCCCCTCCGTTCAGCAGAAGATGTGTACGCCGTGTACGGGCCTCGACTCGAGGGTCTGACGGTGGAGGAGTTTCACGTCGCGGTGCTCGACTCGCAGCATCGGCTGGAGCGTGATGTGACCGTCACGCGAGGTGTCCTAGACGACTCGCTCATGCATCCGCGCAGGGTATTTCGGGAAGCGATCGTCGAGCGTGCGGCGGCCGTGATCCTTATCCACAATCACCCAAGCGGCGATCCTACGCCGTCAACGGACGACCGGACGGCCACTGAGCAGTTGGTCGCGGCCGGGCGGTTGCTGGACATCCCGGTGCACGACCACATCGTTGTCGGACGCGGACGGTTCGAATCCTTGGCCGAGCTGGGGTGGATATGACGGCGGTGCACCGGCGCCGGTACACCGCCTACGAAGGCGAGAGCAGCGAGTGCCACGATAGCCGTCGAGCCGGCGTCTGTGGGGCAGGCGCGTGGTGGTCCATCGAGTTCACCGCCTCAATCCAGAACTATGGAGAGCCCGCATCTTGAGCGGAGCGGGCCGGTGCCATCCAGCTATCGAAGCTGAAAGGCATTGGAGCTCTAGCTCGCGGCCGGGGAGGCAGTCGCTCTGCTTGACCTGCCTGCTAGTGGTGCCGACCAAGCGTGCGCGGAGCCGATATGCTGCCCGATGCGTCCGTGAGCAGGCTTAAAGACGGAGGTCGATCGCCGGGCTGATCACGCGTACTAGCTGTAGCGCTAAGAGAAGTCGCTGGGACTCTCCGCGCTCACTGACTAGTGCCGCGCGCGGCCTAGACTGGGCACGAGGCAAGTGTGCCACCCGCACCTCGAGAAACGCTTCCTAGACGAATATCCTCGGCGCGTTGCCGACCGCGGATGCCGTCGCTGAGGCGGGCTGGACACTTGTTTGCTCACGTGTATCTTCCCGGCCAGCGGCCGGCCGTTAGAGGAGGAAGTGCGCTTCCCGTGGGCGGCCTAGGCGAATGGAGGCTGTCCATGTGGTCTGACAACGAAGCCGTCGTTGACCTCCTCAACGTGCAGCACCTCGTCGGTGCCGTGCTCCGCGTGATCAAGGACGACCGTCTCGATCCGGTGACAGTTGGAGTGTACGGGGACTGGGGCAGCGGCAAGTCGAGTGTCATCCAGCTCCTACGGCAGCGCATCGCGACCGAGCCCGATCTTCTCGCAGTGTACTTCAATGGCTGGCGCTTCGAGGGCTACGAGGATGCGAAGGCGGCGCTGGCCTCGACGATTCTGGAGCAGATCCAAGAGGAGGCTGAGAAGCCCACCGGCGGAAAGCTGGCCCAGGTGAAGGACACAGTCGTCGAAGCGGTGAAGGGCTTCTGGGGTCGAATCGATCGGCTCCGACTTGGTAAGCAGCTCGTCACCGTCGGCGCGAATGCGGGGATTGCCGCCGGCGTGGTCGCTCTCGGAGCTACGGCGGCGGTGCCGCTCACCGCGGCGGCGCTCTTCGCCGCAGTTGCGAAGTCGCTCGCGGATTCGGGCAAGGATATCAGCGGCGAAAAATTCGCCGAACTGATCAAGGAGCGCGAAGCCGCGGACGCGACGGAGCAGAGGGAGATGCACATCTCCATCCGCGACTTCCACGAGGAGTTTGGGGAGTTGGTCAAGAAGCTCGGCGTGAAGCGTCTCGTGGTCGTAGTGGATGATCTCGACCGATGTCTGCCCCATAATGTCATCGAGACGCTCGAGGCCATTCGGCTCTTCCTAGCAGCGCCCAAGACGGCGTTCGTCATCGCCGCGGACGAGGCGCTTATCCGCGAGGCGGTCGCGTATCGGTTCCCAGAGGCCCCGTCGACGGGCAGCTTGGACGGCCGACCCCGGGCCTCGGTCGGCGCGCGGTACCTGGAGAAGCTCATCCAAGTTCCCATCCGTGTGCCGCCGCTCTCGCCCAGCGATTTGCACGGCTATCTCAACCTGCTCTTCGCGCAGGAGCGCGAGACCGACCGGGCGAACTTCGAGAAGCTCTGCGAACGTGTGCGCAACGAGTCGTCGTACGACGCAGTATCGTTCCACGCGGGGAACGCCGAGGAACTGCTCGGGCGCGAGGTAAGCGATGAACTTCGGTCCGACTTCCTACTCGCCGAGCAGATCGCGCCGGTACTGTCGCTTTGCGCGGAGGGAAACCCGCGGCAGACGAAGCGCTTCCTCAACGCTCTCGTACTCCGGGTTCAGATGGCGGAGGACCGCAAGATCAAGATGGACCGGGCAGTCGCCGCGAAGATGCTGCTGCTCGAATATTTCCTTCCGGAGATGTTCCGCACCCTCGCGCTCGATGCGGCCGCACACGATGGGCGTTCGGAGAGCGTCGCGAGCCTCGAGCGCGAGGTCCGCGGCGAGACCGTCGAGATGAGCGGGACGACGCGAGCAGCCGGCACGTCGAGCGCCTTCGCCGCGCAAGCCTCGACGATGCTTGGCAACGAGCGATTTCAGACGTGGCTCAAGGCGGACCCGCCGCTTGGCGTGGTCGACCTTCGGCCGTATATCTACTTCGCGCGCGAGCGTTTCGCGCTCCCCGTCGGCCTCGCGCAGCGATTGAGTCCCGCGGGCTCGCGCGCCCTCGAGCAACTCCTCGGCGAGTCAGAATCCGAGCAGGCCGCAGCGGCGGAAGTGACGGCGGGACTGCCACTGCCTGAAGTTTCGGCAATCATAGGAGAACTCACCTCTCGGGCGCGCGCAAGCGGCGTGGAGCTACAGTCGCGCACTTCACCTCTCCACGCGATGGTAGAGGTGGCGAAGAAGCGCCCGGATGTCGGCACCGACGTAATCGCCGCCATTCAGGGCATGCCGTACGAGGTGCTTCCGCCGGGCACCGCGGTACTAATCGCGTCGCTCGAGCCGCTCGGCAGCTTGCGCGACTCCGTGTTTCGTGCGCTGCGCACGCTCGCTGAGCAGACGAAGAATCCGAGGCTGAAGGCAGCCGCGGAGTCGCGCATCGACCTACTAGAGTCACGCGCGGCGGCTGCGGCGCGGAGGTAACACATGGGAACCTCTTCCTCGAATCCGGGCCCCGGCGGATCGCCGCCCCTTCTCCCTCCTTGGGCCGGGCCGCCCGGCGGCGACGGCGATGGCGATGGCGATGGGCCCGACGAGAACGGCACTGGTGGTGATGACGCCGGGGACGACGGAGGCGATGATCCGGGTAACTCGGACGACGATGCTCAGGGAGACGGCGCGGCCCCACCAGAGCGCTCCGCGCTCGTCGGGCAGCCGACCTGGCGGTCGACACGCCGCCTGATTGGCGCGGTCGGCTCGGGCCGCGTCGGCGACGGCCAGGGGCGCGACTACGTCCGGTCCGGTGTCCGGAACGCTGTGGGCGCGATGGGCGGCGCGCGGCGCGCGGCACAGGCGTCTCCAGCGGGACGTCAAACGGCGTCGCAGTTCGCGAGATTCCTGTCAGGCGTCGCCACGGGCGGAGTCGCGGACGCTGCGCGTGTGGTCGGTATCGCCGAATTTCTGAACCGCAGTGCTGACATCTTCCTGCTCCGCCTGGCGGACGCGTTGGCCCCCCCTGGCGCACTGACGGAGGACGCCATCGCACGGGACGCGATGGACGACACCCTGCAAGAACTGTTTGAGCAGCTTGACCTTGCGAACGGCGGCGTGCGGGCGCTCGAACGAATGACGCCGACGATGATGGCCGACGCGCTCGTGCGCTACGTGATCAACTACATCTACACGCGCGTGATCCACGCCCTAACAGCGCACATTCACGCCAAATCTCAGATTGTGACCCGCATGCGGGAGATCGAGCGCACGGCGCGCTACTACATCGAGGACGCCGTGCGGCTCGACATCGACACCACCGCCTTCTTCGGCACCCAGGGGGCCGCCTTCGCCGCACGGTGGGACGCCGGCAAAGGACAGCGCGTGATCGACCGGCTCTTCGAGGAATCCTACCGCGTCGTCGAAGCGGGGCTGCAGCACAGTGACCGGGGGGTGGCATGACCCAGACCGTCGCTCCGACATATCACGTGCTCCTCCGCGCGGGTGCGGATGATACCCTCACAGTCGAACCGCCGGCGGGTGGAAAGCTCGTGGGCCTCCGAATGGACGGAGCGCCGGGCGACGAACGCTGGCGCGTGAATGAGGAAGTGTGGGAGCCGCTCCGACTGGCAGGTATCGCGCCGAGCCAGGAGGCCGTCGATCTGTTCCGCTTCGCCGCCGCCGCGTACTGCGCAGACCTCTTGGTGCCCCATCGCACCGCGTTCGACCGTTGGTCGCGGCACATGGTGCTCTACTTGCCCGTCGCAGACCGCCAGCGGTGGGAGGCGGCCTCCGACGTGCTGCGAGAATTGCTGGACTTCCTCTCGGGCGACCACTGGGAGATTGTCTTCCGTGAGCAGCGCGTCCCCCCACCGCCGAGAGCGAAGCGCATGCGGAAGCAGCCTACGCCGATCTCGGCGGACCGCGTAAGCCTCCTGTCCGGTGGGCTCGACTCGGCCATCGGCGCCGCGGACCTTCTCGACCGCTACGGCGTAGCGTTAGTGAGCCATAACGCGAAGAGTGGTGGGGCTACCTATTCCAGCCCCTCGCAGCGGTCGGTGCTTCAAGTCTTGCGCCGCCATTTTCCAGTTGAGCGAGTGCGACCTCTTCGATTCCGCCTGAACCCGCCCTCCCCGATCACCGGCGAGACGGAGAGCGTCACGACTACGCGGAGCCGCTCGATTATCTTCTTCGCGCTTGGCCTCCTCGTGGCGAATGCGCTCGACACCGCCCACGGCGGGGAGCCGGTGCCTCTCGTGGTGCCCGAGAATGGCCTAATCTCGCTCAACGTGCCGCTCACCAAGGCGCGCCTTGGCAGCTGGAGCACGCGCACTACCCACCCGCACACGTTAGCGATGCTGCGCGAAGCTATGCGCGCGCTCGGCTTGGCTACCCCCATCGTCACTCCGTATTCGACCCAAACGAAGGGCGAGATGCTCCTCGCGTGGGTGGAGCGCAACCGGCAGATCGCAGAGGACTTGGTAGCCGCGAGCGTTTCCTGCGCGCACCCGAACCAGAGCCGCTTCCTCGGTAGCGATCAGCGGCAGCCGCACTGTGGTACCTGCGTCCCGTGCATCATCCGCCGGGCCTCTACGCAGCACGCGGGCGTGGACGACGGGCGATACAGCTTCGATCTCCCATCTGCGATCCCCTCACTCAAGCTGTCCCGGGCTACCGATACTCTCGCCTTCATCTACGCGCTCGAAACCCGGCGGCGGCCAGCTCGGCCCCTCGATATCAGCGTGAGCGGTCCACTGCATGTCGAGACAGACGTCGAGCTGCAGGCGCTCCTTCGGGTCTACGACGCTGGAATGGATGAGGTCGCGCGCCACCTCGGGTTGCCAATCCCGTAGACTTGGGCATGACCTCCGCCGATCTAGATACCGGCGTGGCACGCGCGGCGCTTCTCGACACGCACTGCCATGTCGATCTCTATCCAGACCCCGTCGCTCTCGTACGAGAGATTGAGAGGCGGCGCGTCTACACCATCGCGGTCACGAACACGCCGTCCGTCTTTCTGCGGCTCTGCGAAATCGTGGGCGGGGCGCGTTACGTCCGCACCGCGCTCGGACTCCATCCCGAGCTCGCCGTGTCGCGTCATCGCGAATTGCCGCAGTTCGCGATCCTCCTGCCGCGCACCCGCTACGTCGGCGAAGTGGGGCTCGACTACCAAACGGCCGTTGAGGCGCAGCGCGCGACGCAGCGTCGGGTCTTGACGACTATCATCGAGCAGTGTGACGCGGCCGGCGGGAAGGTCGTGACGGTCCACAGCCGGCGTGCGGCGGACGACGTTGTCGACGCCTTTGGCGAGCGGTTCCGCGGGACGTACATCCTGCACTGGTACTCGGGCGGGGTGCGAGCGCTTCGCCGCGCGGTCGCGAACGGCGCGTACTTCTCGGTCAATCCCGCGATGGTGCGATCTGAGCGTGGACGTTCCTTGATTGCCGAGGTGCCGCGCGAGCGCATCGTGACGGAGACGGACGGGCCTTTCGTAACCGTGGGCTCCTCCACGGCGGCGAAGGCGGCCGTCCCCGCCGATGTACGAGGTGTGGTAACGGAGCTCGGGCGGCTATGGGGCGTGGATGAGGACGAGTCGCGTGATATTGTAATTCGCAACTTCTCGGTGCTGCTCAAGTCGTCGGCGTAGCCGTAAATCACATCCGATAGGAATACGCATGAGCATCCCGTCCATTACGCTCGGTGACTTCGTCCGCGCCCTCCCCGGGGTGAAGCCACGGCTCGCGCTCCGCGCGGCGGAGGAGGCACTCCGCGCTGCCGGAATGCTTGATCCCCACTCTAACGTGGCGTATCCGCCGGCCGTCGAGAAGCACGGCTACTACGGACCTTACATCCTCGTGCAACCTGGGGGTGTCCGGTTCCTTCTCGAGCGGTACCTGCACGGGAAGCTCCCGATGCAGCCGGCAACGGCACCGGGCGATCCCCCCGAGTGGCTGACGCGCATTGCCAGGATGAGGGACGAGGACATCGCAGCCCACGAGGCAGCGCAACCGCTCACCTTCGAGCATCTAGAAGACGCCTATTGGCGGTGGGTGAACCAGGCCTGTCCGCACGCGCCCTACCTCGCCGAGGCTCGTCGCTGGCGCGACGAGACGGCGTTCGAGTACCGAGGCGTCCGCTACACCCGCCACCGCCACGTGATGCGGTCGAACAGCGGCAAGTCGATTGTAGGCGGCAGTACGGTCTTCCACGGCTCCGACGACAGTGTCTACAGGAACGAGCCAGCCGCGCCGAACCGGCGTAACGACCCGGAGCGGAACTGGGGCCTTGGGCCCGAGTAGATCCCGCGCTTCAGGGCATGAGGTCGACGGCGGCCACGTAGCCCGACACTGGGAGCGGGGCCGTGTACCACCGCTGGCGATCGCATCTAGGCGTCTGTTGTTTTAAGAAATTGCGCGAAACCGAAGCTGGACGTTCTGACCCTAGTGGGCACCTCTAAGTGGGCACTGACCGCACCTTGCTGGCGTCAGCTAGCGTGACCGAGCCGGCATTCGCGCATCACCCCGTGCTCTTTCGCGGAGGATTGTTACAGCTTCCTCGAAGATCGATCGAGTCGCTGCGGCACGGCCGGGCGGGTGTGTGCTGTAGGCGCGAATGACCTTTGAGACAAAATCGAGGCCTAGTTCTGAACTAAGCCAACCATCTCGGAACAGTTCAATGTGGGTACCCTAGTCCGGTACCAGCGCGCCTAGTTCTGAGACTGTGAGCGATCGGCCGACACGCGGCATCCGACGCCGTTTTGACGCTAGTCGTCGATTCCCAGCCACGTCGTTCACGACACCTCAGAGCAGTGTCTCGAGCGCGATTGCCAACCAAACACGGTCGGCTTGCACGCCCGCGTGCGCACGCGCGTTGGCGCCGGCGAAGCTCTTATGCGTTATCTTTGAAGTTGCGGACTGATGTGGTTTCGCGCATCAGCGCGGCTCGCCTACGCCAGGACCATGCAGTCCAGACCGGCATCCACGCCAGACCAAGACGAGGCTAACTCGAAGCCCCTGCTGGTTTTCGGCCTATATTCGGCTAATTTCTCTGGTTAGCGAGCTGGACCCGCAAGGCCCGAAGCATATCAGCAGTCTCGCATACGCAAGACCGCTGAAGCTGTAGCTCGCAGTCGCCCGACGTGGCCTCAACCTACGGTCTGATGAGCAAGCGCCCGAACGCGGCAGGCGGTCCAGAGGACAAATCCGGTGCCCCATCCCGGGAGGACGCCGCGGCGTCGCCCCGTCGGAAGCGGAGTCGCAAACGCGCGAGCTCTGCCAAACCCACCAAGCCGGCGTTGCCTAAGAAGCGATCGACCCGTTCTCCGCGTGGGGCGGGTTCCTCGCTGCGCATTAGTGCTGCGGTGGCGAAGATCGTATGGAGCAAGGCCGCGGGCATCTGCTCATTCCCAGGCTGTCGCAAGCGGCTCATCGAGGAGGCAACGGCGGACGACCCCACGGCGACGCTGGGACAACTGGCCCACATAGTGGCCCACAGCGGCGAAGGCCCACGGGCCGAGTACGACCCGCCAGGCGGTCAGCGGGACGGTGAGCAGAATCTGGTGCTCATGTGCCCGACCCATCACACAGCCATCGACAAGCAGCCCAACACCTGGACCGTCGAAGCCATCGTCGGGATTAAGGAAACCCACGAGCGCTGGGTTCGCGAATCACTGTCGATCGAGGAGGCCAACGCAGATCCTGGTACCATGGTGGTCGAGACGCTGCATAGCAGCGTCATGCAGGTCAGCGTGATGCCGCTGCGAATCTACATGGCGCCGACGACGATTCTTGAGCGGCACATCAAAGATTACATCGATGTACCGGCGGGCTCGACGCTCGCGCTGCCATACATCGTGCGCGCGGGGAAGCTGATCACCTTCAATGATCTGACCGCGGAGGATACGCCGTTTCGGCGCGCATTCGAGGGTGAAGCCGAACCGCACGATGCGCGGGAGTGGTGGACTGACCCCGACCTCTCGAACTGGTACGTCACGCTTCTCAACCGGACACTCAACAAGATCACGGGCCGACGGGGACTGCATCTCGATAAGGACCACCAGCGGTACTACTTCGATGCCGACCGCGACGAGGATCATCGGCCATGCACGCGTACGGTAACCTACCAGTCACTCGTTCGGGACGAGACCACGAAGAGGGTAGTCTGGCAACCGCGGCGCAAGAAAACGGGTGAAATTCGCAACTACTGGATTCATCTCGCTGTCGCGTTGCGCTTTCACCGCGTGACGAATCGCGATTGGGTGTTGTCGATTCGGCCCGAGCGGCGTTACACGCGTAACGGGACAGAACCCCTCGACGGAAAGAACACGGGCCGTCGATCGACCAGCATGAAGTCACACATGTACAACTACCAAGTGCTGGCGGAACTCCAGTTCTGGAAAGAGTACCTGTCGAACGCGCAGCCGGCGATCTACCTCGATTTCGGCGGCCAAGGGATCTCGATCGACGCCACGCTGATGAGCGGGAATGCTACGTGGCCCGGTGTCGCCGGCGATCGCAAGGAGTTCAAGAACCGGACGCGTGAGTGGAATCTTTTCACCGCCTACGAATACCACAAGGCGATCGAAGGGACGGCACACCCCGACGCCGAGCTCCCCTTTCAGGAGGTCAATGATCTTCTCGCGATGGAGGGCACCGATGATGACGATGACGGCATTGATGACTGACGCGTTATCGTTACGGCTCAACGATCAGCGCGAGGTCAGGACGCAACGCTCGGCAGCCTGGGAACCGATATGAATCGGAGCGATATCGACATCGGCCGCGCACCGGCCGTCGATGAGCAGAATGACAGTCCGTACCGCGATCACCACGGCGCGCTCGCCGCGATCAAGGCGTCCTGGCATCGTGAACCAGTGCTCGGTTTCGCGGGCGGGCGGTTGCATGTGGACGCGAAGATCGGCCTGGCGCGGTTCGGCCCCGCCTCGCTTGGCCTCAAGCGCCATCCCGCCGAGATCCGCGTCGGTTATGTCGGCAGCGGTCAGAGTATCCAGTCCGCCCACGCCTTCGTTGAGCGGGCGGCGGATGGCCTCGACGGCGATCCGAAGAAGGCGCCGCGCTTTCCGGGCTTTCTCCCGGATCGTGGCTTCTACTCGGAGATCGTCGAACCGGATGGCGCGACGGCCACCATCACGACGAATGAGATCGCCACGCTGAAGAACGTGAAGTCGAAGCAGGAGCGCTTCGCTCAAGCGGTTCAACTCGTTAGCGATAAGGTCCGGCTACTAGCGCAACGCGATGACGCTCTGCGCCTGATCGTGCTCGCCATTCCCAACGAGTTGTTAACGCTGGTGAAGACGGTGGACTACACCGACGATGTTAGTGGACGCGTACACCGCGACTTCCGCCGCGCGCTCAAGGCAGAGGTCATGCGGCACAAGATCCCGACGCAGATCATGTTGCAACGCGTGAGTGAAGCCGCGGCGGATTCCAAGAAGGTCGATCCGCCGCATCGCATCGCATGGAATCTTCTGACGAGCATGTTCTTTAAGGGTGGCGGCATTCCGTGGAAGCCGGTCGGTCTTCGTCCCGATACATGCTACGTCGGCATCAGCTTTCACCGGCCTATGGGGACGACGGACACCACGTTACGGAGCTCCGTGGCGCAGGCATTCGACGAATCGGGAACGGGATTGATTCTCCGGGGACCAGATTTTCAGTGGGACAGGAGGAAGGATGGACCGTCGCCGCATCTGAGCGCCGATCAGGCAAAGGCTCTGCTCGATCTCGTGCTGAAGCGGTATAAGGACGAGGCCGGTCACCTCCCGATGCGCGTGGTCGTTCACAAGACGAGCAGATTTTGGGACGCCGAGCGCGACGGGTTTCAAGCGGCGCTTTCTGCAATCAAGGAGTTCGATCTTGTCGCCGTCACGCCGACGAGTGAGATTCGGCTCATCCGCGCTGGCGAGTATCCGCCGTTGCGTGGGACGCTCTTCTCGATTGGCGATCTGTCATATCTCTACACAACGGGCTACATCCCGGCGATCAAGGCGTACCCGCACGGCCACGTGCCGGCGCCGCTACAGATCGCCGACCGCCACGGCGATTCATCGCTCGATGCGATCGTGGATGAGATCCTAGTGCTGACCAAGATGAACTGGAACTCGACTACGTTCGCCGGCGCGCTACCCATCACCATCCGGTTCAGCCGTCAGGTCGGCAACATCATGCGTGAGATCCCGCAGGGGCGGGACCCGATGCCGCAGTTCGCGTTTTATACGTGAGACGCACCCCCGCCATCCCCGTGCGTCTGACGAGATGTGCGGGACCGACCTCTAAAAGAATATCCCGGCGTCTACAATTGCCGGGATATTCCTGCTCACGGGGCTGTTCACCCGGGTGGACTGACCAAGTCGCGAAGACACCCCGATCGCGGAGGATACTGAAATCACGCGCGCTGGAATCACGTGGCCAGTATGCCCGGGCCCTGGCGATTGCAGTGGGGGCCGCAGGGGGCCGCACGCGCCTCTTCTACCGCTAATGCGTTAGCGCGGAGCGCAGTAAGCAGTACGTTGGGAGTGGAATATTGGCGGTTAACCCAGTCAGTCGTTCGCTTCGTCCTTCTTCCCAAGCTGGACGTCGCCGGTTCGAGTCCGGTCGCCCGCTCCTTACAAATCAACGACTTACAACGCCGTCGGAATCTGAAATTCCGACGGCGTTGTCATTGGTGCCCACGGCGGTGCCCACCGCGCTCGCAGCCGGGCCCATTCCGAAGTGCGCGAGTACTGCATCGCGGAGCGCTTCGGACGATGCGGGAAGTTCCTCGGGAACTATGTTCGCGCCCAATCGCCACGCGCGGCGGACCGCCGCCGTCTCCGCTATTAACAGCTCGTCCTGGCGGTCCTGTGATACGTGTCCTCGCGTGTCGTCGAGCCAGCAGTCCAGCCACCGAGCTTGTCGAGCACTCGGCGGTCGCTCGTGTAGTTCGGCGCGGCGTCAGTGGCGATACGACGCAGTCCGTACCACCCGCGACCGATGACCGGTGTGACGCCGGCCGCCACTTCTAGGGCATGGAACGCTTTACGCAGGGCATCGCGCGTGAGTGGTGCGCGGCGTGCACGCTCCACGGTCGCAGCACCCTGCACGAGCCTCCCGCTTGGCAGCAGGTAGTAGTCGGTGCGCCGGTCGGCTGGGTCGTATTGTGCCTCCGCTTCGGCCAGAACAGTCTCAAGCGCGTGGTCGACGGCGGTGCGTTGTTCCTCCGTGAGTGCAAGCGTCTCGCCGGCCTTCTTCCCCTTTCCGTAGACTGCGAATCTGCCGTGTGGCGCCAGGGGCGACCGCGTGAGGTCGAGCTGCGAGCGGCGCGCCTCTCCCACCTGGCCGAGGCGCATTTCAGCGCCCAATTCCACGGCGAGCTCGATGCGCGGGTCTACGTCTAGCACGTGCGGAGGTGCGTTGAACAACGGTGCGTCGGACGCGGCCGCAGGTGTGTCGACCGTCGCGATGGCGGTGCGACACCTGCCATCGAGCGGCACGCGGACACTCACGGTCTCCGTCGTGCCATCACGGCGCTCGCGCAGCACACGCAGACGTAAGGCGATAGGCCGACCGCTGTGGTCGCGCATGATGTTCTCGCGCGTGGCGATGCTGAGAGCCCGTTGGCCCCCGCCTTCGGTCACACGAAGCAGCTCGCGGTATCGCTGCCTCTCCGTGTTCCAGAGAGAGGCGAAAATTGCCTGTGCTTCGGCAATGGAGTGGCGCGGCTTGCTCACCTGCACGGGCCTCTTCGCCTTCTCTTCCCACTCTCGCGCGAGCTTCTCCCGCCATTTTTGCACGGGTACGGCGGCGTTTGAGGCGATGTGCTCGCCCTCTCGGAGCCAGGACGCAACAGAGTAGAGTGCGTCGACCACTACCTCCGCGCGACGTGGCCCTAACCTGTCGGGATTCTCTTTGTGGATGTCGGCCATATGCCGCCAGAGCGCCACCACATGGGCGTGCCGGAGGTCCGCCCAGGTGAGGTTAGGGTCGAGCATGGCCGGCGCGAAGAGGACGTCGCGAAGCGCGAGCATCTCACGGTACCGGCGCGTGTCCGTCGCCGCGTACTTACCCGTCCCTTCTTGGAGCGCCAGCTCGAATCCCTCCAAGAGCGTCAGCGTGTCCTGCGTGGCGGGGGCGCTCGTAGGTGCGACCGGCGTCGAAGATGCTGGCTCAGCGAAAGGTGGCAGGCCCGCGACGAGCCGTCCGTTCGCCGCCACGATTCTGTCCTTGACCTTTTTCTCGAGCTTCGGGTCGACGCTGGCATCGGGCGCCTTGCGCACTCGCATGTCGAGATGCTTCCGCGCGCGCTTGTCGCGTCCTTGCTTCGACGGGTCGGTGTAGCGCACTTGGATGATGCCCCCGAGCTCGAGCTCGCGGGCGTACACGGTGTGCGGAGGCAGACCGTGGCTGAACGTCCATGTCTGCGCCGTGCCACCATGTCGGCCCTTCGACTTCGGATGCCCCGCCATAGACTGGTTGTTCGTAGCGAATGTTGTCACGCGGCCGTCTTCTCCCTGCCTGTAGCGACCATCCAAGCCTCGTAGGTGGGCCAGTGGATGAGCCAAGCTCGCTTGCCGTTGCGCACCGCGCCGGCGACTTCCCCGAAGTCCCTGCACTCCTTCGTGACCGTCGAGAGTCCCTTGCCCGTGTGCTCCGCCACATCCCTCGGCGACAGCCAGACGTCCGCCCGCCGCGCCTCGTCCAGCGTCCGAGCTACCTCGTCGCGTAGGCGCTGAAGCGTTGTCAGCTCGCTGGAGCCGGGGAGCCGGTCCCTGATGCAGGCGATGTCGCGGGCGAATACCGATAGCAGTGCCTCGAACGGCGCGGCAGCCACAAGGCTCGCCGTAGTCAGGGCGGCGCCGGTGGTCGTCTGGAACTTGATGCGGGTTGTGGAGTTCGTGGTGTTCATGGAAGGCAGCTGTTCTGGGGACGCGTTGGCGGGGGGGGGCTTGGCAACAGGGTGGTGGGGCAGCACCCCCATCGAGTAGCCCCCTTCGGGAGCCCGGCTCGGTCCGACATGGGCGCTTGGGGACAGAGTGGCGCAGGTGCCACCCTATCGAGTAGTCCCCCCGGCCCAGAAGTCGTGGGAGCTCCGGATGCACGCCCGCACGCCCGACCACCCCCGGATGGGTCGGGCCGGCGAAGGCCAAAAACCATCGCTAGCGATTCCGCGACGAACTGGGCAAGCGCCGCCTGCTGGGCGCGCGCGCAGCGACCCCCTCGCTCGCGTCCCATGTGGCGGGGTGGAGGAGCTTGAGCTCCAAGAGGTCGTTGAAGTGCTGTTCGAGGGTCGTCCTATGCAGGTCGACCTCGAGTGGCGTGCACTCAACCGTATCGCCGGGCACGAGGGCGGCGAGTGACGCGCGCAGGGTGCAGTGACAGCGCTCGCGGGCGGCGTGGATATTGGCAACGACCCGATTCAACTCCGCGACCGCCTCGTCGTGGGACATGGTGAGCGGCGACTTGGCTTCCGTCATACGTGACTCTCCGAGGACGGGGTGGCACCACCATACCCGACCTGGGCGCGACGACGGAAATCCGGCGCGAGGTCATGGCGAGCACGCTCGGGAGCATACGCCCACAGGCCGGCGGACAGTCGGGGAATTCGAGGGACCGCTACGACAGGCAGTGCCGGCAGGCTCCACAACCTATAGAGTCGATGAAAGCGACGATGGTCTTCCCCCCGTTTGATGGACACCTCAACAAGCCCGACTATCATACGGGAGGAGGTGTCGAATGGCGAGAAGGCGGAGGCAGTTCACAGCAGAGTTCAAGATCGAGGCAGTACGGCTGGT
>Ga0182741_1001839_pt1 | contig 26217 bp, 26 predicted proteins | sample eDN5th37CBELigOP_FD_128874 | JGI IMG/M metagenome (GOLD analysis project Ga0182741, IMG submission 128874) | Enriched Organic Plus compost microbial communities from Emeryville, California, USA - eDNA 5th pass 37_C BE-Lig OP (version 2) (version 2) ... | reverse complement strand
GGAAGCGGCGGTGGGGCTCGCTGTGCTCCCAGTCGGCCACGAGCGCCCGGATCGCGGTCAGCAGCACGAGGGGCTGGTCGAGCATCGCGTGGTGGCCGGCCTCGGGGATCTCGATGATCGGGGTGACCCGCCCCATCCCCTCGTACATCGACTGGCCGATGTCCTCGGTGATGAGGCCGTGCTCGGAGCGCAGCAGCGCCAGCCGGCAGCGCACCTCGCTCAGGTACGGGAAGGCGATGCCCCGCATCCCGCCGGCGAACTGCTCGAAGATGTGGCGGTCGTACTTCCACTGGTAGCCGCCGTCGACGGCCCGCAGCGAGCGGCGGCCGACGTGGTCCATGACGTAGTCGAGGTAGTGGTCCTGGGGCGGCACCGTGCGGAACCGGGCCAGCGCGTCCTCCACCGTCGGGTAGGTGCGCAGGCGACCGAACGCCTCCTTGAGGTGGAAGGACTCGACCTCGGGGTCGGGCTGGGTCACCGGCGAGTCGCAGACGATGGCGCCGGCCAGGTCGTCGGCGTGGATCGCGGCGGTGGCGATCGTGACGAAGCCGCCCATCGAGTGGCCGATCACGACCGGCCGGCCGACGATCCCCCCGGCGGCCGCGACGGCCATCACCTCGGTCGCCCACAGCTCGATGTCGTACTCCGCGCGGTGGCCGCTGTCGCCGTGACCGGAGAGGTCGATGGCCACGACCCGCAGGTCCTTCGCGAACGTGGCCGCGACGTGCGTCCACCAGTGGGCGTGGGCGGCGCCGCCGTGGACGAACACGAGGCCCCGCCGGTGGGGCTCGCCCCAGGCGAGGTAGTGGATCGGCGTGCCGCGCACGTCGACGAAGCCGTCCTCGAACGGGACGGCCAGCGCTCGCCGGAACCACTCGGGGGCGCCGGGGTGGATCGGGACCTCATCCACGGCCGCGCGCTCCTCGCTCGGTGGCGGCGCCGTGGGCCGGGCGGGCGGACGGGTGGAGGCAGGCTTCGTTCGCCGTGAGCACGGCGTCACAGTAGGTCGCCCTCCCCACCGGCCGCCCCCGCTACCGGATCGACCACACGGTGAGCCCGGCCAGCGCGGCCCGCACGTCGACCCCCTCGACCCGCAGCGCCACGGTGACGCGGCGGGCGGGGTGCGTCGTGTGCTGGGTGTTGCCCCGGTAGGTGATCGAGGTCGTCCAGAGGTCCGGCTGGTCGTCGAGCACCGAGCCCACGTCGGCCAGGCGCCGGATCGCCTCGTCGGCGTGGTGGCTGGCCAGGACCAGCTCGACCCGTCGGGTCGGTGCGGCGGGCGGCGCGACGTGGGCCGGCGCCGAGCCGGGCCCGGTCGGCGCGGCCGCCGCAGGGGCGGGCTCGGCCGCCGGCCGGGACCGCCCGTCGAGGACGGGCACGACGCCGTAGCCGGCGAGCAGCGACCGGGTGGCGGCGACCACGGCCAGCCGGTGGGGCTCGGTGCCGTGGAGCAGCGCGGTCGTCGTGGCCGGGAACGAGCGGATCGTGTGCCGGGTGCCCCGAACCGGGTCGGGCCGGCTCCAGTCGATCGCCGTCGCCGGCGGCGGGCACGGCGTCGCCCCCTCCCACCCGAGGGCGCGCAGCTCCTCGAGCAGCCCCACCGGGGGCGTGGCGCCGTCGTAGCAGAGCTCGAGCTCGCTGACGGGCTGGAGCGCGAACGTCGGCCGCAGCTTCGCGGAGATCGCCGGGAGTGCCGTGGTGTCCGTGGCCATGCCCGAGTTGTCGTCGCTCCCACGCCGCCCGTTGAGCGCGGGGGCGTCACGGTCCGGTGACGATGCGCTGACCCGGACCTGTCGCGGACCGTCAGGCCCGGCGGCCGAGGAGGCCGAGCAGCCTGGTCTGGTCGTCCGCGCCGTCGGGCACCTCGACGCGGGGGCCGAACATCCCGTCGGCCTGCATGACCTCCTCGGGCATCGTCCCGACGGTGGCCAGCATCCGCGAGACCATCTCGGGGTCGAGCGTCTCGTCGAGCCCGGCCGCCCGGGAGAGGTCCCAGCCGTGGACGAGCACGTCGCTCGTGACGATCATCTCGACGGTGTCGGCGAGGGACTGGGTGAAGAACGGCGCCTCGATCTGCTTGCCGGCGAGCACGGGGTCGGCGAGCGCGCGGCGCACCATCTCCCGCACCGCCTCCCACGCGGCGACGGGGTCGTCGTCGACGGCGGGGATGTCGGGCACGGGGACCCCCTGGGCGCCGAGGTACCCCGGGATCCACTCGACGAGGTGGGCCACGACGTCTCGGGCGGTCCAGCCCTCGCAGGGCGACGGGTTGCCCCAGGCCTCGGCGGGCACCGCCCGGATCGTGTCGGCCAGCTGCTGGCTGACGCGCTCGAAGCGGGCGGCGACGTCGGTGGTGCTCATCGCACGATGCTGTCACCCCCGCTGCCGGCGTGCTCGGCGACCGGAATGTCCCGGACCCCTCGCCGGTTGAGGTAGTTGTCTACGCAACGATCTTCGGTCGCCGCGCGCGACCATCGAGGAGGAGTCCCCCCGTGACGACGACGCTGCCCACCTACTTCCTCAGCCACGGCGGCGGGCCGTGGCCGTGGCTCGACGGGCCGATGCGCGACGCCATGGCCGAGCTGGAGCGCAGCCTGCGGGCGCTGCCCGCCGACGTGGGCGTGCGCCCGAAGGCGATCCTCATGGTGTCGGGCCACTGGGAGGCGCCGGCCTTCACCGTCCAGACGCACCCGAACCCGCCGATGGTCTACGACTACGGCGGCTTCCCGCCGCACACCTACCGGATCCGCTACGCCGCGCCCGGCTCCCCCGAGCTGGCCGCCCGGGTGGTCGAGCTCCTCTCCAGCGCCGGGATCGAGGTGCGGGAGGACCCGAGCCGCGGGTACGACCACGGCATGTACGCGCCGCTCAAGCCGGCGTGGCCCAAGGCCGATGTGCCGGTCGTGCAGCTGTCGATCCGCCACGGCTACGACCCCGACGAGCACCTCGCCGCCGGCCGCGCCCTCGCCCCGCTGCGCGACGAGGGGATCCTGATCCTCGGCAGCGGCCTCAGCTACCACAACCTGCGGCTGATGGGCCCGGCGGGCGCTCGACCGTCGCGGGAGTTCGACGACTGGCTCAACGACACGATGCTCCGCTCGGACCCGGCCGAGCGCGTCGAGCGGCTCCGCCGCTGGCACCTCGCGCCCAGCGCGCGCATCGCCCACCCGAGCGAGGACCACCTCATCCCCCTCATGGTGGTGACCGGCGCCGGCGGCGACGACCCCGTCGCCCGCACGTACCACGAGGACGACTTCTTCGGCTGCCTGGCCGTGTCGAGCTACCGCTTCGGCCGCACCGCCACCGTCTGACGTTGCTCGACCTGAGCGAACCCGTCGGGCGGGTCGGTCGGTTGGAGGTGGCGGGGGGAATCGAACCCCCGTACAGGGCTTTGCAGGCCCTTGCCTAAGCCACTCGGCCACGCCACCGGGGAGGGGTCACCCTAGCAGGAGGGCCGCCCTCGCTCTGCAGCGTAGGCCGCGGTCGGGCGGGCTCAGCCGACGATGGCGTCGAGCGCGCCGACCACGACGGGCAGGACCATCCCGAGCGCCACGATCACGGCCACGACGGCCAAGCGGCGGCGCCGGGCCCGCTGGCGGGGGCTCCCCTCGTAGTCGTCGTCCCGCTCCCAGCCCATGGGGCCAGGCTAGGGCCCGAGCGTCAGACGGCGGCGAACACCTGGACCACCCAGACCCGACCGTCGGGGCTCCTGGCCACGCCCACGCCGAGGTGGGTGAAGCGCGGGTCGAGCATGTTCGCCCGGTGCTCGGGCGAGGCGGCCAGGCGGTCGTGGATCGTCTTCAGGGTGTCGGCGGTGGGGCTGTGCACGGCCACGTTCTCGCCGAGGGCCCGCCAGCGCAGGTCCTCCAGCCCGTCCGACAGCTTGGAGTGGGACAGGCGCCCGGTGCTGGCCAGGTGCTCGGCCCAGCGCTGGGCCTTCGTGACGAGGAGGTGGTTCTCGGCGAGCGCCGGCAGGCCCTTGCTGGCCCGCAGGGCGTTGGTGCGGTCGTAGAGGCTCCTGGCCTCCGGGTTCATGATGCACCCCGCGGCCACCAGGGCCATCAGGGCCACCGCCAGCAGTGCCGCACCCGATCGAAGGCGTCGCGCTGGAACCGTCTGCGTCATGTCTCGTGCTCCCTCCAGCGGTGATCGCCCGATCGAAACCTAATCGTCATGACCGCAACGGTGGTGACATCCCCCGGCGCCTTGCGCCAAACGAGCGTTTGATGGACACTGGCGCCATGTCCTCGACGCCTGCGCCGCCCTGCGAGATCGACGTCCTCGACCCGGCCTTCTACGACGACCCGTGGGAGGCCTACCGCTGGCTCCGCCGCCACGCCCCCATCCACTGGGACGCCAAGAACGAGCTGTGGGTGATCTCCCGCCACGAGGACGTCTCCCACATCTCCCGGCACCCCGAGCGGTACTCCGCCGCCCAGGGGGTCCGACCCAAGGTGACGGTGCCGATGTCGATCATCTCGATGGACGACCCCGAGCACACCCGCCAGCGCCGCATCGTGAGCCGGGGCTTCACCCCGGCCAAGGTCCGGGCGCTGACCGACCACATCCGGGACCTGTCCCGCGAGATCGTCGACGAGATCGCCCACCGGGGCGAGATCGACTTCGTGGAGGACCTCGCCATCCACGTGCCGCTCATCGTGATCGCCGAGATGATGGGCCTGGACCCGAACCAGCGGGACCGGCTCTACCGCTGGAGCGACGCGATGATGGCCGGGGACGCCGCCGCCGACGATCCCGACGACCCGGTGATGCAGGAGGCGGCCACGGCCTTCGGCGAGTACGCCGAGCTGTGCCTGCGGCTGATCGAGGAGCGACGCGCCGCCGCCGAGCCCGGCCAGGACATCATCAGTGTCCTCACCCGGGCCTACGACGAGGGGCTCCTGCGCCGTGAGGACCACGACCCCGACGTCGACACCTCGGCGGCGTCGCTCACCGACGACGAGCTCATCATGTTCCTCGTCCTCATCGTGGTGGCGGGCAACGAGACCACCCGCAACGCGCTCACCGGCGGGATGCTCGCCTTCTCGCAGTTCCCCGAGCAGAAGCAGCGGGTGCTCGAGGACCCGTCGCTGTGGGACTCCGCCGTCGAGGAGATCGTGCGGTACGTGTCACCGGTGCTGTCCTTCTCGCGCACGGTGACCGAGGACCACACCTACCGGGGGGTCGACCTCCGGGCCGGGGATCGGGTGTTCATGCTCTACCAGTCCGCCAACCGGGACGAGGACGTGTTCGACGACCCCGACGAGTTCCGGGTCGACCGCAACCCGAACCCCCACCTCGGCTTCGGGATCGGCACCCACTACTGCATGGGCGCCAACCTGGCCCGGGCCGAGATCCGGGTGGTGTTCCAGGAGCTCTTCGCCCGCCTGGCCGACATCCGCGTCCCCGACGGCGCCCGACCGCAGCGGGGTCGCTCGTCGCTCGTGCTCTCGCTGTCGCACCTGCCCGCCACGTTCACCCCGGCACCGGTGTGAGCACCACGCCCTCCGCCCCGGCCAGCGCGGGGCCGGACACCACCGCCGACACCGGCTCGCGCACCCGCATCCTCGACAGCGCCCTCGCCCTCATGAGCGCGCAGGGCTCGGCCGCCGTGTCGATGCGCCAGGTGGCGGCCGCGGCGGCGGTCAACGTCGCCACGATCTACCACTACTTCCCCTCCAAGGCCGACCTGCTGCGGGCGGTCATCGAGGAGCGCCGCTACCCCGCCCGCCTCGCCACCGACCGGCCGGCCCTCCCCGCCGACGCCACGCCCGCCGAGCGGCTCGTCGAGCTCGCCGGGTGGCTGTGGTCCGCCACCGTGGAGGAGGAGGCGGTGTTCCGCCTCATCGTCGGCGAGTCGATCCGCGGGGAGGCCGCCGCGATCAGCTCGGTCCGCCAGCTCGTCGCCGCCCTCACCGCCACGCTCGAGGCCTGGGTCGCCGACCTGCTGCCCGAGCACGCCGACCGGGCCGCCGACCTCGCGTCGGCCCTGCGCGACGGGCTCTTCGCGCGCATCGTCGAGCACCTCACCCTCGGCGGCGTCGACGTCGCCGAGGCGCGGCGGCGGGCCGCCGCGCTGGCTCGCCTCCTCCCCCGCTGACGCCACCAGCCGCCACCCGAGCAGAGCGCGGACCAGGTCGATAGCCTCGTCCGCGCGTTCGACGAGGTGGCGGGAGCCCACCCGCCGGGAAGGGGAGCAATGGCCGTCACGACCGACGTCCGGCACCGTCCCGAACAGGACGACGCTGGCATCTCCGTCCGCACCGAGCCCGAGCCGGGCACGGTCGCCCACACCCTCCTGCCGCTCCTGGTCGCCATGCTCGGGCGCGACCCGGCGGTTCGAGTGGAGCTGTGGGACGGCAGCGCCTTCGGGGCCGGCGAGCCGATCGGCACGATCCGCGTCCGCTCCCGGGACGCGCTGCGCCGGATGCTGTGGGCGCCCGGCGAGCTCGGCCTGGGCCGGGCCTACGTGGCCGGGGACCTCGACGTCGAGGGCGACATCCTCGCCATCCTCGAGGCGCTGCGCGACGCCCCGGTCCGCCACGCCGGCAAGGTCGAGCTGGCGAAGATGGCCGCCGAGGTGGCCAAGGCGGCCAAGGAGCTCGACGCCGTCGGCGGTCCGCTGCCGCCGCCGCCCGAGGAGGCCCGCCCACGGGGCTGGCGGCACTCCAAGCAGCGCGACGCCGAGGTCATCAGCCACCACTACGACGTGGGCAACGACTTCTACGAGATCGTGCTCGGCCCGGCGATGACCTACTCCTGCGCGCGCTTCGCCACCCCGGACACGTCGCTCGAGGACGCCCAGGCCGACAAGCACGAGCTGATCTGCCGCAAGCTCGGCCTGCACGAGCGCCCCGGGCAGCGGCTCCTCGACGTGGGGTGCGGGTGGGGCTCGATGGCGATGCACGCCGCCCGTCACCACGGCGCCCGCGTCGTCGGGGTCACGATCAGCCGGGAGCAGGCCGAGTACGCCCGCCGTCGGGTGGCGGAGGCCGGGCTCGAGGACCGCGTCGAGATCCGCCTGCAGGACTACCGCGAGCTCGGCGGCGAGCGCTTCGACGCCATCTCCTCGATCGGCATGTTCGAGCACGTCGGCAAGGCCAAGACCGCCGAGTACTTCTCGGTGCTGCGGTCGCTGCTCGGGCCCCACGGCCGCCTGCTCAACCACGCGATCAGCAGCGTGAAGGGCTCGCGGCTGCCACGCCGGTCGTTCACCTACCGGTACGTGTTCCCCGACGGGGAGCTCCTCGACGTGGCCGACACCGTCGCCGCGATGGAGGAAGCCGGCTTCGAGGTGCGCGACGTCGAGTCGCTGCGCGAGCACTACGCCCAGACCCTGCGCCACTGGGTGGCCAACCTCGAGGCGAGCTGGGACCGGGCCGTCGAGCTCGTCGGCGAGGGCCGGGCCCGGGTGTGGCGGCTGTACATGGCCGGCTCCGCCGTGGGCTTCGAGGACGGCGGCATCTCCGTGCACCAGGTGCTCGGCGTGGTCCCGGACCCGTCCGGCTCGAGCGGGATGCCCCGCACGCGCGACGGCTGGGCCACCGGCGCCGGCTGACCACAGCCCGTCCCCAGGTCCTCCACCGGAGATCCCGAGGGTTGTCCCTCTTCCTCCGCACAGGGCCCCGGTCGTACGGTCGCTCCATGGCTGAGCGAGTGCGCTACGAAGTGACCGTGAGCGACGGCACCGTCGTCGTCGACGGCGCCGACGCCTACGCCCCCGACGGGGCGATGACCACCTTCTACCGGTGCCGCGACGGTCGCTCCACGATCGACTCGTGGGCGACCCGGGTGGCCTCGTTCCGCACGAGCGAGATCCGGCGGATCATCCGGGTGGAGTCCCCCGCGCCCGCTCGGGTGGCCTGAACCGGCCGGCACCTGCGAGGCTGGCCGGCCCCGTACCCCCGACGTCGAGGACGAGCGATGAGCCAGCTGAAGGTGTGGATCGACCAGGACCTGTGCACCGGCGACGGGATCTGCGCAGAGATCCAGCCGGGCCTGTTCGGACTGCACGAGGACGGCCTGGCCTACGTCAAGGAGGCCGACTGGCCGGACATCTACAACGGCGCCGGCGGCGAGCCCGTGAACAAGGGCCCGAGCGTGGCCAACGTGCCGAAGTCCCACGCCGACGGCGCCATCGAGGCGGCCGAGGAGTGCCCGGGCGAGTGCATCTTCCTGGAGATCGTCGAGGGCTGACGCCACGCCCGACGACTGAGGCCCCCGCCGTGGCGGGGGCCTCGTCGCGTCCGGGATCGAGGTCGCTCAGCGGCGGGGGATGTCCGCCGCGGTGACGACGTCGTCGGTCGGGACCTGGTAGCGGGCGATCTCGGCCCGGCCCACGACCATGTGGTGGACCTCGTCGGGCCCGTCGGCGATGCGGATCGTGCGCTGCTGCACGTACATGTCGGCCAGCGGCGTCCACTGCGACACGCCGGTGGCGCCGTGCAGCTGGATCGCCTCGTCGATGATGCGGCAGACCCGCTCGGGGACCATCGCCTTCACGGCGCTCACCCACACGCGGGCGTCCGCGTTGCCCATCACGTCCATCGCCTTGGCGGCGCGCAGGACCATGAGCCGCATCGCCTCGATCTCGATGCGAGCCCGGGAGACGAGCTCGACGTTCTTGCCGAGCTGGATCAGCTTCTTGCCGAACGCCTCCCGGGACAGGCCCCGCTTCACCATCAGCTCCAGCGCCCGCTCGGCGGCGCCGACGGCCCGCATGCAGTGGTGGATGCGGCCGGGCCCGAGGCGCAGCTGGCTGATCTCGAAGCCCCGGCCCTCGCCGAGGAGGATGTTCTCCTTCGGGACGCGCACGCTGTTGAAGCGCAGGTGCATGTGCCCGTGCGGGGCGTCGTCGTGGCCGAACACGCACATCGGGCCGACGATCTCCACGCCCGGGGTGTCCATCGGCACGAGGATCTGGGACTGCTGCAGGTGAGGCGCGGCGTCGGGGTTCGTCCGCACCATCACGATCATCACCTTGCAGCGAGGGTCCCCGGCGCCGGAGACGAAGTACTTCTCGCCGTCGATCACCCACTCGTCGCCGTCGAGCACCGCCGAGCAGGCGATGTTGCGGGCGTCAGAGGAGGCCAGGTCCGGCTCGGTCATCGCGAACGCCGAGCGGATCTCGCCGTTGAGCAGGGGCTTGAGCCACTGCTTCTTCTGCTCGGGCGTGCCCACCCGCTCGAGGACCTCCATGTTCCCGGTGTCGGGCGCCGAGCAGTTCAGGCACTCCGAGGCCAGCGGGTACTTGCCGAGCTCCTGCGCGATGTACGCGTAGTCGAGGTTCGACAGGCCCTCCCCGGTCTCCGCGTCGGGGAGGAAGAAGTTCCAGAGGCCCTGCTCCTTGGCCTTCGCCTTGGCGCCGTCGAGCAGCTCGAGCTGGCCCGGCGCGAAGCTGAAGCGCTCGCTGCGCTCCTCGCCCAGCCGGAAGAACTCCTTCGACATCGGCTCGACGACCTCGACGCAGAAGGCCTTCACCCGCTCGAGGAGCGGACGGGCCTCCTTGGACATCGAGAGGTCGTAGAGCTCGCCCCCGAAGTCATCGGTGTTCAACGGGTTGGCGGGCATCGCAGGACCCCCTCGGGTTCGGTGACGTGGTGCGTGGGACCTGTTCTAGTGCTCGGCCCGCGCCCAGGCTGAACCCGCTACCGGTCGCGCTCGGCCAGGTGCTGCTCGAGCTGCGCGGCCTGCTCGGCCTCCGCCTCCAGCTCCTCGGCCCGGGCCCGGGCCCGCTCGGCGGCCGCCCGCTGCTCCTCGGCGGCCAGCGCCTGCGGGTCGTCGGCCTCGGCGCGCAGCCCGGGGTCGTCGGCCAGATCGGCGACCGCCTGCTTGACCTTGCCCTTCAGTGCCTCGAACGCGCCCATCGCGGCCTCCCACCTCGCTGGTCCAGACGTCGCGCCTACCCGAACCGGGGCGCCGGCAACCTCCCCGGGGTCGAGCCGCGGACCGGGATCAGGCGGGGCGGGCCGGGAGCCGCAGGGCCACCTCGTCGGCAGCACGGGCGAGCACCGGCACGATCGCCGCGATCCGCTCGTCGGTCATCCGCAGCGCCGGGCCCTGGACGGCGACCGCCGCCACCGCCGTGCCGTCCTCGGCCAGCACCGGTGCCGCCACCGAGCGCACGCCCGGCTCGCGCTCCTGGTCGTTGAGCGCCCACCGCCGCTCGCGCGTCGCCTCGAGGGCTCGCTGCAGCGCGGCGCGGGAGGTGATCGTCGAGCCGGTGAGCTTGGCCAGGCGAGGCAGGGAGCGCACGACCTCGTCGGGATCGGGGTCGAAGGCGAGGAGCGCCTTCCCCATCGCCGACGCGTAGACGGGGACCCGGGTCCCGGCCTCCTGGTCGAAGCGGAGGCGCTGGCGCGATGGGACGCAGACCAGGACGAGCACGTCGTCGCCGTCGCGCACGCCGAGGTTGACCGACTCGCCGGTGGCGGCGGCGAGCTCCTCGAGGACCGGCCGGACCGCCGCCACCCCGAAGGCATCGGCGGCGCGAGCGCCGAGGGCCACGAGCACCGGGCCGAGCCCGTAGCGCTCGGTGCTCGGGTCCTGCTGGAGCATCCCGGCCGCGCAGAGCGCTCGCAGGAGGCGGTGCGCGGTGCTCGGCGAGAGGCCGGTCTCGTGCGCGAGCTCCGTGAGCGAGCGGGTGCTCGGGCCGCGCTCGAAGCAGCGCAGGAGGCGGAGCGCACGCTCGACCGCCTGGCTTCCCGTGCGCGGGGCCGGGTCGCTGGCCATGGAGGCGACGCTAGCCCGCGGCGCGGCCGCTCCTGCGGCCCCGGTTCAGGCGGTGGGAGCCGTGGCGGCGTCTGCCGGACCGAAGGGCCGGTCCCCCCGCACGGTGACGCGGCGCATGCGCCGGTGGGCGTCGCCGTAGTCGGCGCAGGCGAAGTGCTGGGTGACCTGGTTGTCCCAGATGGCGACGTCGCCGGCCTCCCACCGCCACCGCACGGTGCGCTCCGGTGCGGTGGTGTGGGCGAAGAGCAGGCCGAGCAGCGCCTCGCTCTCCCGCTCGCTCAGCCCCTCGATGGCGGTGGTGAACGCCGGGTTCACGAACAGCGCCCGCTCCCCGGTCTCCGGGTGCACGCGGACGACGGGGTGGCTGACCGAGTCGAGCTCGGAGAGCGCCGCCCGACCCGCGTCGTCGGCGGCCAGGAAGGAGAACGCCTGCTGGGCGGTGTGGGTCGCCCGGAGCGGGTCGAGCAGCGCCCTGATCGGCGCGGTGAGCGTCTCGTAGGCGTCGACGGCGTCCGCCCACAGCGTGTCGCCCCCCGAAGCGGGGATCACCTCGGCGCACAGCACCGCGGCCGCCGGCGGCGTGGCGCTGAAGGTGACGTCGGTGTGCCAGCAGTCGTTGTAGCTCGTGCGCTCGTTGCGGCGCCCCAGGCCGAGGGCGTAGCTCGAGCTGTCGAGGATCAGCACCTCGGGGTGGTCGGCGTCGAGCCCGCCGGCCAGCGGGTGGGCCGGTGTGGGCTCGCCGAGCCCGCGGGCCACCCGGACCTGCTCGGCTGGGGTGAGGTGCTGACCTCGGAAGAAGAGGACCCGCCACCGGAGGAGCGCGCCCCGCAGCGCCTCGACGACGGTCGGGTCCTCGACGTCGCCGAGGTCCACGTCGTGCACGACCGCGCCGATCGTGCTCGTCAGCGGCTCGAGGCGGAGGAGGTCGGCGGGGCGGTCGAGCAGGTCGGTCACTGGAGGCTCCTGGATCGGGTGCCGCGGAATGTAGACGAGTCTGGTCGGGATTTCCACATCACGAGGGATCAATTCCACCTTGTGGAGCACCGCACTTGTGGAACTCACACCCGTATTGTAGAAAAGTCGACCGTTCTGATCGACAATCTCCCGACCCCTCGCCCGGGGGCGGGAGCGGCTGCGCATCGCCCTCCCGCCCCTGCGGCCCCGCCGCACCCATGACCGACGCCGCCCCCACCGCCGCCGTCCCGCCGGTCGCCGGCCAAGCCACCCCGACCGCCCGGGCCGACGCCGCCGCCCCGCTCGCCCACCGGGCCGCGGCGCGCCGGGCCGGCCGTCGTGCCCTCGCCGGACGGACCGCGCTGCGAGCCGGATCGCTCCTGGTCGTCCTGGGCGTGTGGTGGCTCGTGGCCGAGCTCGAGGTGTGGCCGCCGGTGTTCGTGCCCCACCCCTCGGCGGTGTGGCGCCGCTTCGTCGAGTCGGTCACCGTCCACGACGGCCAGACCGGCCTCAGCGGCTACTACCTGTGGGAGCACCTCCTCGCCAGCCTCTCCCGGATCGGCCGGGGGCTCGTCTGGGCGGTCGCCTTCGGCACGCTGCTCGGGCTGGCCCTGGCCACGATCCGCCCCGTCCAGGTCGTGGTCGAGCCGTACGTGAGCTTCGTGCGCTCGCTGCCCCCGCTCGCCTACTTCAGCCTCCTCATCATCTGGTTCGGCATCGAGGACACCTCGAAGGTCTGGCTCCTCTTCCTCGCCGCCTTCCCCCCGATCGCCCTCGCCGTCGTGCACGGGGTGCAGGGCATCCCCGGGGCCCGCCTGGACGCGATCCGCTCGCTCGGCGCCAACCGGTGGCAGGCGGTCCGTCACGTCGTGCTGCCGTCGGTGCTCCCCGAGCTGTTCACCGGCATCCGGCTGGCCATCGGCTTCGCGTGGACGACGATCGTCGCCGCCGAGACCGTCGACGGCATCCCAGGCATCGGTGGCCTGGCCTGGTCGACGAAGAAGTTCCAGCAGACCGACATCGCCGTGCTCTGCGTGATCGTGATCGGCCTCTGCGCGATCGCCCTCGACCAGCTCGTGCGGCTCGTCGCCCGGGTCCTCGTCCCCTGGCGGGGCAAGAGCTGACCCCATCGGCGCCCCGGCGATCCCCCACCCCTGTCGGCACCTCCGATGCCGCACCACCAAAAGGAAGGAACCCCCATGCGAACCCCGACCCGGAGCCGGCGCGCCGGACGCGCCCGCCTCCCCCTCCTCCTCGCCCTCGTCCTCGGCCTGCTGGCGACCGCGGCCTGCGGCGACGACGACGAGGCGGCCTCGACCACGTCGTCGGCTGGCGGGGGGTCGACGGCGGCGGGCGAGGCCACGATCGAGGCGCCCGACAAGCTCACGATCGCCTACCAGGCGATCCCCAACGGGGACCTGATCGTGAAGAACCAGGGCTGGCTCGAGGAGGCCCTCCCCGACACCGAGATCGAGTGGAAGCTCTTCGACTCGGGCGGGTCGGTCAACGAGGCCTTCGCCGCCGGCAGCGTGGACATCGGCCTCGTCGGCTCCAGCCCGACCAGCCGCGGCATCTCGCAGCCGATCGCCTACCAGGTCCCGTGGATCCACGACGTCATCGGCGAGGCCGAGGCCCTCGTCGTCCGCTCCGATGCCGGCATCGACGACCTGGAGGACCTGGCCGGCAAGAAGATCGCCACCCCGTTCGCGTCCACCGCCCACTTCAGCCTCCTCGCCGCGCTCGAGGACGCCGGCGTGGACGAGTCCTCCGTCGACATCATCGACGCCGAGCCCGACGACATCTACGCCGCCTGGACCCGCAGCGACATCGACGGCGCCTACGTGTGGAACCCGAACCTGGCCAAGCTCATCGAGGAGGGCGGCACCATCCTCGTCACCAGCGCCGACCTCGCGGCCAAGGGCAAGACCACCTACGACCTCGCGGTGGTCAGCACCGAGCTCGTCGAGCAGTACCCCGACGTGGTGGAGATCTGGGTCGCCCAGCAGGACCGAGCCGTGCAGCTCATCCAGGACGACCCCGACGCCGCCGCCGAGGCGATCGCCGCCGAGCTGAACCTCACCCCCGAGGAGGTGCTCCCCCAGCTCGCGGACCTCATCTTCCTCACCGCCGAGGAGCAGGCCGGGCCCGACTACCTCGGTGGCGGCCTGGCCGACAACCTCCACGCCGCCGCCGTGTTCAACGAGGAGCTCGGCCGGATCGACGCCGCCGCTTCCGAGGACGACTACCGGGCGGCCGTGATCGCGGACTTCGCGCAGTCCGTGGCCGGCGGATGACCGACGCGCCCCTGGGCGCGACCAGCGGTGGAGGGTCGCCCGACGCCCGTCGGGTGACCCTCCGCTCGGTCACCCACCGCTTCGACGGCCGCGGCGGCGACGTGCTCGCCCTCGACGGCATCGACCTCGACATCGCACCCGGTGAGCTCGTCACGGTCGTCGGGCCGTCGGGGTGCGGCAAGACGACGCTGCTGCAGCTCGTCGCCGGCTTCCTGCGCCCCTCGCACGGCGAGGTGCTCGTCGGCGGGCGGCCCGTCACCGGTCCGGGACCGGACCGCGGCGTCGTCTTCCAGCACCCCAACCTGTTCCCCTGGCTGTCCGTGCGGGCCAACGTCGAGCTGGGGCTGCGCCTCGCCGGCCGACCCAAGGGCGAGCGACGCGAGGTCGCCGACCGCTACCTCGAGCTCGTCGGGCTGGCCGACTTCGCCGACGCCGCGCCCTACGAGCTCTCCGGCGGCATGCAGCAGCGCTGCCAGATCGCCCGCGCCCTCGCCATCGACGCCAGCATCCTGCTGCTCGACGAGCCCTTCGGCGCGCTCGACGCGATCACCCGGGACCGGCTGCAGGACGAGCTGCGCCGCATCTGGGAGCAGACCGGCAAGACGGCGATCTTCATCACCCACTCCGTGGAGGAGGCGGTCTACCTCGGCACCCGCGTGCTCGTGCTGAGCGCCCGCCCCGGGCGGGTCGTCCTCGACCTCCCGGTCCCCTTCGCCGACGAGCCGCACTCGCCGGAGCTGCGCACGAGCCCCGAGCTCGTCGACCTGCGCCGCCAGGTGAGCGAGCACCTCCTCCACGGCGCCTCCTGACGGCGCCCGGGACGCGCAGCGGGCTCCCTTGCGGGAGCCCGATCCTGCGGTTCCTGGAGCGGACGACGGGATTCGAACCCGCGACCCTCACCTTGGCAAGGTGATGCTCTACCAACTGAGCCACGTCCGCGTGGAGCAGCGAGGATAGCAGCACGAGCGAGCGCCGCCCAACCCGTCGGACCGGGGCGGCAGGGACCGGCTCGAGCGCCACGGGGACGGCCAGCGGGCGGGGTCGCAGGCCCCCGCAGGAGGGGAATCCCCGGGCGGCCGTCGAACCTCTCCCCGACGGGGGAGACGTGACCGGCGCCACCCCATCACCTATCGTCCGAACTGCTCATACCGGCAGTAACACCATGAACTGCTCGGATCGCACGCAGTCCATCGCACCAGGGGGTCGAATGCGGGAGGACGCCAAGCCCACGTACCGACGGACGAAGCGCACCGCCGTCGCGGCCGGGGCGATCACCCTCCTCACGTTCCTCGCCACCGACCCCGGCGCCGCCGCCCCCGGCGCCCCGACCCAGGCGGCCGGGTTCAACCCCGGCACCGGCAACGCCATCGCCCTCGGCTACAAGGTCAACCCCGTCGCAGGGAACCTGAGCTTCGGCATCACCGCCGGGGAGTCCATCGCCGGGCACCAGAACACCGGCGCTACCGGCCAGTCCCGGGCGATCAACCTCGGCGTCATCGGGGTCACCCTCGCCGGCGAGGGGTGCGACGGCGGCTCCCCCACCCTCCCCGAGTCGCAGCAGCCCCAGCCGCTGGTGGTGACCTCCGCCGACGAGGGCGCCGCCCAGGGGAAGACGGCGAAGGAGGCCGAGGTCATCACCAAGTCGGCCCGGGCCACGCCCGACCCCTTCGCCGAGGCGATCACGGAGATCGCCCCGCTCGGCGATCGCAGCACGATCTACATCGGCGGCGGCCGCACCGTCACGCACTCCGGTGTCGTGGCCGACGGGGTCCGCGAGGCCCTCGCCCGCACGGAGATCGCCGAGGTCGTGATCGCTGGCGGAGCGATCAAGCTGAAGGGGCTCACCTGGCAGGCCGTGCACCGCTCCGGCGCCGAGGAGGCCGCCGAGGGCTCCTTCCGCATCGAGGGCCTCGAGATCGGCGGCCAGCGCATCCCGATCCCCGACGACCTCCTCGACCAGCTCGAGGTCGTCAACCAGCTGCTCGGCGTGCTCGGCGTCGAGATCACGGCCCCGGAGGTGCGCGTCGAAGAGGGCATCGTCTTCGTCGACCCGCTGAAGATCGCCATCGTCCCCAACGCCCCTCGGGACTCCCTGACCCAGCCGCTCTTCGAGCTGATCCAGCCGGTCCGGGAGGACCTCACCGACCTCCTCCTCGAGGTCGACTGCGGCAACTCCACCTACATCACCGTCGTCGACCTCGTCCTCGGCTCGGTGAGCGGTGCCGGCTCGCTCGGCCTCGAGCTCGGCGGCGTCCAGGCCACCACGGCCGAGCTCAACGCCTTCGAGTTCCCGCAGCTGCCCCCGCCGCCCGACGTGGCGCCCGCCGCCCCGGCGCCCGCCACCCCGGCGCCGCCGAGCACCGGCGCCGGCTTCGCCAGCGCACCCGTGCCGTCACCTGTCCCCGCCCCCGCCGTCGACGACGAGGTGGCCGCCCCCGCCCCCGCCGTCGACGAGCTCGACACCTCCCCCATCGCCGACGTCGTCGGGGAGCGGGGCGGCCTGATGGCCCTCGTCGCCGGCGGCGGGCTGGCTGCGCTGCTCGCCACCGCCGAGGGCGACCGCCGCAAGATGCGCCGCGCGCAGCGCGAGATCCCCCTGGAGGCCTAGATGTCCGCCCCCGTCCACCAGCCGCCTCGCGGCAGCTTCGCCGTCAGCCAGCGGCTCCTGCGCGGCTACGGCCCGCTCGCGGTGCTCGCCGGGATGCTGCTCCTCATGTCGGTGCTCGTGCCCTCGAAGGTGCCCGACGAGACCCAGCTCACGACGAGCAGCGGCGGCCCGCGCCCGGGCGCGACGAGCGGGGGGACCTCCGACGTGGACCTCGACGAGGGACCCGAGACCGTCGTCACCACGCCCGAGGGCGGCGAGGCCACCACCGGCGAGACCGGCGAGGGGGGCGGCGGAGGCGGGGAAGCCGTCCCGCCCGGCGCCGCTGGCGGCTGCCCGGACCGCGAGGAGCAGGTGCCGGGGGACCCGTACTCGCCGCCGTGCATCGCCTTCTCCGGCGACAACGGGGGCGCCACCGCCAAGGGCGTCACCGGCGACACGATCAAGGTCGCCTACCGCGTGCTCAACGAGAAGGGCTTCCAGCAGACGCTCGCCCAGCTCGCCGGGGCCACGCTGTCCGACTCGCCCGAGGCCGTCGTGCGGACCGTCGAGGCGCTCGCCGAGTACTTCAACGAGCGCTTCCAGTTCTACGGCCGCAAGATCGAGATCGTCCCGTACCAGGGCAAGGGCTCGAACACGAACGAGCTGCTGGGCAAGGGGCGAGAGGCGGCGGTGGCCGACGCCATCAAGGTGGCCGAGGAGATCGGCGCCTTCGCCGACCTGTCCGCCACCAGCGAGCCCTACGCCGGTGCGCTGGCGGACCGGGGCGTCATCGGGTTCGGCACGCCGTACCTGTCCCGCAAGTGGCACGAGGACCACGCCCCCTACGCGTGGAGCATCGCCACCGACGGGTCGATCGTGTCGGAGTTCGCCGCCGAGTACGCCGCCAAGAAGCTCTACGGCGGCACCGCCGACCACGCCGGCGGGAGCCTGAAGGGCAAGCCCCGCAAGTTCGGCGTCCTCGCCCCGGAGAACTCGTGGTACCAGGAGTCGGTCGACAACGCCGAGCAGGAGCTGCGGGCCCAGGGCAAGGACCCGGGCTACCGACGGGCCTACGTGCTCGACCTCGGCACGATGTCCGACCAGGCCACCCGGATCATCGCCGACTTCAAGGACCGGGGGATCACCACGATCCTCTGCGGCTGCGACCCGATCCTGCCGGTGTTCCTCTCCGGCGTGGCCAACCGGGAGAAGTACTACCCGGAGTTCATCATCGTCGGCACCGCGCTCACCGACACCGACATCGTGGGCCAGCTGTGGAAGTCGGAGTTCGCCAGCCACGCGTTCGGGGTGAGCCCCCTCGACGGGTTCGTGCCCCCCACCCAGACGATCGCCTACGCCGCCTACAAGTCGGTCCGCGACGACGAGCCGGCGTTCACGGTGGACCTGATCTACTACCAGATGTACCAGCTGGCCATCGGCATCCACATGGCCGGCCCGAACCTCACCCCGCAGACCTTCGAGGCCGGCATGTTCGCCTACCCGGCCCGCAGCGGGCCCTTCGGGCTCTGGAAGTTCGGGCCGGGCGACCGCACGGCGGCCAACGACGTGCGGGAGATCTACTGGGACCCCAACGCCATCTCGGCCTACAACGGCCAGCGCGGGGCCTACGTCGGCGCCAACGACGGCGCCCGGTTCCAGAAGGGCCAGATCCCCGCCGGCCCGCCCGGGCGCCCCGTCGAGGTGGGGCTCGGCTGATGGCCGCCGCCTCCCCCGGTGTCGGCGTGCGCGACCGCTGGGCGGCGCGGTCCCGCCCCGCGCGCGGCGCGCTCGCCGTGCTCGTCGCCAGCGCCGCGATCGCCCTCGCGTACCGACTTCCCGGCCTGGGGCCGTTCCTCGACGACAAGGCGCCCTTCGGCATCGTCGTCGCCGGCACGATCGTCGGCACGGTCACCGCCCTCCTGGCGATGGGGCTCATCCTCATCTACAAGACGAGCCGGTTCATCAACTTCGCCTACGCGTCGATGGGCAGCCTGGCCGGCGTCACCGCCATCGGGCTCCACCTCGAGAAGGGCCTGCCGTTCTTCGCCGCGCTGCCGGTGGGCGTCGCCATCGGCGTCGTCACCGGCGCGGTCGTCGAGCTCGTGGTGCGACGGTTCCGCAGCACCTCCCGGCTCATCCTCACCGTGGCCAGCATCGGCATCGCCCAGATCCTGAGCGTGATCGAGGCCGGCATCGCGATGCGGGGCCTCGGGTTCGTGTCGCTCACCGGCGGCTTCGAGATCCCGCTCGGGCTGCAGCTCGACCTCGGGGTGAAGACGCTCTTCGGCGACGAGATCCTCATCATGATGGTCGTGCCCCCGGTGCTGGCCGGGCTGGCCTGGTTCCTGCTCCGCACCGACGTGGGCATCGCGGTGCGGGCCGCGGCCGAGAACGAGGACCGGGCGCTCCTGCTCGGCATCCCGATCCGGCGGCTCACCACGATCGTGTGGATGGTGGCCGGCGGGCTGGCCGCGCTCACCTTCGTGCTCAAGGCCCCGTTCCAGGGCGTCACCCCCGGCCTCGCCTCCGCCGGTCCCCTGCTGCTGCTGCCAGCCCTCGCCGCCGCCGTCGTGGCCCGCATGGAGTCGCTGCCCACCGCGTTCTTCGCCGGCATCGGGCTCGGGATCATGGAGGCGGTCATCGGCTGGAACACGCCCGGCACGCCCACGGTGCAGTACGTGGCGTTCCTCGTCGTGATCCTCGTGGCGCTCCTGCTGCAGTCCGGCAGGCTGTCCCGGGCCCAGGAGAGCGCCGGCTCGACGTGGTCGTCGCTCGGGGTGCTCAAGCCCACCCCGCTCGAGCTGCGGAACCTCCCCGAGGTGACCTGGACCCGCCGGGGCCTGCTCGCCGCGGTGGTCGCCGCGCTCGTCTTCGTGCCCGGCACGTGGACGGCGTCGAACCAGTACCTCGCCGCGGTGGCGATCGTGTGGGCGATGGCGGCGGTGGCGCTCGTCATCCTCACCGGCTGGGGCGGCCACATCAGCCTCGGCCAGTTCGCCATCGTCGGCATCGGCGCGCTCGTGGCCGGCAACCTGATCGAGCGCTGGAACGTCGACCTGTTCCTCGTGCTCATCGCCGCCGGCGTCGCCGGGGCGCTCGTCTCCCTCGTCGTGGGGCTGCCGGCCCTGCGCATCCGGGGCCTGTTCCTCGCCGTCACCACGCTCGCCCTGGCGGTGGCGCTCGACCAGTACGTCCTCAACTTCAACAACTTCCCCGGGCTGATCCCCACCGACGTCGGCCGCCCGCTGCTCTTCGAGCGCTTCGACCTGACCGACGGCCACGCCATGTACCTCACCTGCCTGGCCTTCCTCGGCCTCGCCGTGCTCGCCGCCGTGGGGCTGCGCAAGGCCCGGGCCGGACGGGTGATGATCGCCACCCGCGACAACCAGCGGGCCGCCGACGCCGCCGCGGTGCCCACCACCAGCGTGAAGCTGGCCGCCTTCGTCGTCGCCGGGGTGATCTCCGGGGTGGCCGGGGGGCTCCACGTCGTGATCGTGGCGTCCCTCAACCCGGGCACCTATCCCCCGGCCGACTCGCTCACCGTGTTCGCCACCGCCGTCATCGGCGGGCTCGGGTCGCTGTCCGGGGCGATCACGGGGGTGCTGCTGTTCCGCTGGATCGAGACGCTCACCTTCCTCGGCGACGTGCCGCTGCTCGGGAACATCCGGCCGCTGCTCACCGGGGGCATGCTCCTCGTCGTGCTGCTCGCCCTGCCCGGCGGGCTCGGCCAGCTGCTCTTCGACCTCCGGGACCGGCTGCTGCGCCGGGTGGCCGAGCGCCGCCAGATCCTCGTGCCGAGCCTCGTCGCCGACAAGCGCGAGGGCGGACCCGCCGACGAGGTCGGCCTCCTCCAGGGCGCGCTCGCCGACGAGCCCGCGGGGGCCGATCCCGAGCCGGCCGGCCCCGACGCCGGCGATGCCGCCGTGCCCGACCCCGAGCCCGTGGGAGCCCGCTGATGCCCGACGCCGCGCCGCGCCGACCCCGTCGTCGCACCCCGATCCGGGCTGCTGACCTGGCCGCCGCGGACGTCGCGGATGCTCGGCTCGCCGCCGGCGGGCCGAGCGCCAACGGGGCCTCCGCCAACGGGCACCGCCCGCCGGAGCCGCCCGTCGTCGACCCCACCGTCGAGCTGGCCGTCCCCGCCGAGGCCCGCGCCACCGGCCCAGACGCCGGGGCCCTCCTCAGCTGCCGGGGCATCGACATGGCCTACGGGCCGGTGCAGATCCTCTTCGGCGTCGACTTCGACGTCGCCCCCGGCGAGATCGTGGCCCTGCTCGGCACCAACGGGGCCGGCAAGTCCACGCTGCTCAAGGGCATCTGCGGGCTCGTGCGCCCCAAGGCCGGCACCGTCACCTTCAAGGGCGAGGACGTCACGAGCCTCAGCGCCGACGTCACCACCCGCCGGGGCATCTCGCTCATGCCCGGCGGCAAGGGCGTCTTCCCCACCCTGACCGTGGCCGAGAACCTGCGGCTGGCGTCGTGGCTCATCAAGCACGACCCGGAGCGGGTGGAGGCCGCCCGCACCGAGGTGGAGGAGCTCTTCCCGATCCTGCGCGAGCGGGCCGGGCAGATGGCCGGCAACCTCTCCGGCGGCGAGCAGCAGATGCTCGCCCTGGGCGGCGCGCTGATGACCCGACCGGAGCTCCTCATGATCGACGAGCTGTCGCTCGGCCTCGCCCCGACGATCGTCGGCCAGCTGCTGGAGGTGGTGCAGGAGATCCACCGGCGAGGCACCACGATCGTCATCGTCGAGCAGTCGGTGAACATCGCCCTCAACCTCGCACAGCGGGCCGTGTTCATGGAGAAGGGCGAGGTGCGCTTCACCGGCCCCACCGCCGACCTGCTCGATCGGCCCGACATCTTGCGCTCGGTGTTCATCGCCGGCGCGTCCGCCGCCGAGGAGCAGCGCGACGGCGCCGGCGAGCCGCACCGCGTCCCCGCCAGCCCCGCCGCCCCCGAGCGGGCGTCGGTGCCCGAGGACGCCCCGGTGGTGCTCGAGTGCGACGACGTGGTGAAGCGCTTCGGGGGCATCACGGCCGTCAACCACGTCGACCTGCGGCTCCGGCAGGGGCAGATCCTCGGGCTCATCGGCCACAACGGCGCCGGCAAGACGACGCTCATGGACTGCATCTCCGGGTTCCTGCCCATCGACGGGGGCCGGATCCGGCTGCGGGGCCACGACATCACCGACTGGGCGCCGCACGAGAAGGCCCGCGGCGGGCTGGGCCGCTCCTTCCAGGACGCGCTCCTGTACCCCAGCCTCACCGTGGCCGAGACGATCGCCGTCGCCCGGGAGCGGCACCTCGCCAACCGGGACATGCTCGCCGCCGCCCTGCAGCTGCCCGCCTCCTACGAGAGCGAGCTGGCCGTGTGGGCCAAGGTCGACGAGCTGATCGAGCTGATGGGCCTCGGGGCGTTCAGCCAGAAGCTCACCGGGGAGCTGTCCACCGGCAGCCGCCGGATCGTCGACCTCGCCTGCATCCTCGCCCAGGACCCGCAGGTGCTCATGCTCGACGAGCCCTCCGGCGGCGTGGCGCAGAAGGAGACCGAGGCGCTCGGGCCGCTGCTGCTGCGGATCGTGGAGCGCACCGGCTGCTCGGTGCTCGTGATCGAGCACGACATGCCGCTGCTGCGCTCGATCTGCGACGAGATGGTCGCCCTCGAGCTCGGCGCGGTGATCGCCCGCGGCACCCCCGACGAGGTGCTCGAGCACCCCGCCGTCATCGAGTCCTACCTCGGCACCGACGAGACCGCCATCAACCGCTCCGGCGCCGTCTGACCCCACACGAGATCTGTGCGGGTTCTGGTGCGATAGGCGCACGCAAACCCGCACAGATCTCGTTCACGGTTCGAGGGCGCGGGCGATGAGGGCCTGGTCCTGGGGGCGGAGGGGGAGGTCGGCGACGCGGGCGAGGGCGGCGGGGCTCATCTTGGCTGCCGTCTTGCGGATGACGTCGAGCATCTTCTCCTCGCCGAGGCGGTCGACGGTGTCGGCCAGCTGCGTCTCGAGGAACACGAGGCACAGGGCGTCCTCGTGGGTCTGGACCGCCGGGTCGGTGCCCAGCCCCCGCTTCTCGACGATCGCCTGGACCCGGGCGATCACCTCCGGCTCGTAGCCCACGTCGGCCAGGATCTCGGCGACCTCGGCGCTGTGCTGCTTGCGCAGCGCCGTGCGCCACCGCAGGTACCCGGCTCGACCCTCCGGGTAGGTGCTGCGGGGCAGCGTCCAGCGCCGGAGGTGGTGGGCCCGGGCGGCGATGAGCTGCGCGTCGTCGGCGTCGGGGTCGAGGGCCTGGACCCACTCGGTCATCAGCTCGGCGTGGGCCAGCTCCTTGGGGCGCCGCTCGCCCCGCACGACGATCGTCTCGGGATCGTCGGCGTTGGCGGCGTCGATCGCGGCGAGGGCCGCGTCGAGGCGCGGGTCGGACCCGCCCGGCATGGCTCAGCCCCGCTGGTCGGGTGGCCGCAGGTCGACCCGCAGCACGAGGAAGCCGTCCTCGATGCTGGCCTCGGCGTCGCCGATGATGGCGAAGTCCATGTAGTCGATCTGGGCCTGCTCGATGAAGTGGGTCCGCTCCTCACCGGCCACCGGGGGCAGCGGGCGGTTGCGGACGGCCTGGGCCCGGTCCCGGAACCGCTGGATCATGGCGTCGACGTCGAGCGAGTCACCCATGTGCGCGACCCTACCGAGCCGGGAGCGGGTCTCCGGTGCCGCCGATCTCCTCCGGGCGGGTGGCCACCCAGTACCGCCAGGTGAGGATGGCGACGACGATCGCGATGAGCACGAGGCCGACCACGACGAGGGTGATGAGGGTGCCGTCGCTCGGGCCGTCGTCGTCGGCGACGGTCATCGCCGCGGCCTCGGTCGTGGTGGTCGACTCAGCCCCCTCGGTGCCGTCGCCGGGGACGAGCAGGTCCGTCGAGGTGGTGAACGCCGCGGTGGTCGTCGTGATCTCGACGTCGACCACGGCCGTGGTGGTGGGCTGCGACGGGGCCCGGGTCGACGGCGGCGCCGTGGGCGGTGGGGCCGTCGACGTGGTGGTCGGCGCGGTCGTCGTCGTGGTGGTCTCGACCGACGACGGCGGGGCCTCGGAGGTCGGGGAGCCGCTCCCACCGTCGCCGCCTTCGTCGCCGCCGGTGCCGCCCTCGTCCCCGCCGTCGTCCTGGGCCCAGGCCACCCCGTCCGAGGCGGGAGCCGGCAACAGCGCGGTGCCGATGCCGCCGACGAGCACGAGGATGGCGACGAGGGCCGCTCGCCAGGCCTGTCGTGCTCGGGTGCTGCTCGCCACTCGTCCTCCGGCGGGATCGGGGGAAAGGCAGGCTACCGGCCCGGTCCGACCCGGCCCAGCCACCCCGGCCGCTAGCGCTGGTGCCTCGGGCAGGAGTACGTCGTGCGGCCGCCGATCGTCCGGCGCTCGAGCGGCGTGCCGTCGCGGGGGCAGGTGGCGCCCCGCACCCGGTGCACGTGGAGGTCGCCGGTGTGGCTGCCGCCGCGGTCGCCCAGCTCGCGGATCGTGGCCCGCAGATGGCGGTGCAGGCGCCGCACCTCGGCATCGCTGAGGGAGGCGGCCGCCCGAGCGGGGTCGAGGCCGGCCCGCCACAGCATCTCGTCGGCCAGCAGGTTCCCGATCCCGGCGATGCGCGACTGGTCGAGCAGGACCGCCTTGAGCGGCGCCCTGCTGCGCTCGAGGATCCGGCGCAGGCCGGCGGGGCCGACGGCGAGCGCGTCGGGGCCGAGGCGGCTCGTGTCGGGGTCGAGCTCGACGCCGCCGAGGCGCCGCGGGTCGAGGAGGACGAGGTCGCCGAGGTCGGCGAAGCCGAGCGCGAAGCGGATCCACTGCGGCTCGACGCGGTGGCTCGAGTACTCGAGTCGCTCGATCGGCGCGTGCCCGTCCACGAGCAGCCGGCCGGTCATCCCGAAGCGCAGGCCGAGCACGTCGTCGTCGAGGTCGACGAGCAGCAGCTTGCCGATGCGGCGGGTGCCCCGCACCGTCTGGCCGACGAGGCGCTGCAGGGCCTCGGGGGTGGTGCCACCCTTCAGGAACCAGGGGTCGGGCGCGTCGACGCGGGTGACGTCGTGGCCGACGGCGAGGTCCGCGGCCCGGCGGTACTCCTCCACCTCGAGCATCTCCGGCACGACGCCCATCCTGGCAGCCCCCCGCCGACGCTCCGGCCATCGACCGCCCCGGGATCTGACACAGTGTCAGCCCATGGGGATCCTGGAGGTGGAGGACGACGGCGGCGTCCGGCTCGTGCGCTGGAACCGCCCCGAGGCGCTCAACGCGCTGAACGACGAGCTGTGGGACGCCACCGCCGCCGCGCTCGACGGCGCCCGGAGCGACCCGGAGGTCCGCTGCGTCGTGCTCACGGGCACGGGCCGGGCGTTCACCGCCGGCCAGGACCTCGGCGAGATGGCCTCGCCCCCGCTGCACGAGGACGACGAGGTCCACGGCTACCGGCGGCTGATCCCCGTGCTCGAGGAGCTCGATCTGCCGCTGCTCGCCGCCGTCAACGGCCTCGGGGTCGGCATCGGGGCGACGATCCTGCCGTTCTGCGACGTCGCCTGGATGGCCGAGTCGGCCCGGCTCCAGGTGCCGTTCCTGCCGCTCGGGGTCACCACCGAGGCGGCCGGCAGCCTGCTCCTGCCCCAGCGCATGGGCTGGCAGGCCGCCGCCCACTTCGTGTTCACCGCGTCGTGGCTCAGCGCCGAGGAGGCGCAGCGCTGCGGGCTCGTGTGGAAGGTGGTGCCCGACGACGCCGTGGTCGACGAGGCGATGGCTGCGGCCCGCCAGATCGCGGCGATGGACCCGGACTCGGTCCGCACCACCAAGCGCCTCATGGTGGCGGCCCGCCTCGACGCCGTCCGCGCCGCCCGCCAGCGCGAGGACGCCGAGTTCGTCCGCATGGTCCGCGCCCGGCTCGCCTCGACCTGACCCCGAGCGGCCCCATCAGGCCGCGGCGGGCGCCGGGGCCGCCGCCCCGCGGACCGGCCGCTGGCTCAGGCCTCGAGGGCCTGGGCGAGGTCGGCTTCGAGGTCGTCGGGGTGCTCGAGGCCGACGGACATGCGGACGAGGCCGTCGGTGATGCCCAGCTCAGCCCGCTCGGCCGGGCTGTAGCGGGCGGCGAACGTGGCTGGGTGGGTGAGCAGCGTCTCGGGGCCGCCGAGGGACAGCGCGATGCGGCCGAGCTGCGAGCGGGCCATCAGCGCCTCGGCCGCGGCCGCGCCGCCCTCCACCTCGAAGGCGACGACCGTCCCGCCGTTGGCCATCTGGCGCCTGGCCAGGTCGTGCTGGGGGTGGCTCTCGAGGAACGGGTACGAGACCGACGCCACCCGGGGGTGGGCCTCGAGGAACCGGGCCAGGCGCAGCGCGGTGTCGGCCTGGCGGGCCACGCGCACCGGCAGCGTGCGGATCCCCCGCAGCGCGTTCCAGGCGTCGAACGGGGACGCTGACGCCCCCATCGCGCTCTGCCAGCCCCAGAGCACGTCGATGAGCTCGGCGCTGCCGGCGACCACGCCGAGCAGGGCGTCGTTGTGGCCGGCGATCGCCTTGGTGGCCGAGTGCACGACGAGGTCCACGCCGTGCTCGAGCGGGCGCTGCACGACGGGGGTGGCGAACGTCGAGTCGACCACGGTGAACGGCCCCGAGATGG
>Ga0182741_1001837_pt1 | contig 26222 bp, 30 predicted proteins | sample eDN5th37CBELigOP_FD_128874 | JGI IMG/M metagenome (GOLD analysis project Ga0182741, IMG submission 128874) | Enriched Organic Plus compost microbial communities from Emeryville, California, USA - eDNA 5th pass 37_C BE-Lig OP (version 2) (version 2) ... | reverse complement strand
GTCGTGCCGGCGAAGACCGGGGCGGCGAGCGCCGGCAGAAGGCCCTCGATCCGCGCATCGAGATCGAGCGCCAGCCGGCGGCCGGCGCCTTCGCGGCGCAGCTGCGCGGCGCCGGTGGCGCCGATGGAATCGCCCGCGTCGAAGGCGAGCTTGGCGGCGAAGGCGTCGAGCGTGCCGCTGCCGTCGAGTTCGAGCTTGGCGGGCGGATGGCCGGGTACGTTGGCGAGATGGACGAACAGGCCTTCGGCCGGCTCGTCGAGGACGAGGCGCAGGTCGAGACGCTGGGTCTGCGGCACCAAAGAGAGCCGTGCGGTGAGTTCGCCCGCGGCATCGAGGCGGCGCGCCTCGAGACTCAGATCGAGCCCTTCCGACGGATTGCCGAGCGACGCATTGCCCTTGGCGCCGAGGCGCGCGGCCAGGCCGATCACCGGCTCGCCGAGTGCGAGCTGCGCCAAAGTGAATTCCTTGATCTCGACCTTGACCGGCAGCTCGGGAAGGATCGGCTGGTCGGCCCCCGGCACCTCCTCCTCGCTCGGCACGGGGCGGCGATGGATCGTGAGATTGCCGATCTCGAGCCGGTCGATTTCGAGCCGGCCCAGCAGCAAAGCGGTGCGGCGCCAGATCAGGCGCGCGCGGTCGAGCTCGAGCCAGACGCCGTCGCGATCGGAAATGGTGATGTCGCGCACGCTGGCGTCGGAGGAGAGCGCACCCTCCACGGCGCCGATCGAGACTTGCGTGCTCGGCGTCGACAGCGCGCGCGAGATCAGCCCGGCGAGAATGCCGACATCGTCGTCGGCGCTGCGGCTCGCCATGGTCGAAGCGACGACGAGCGCCAGACCCGCCACAAGCGCGGCGGCGAGGAAGGCGGCGAAGGACCGGGTGCGGATCGGCTGCATGTTCAGAACGCCTGTCCAATGCCGAGATAGACGGCGAAGGACTGGTCGCCTTCGCGCGGGTTGAGCGGCACGGCGGCGTCGAGGCGGATCGGCCCGATCGCCGTGTAGTAGCGCAGGCCGATGCCCGCGGCGTAGCGGAGCGGCTCGTCGAAATCCGGATAGCTCGAGTCGAAGGCGCCCCCCACGTCGAAGAACGGCACCAGGCCGATCGTGTCGGTGATCTTCACGCGGGCCTCGAACGAAGCTTCGAGCAGGCTGCGACCGCCAATCACCTGCCCCGTCGGCCCGAGCGGGCTGAGGCTGCGATAGCGATAGCCGCGCACGGAGCCGCCGCCGCCGGCATAAAAGCGGTGATTGGACGGGATGTCCGCCAAGGCCGGGCCGACGAGTGCGCCGAGCGCGACGCGGCCGGCGAGAATGACGCGCGCCTCGTCGTCGACGGCGTGGTAGGCGGAGGCGCGCACGATGGTCTCGAACAGATTGATCGAGGAACCGAGGAAGCTGGGATAGGGCGTCGCCGCGGCGGTGACGCGGATGCCCTTGGTCGGATCGAGCAGACGGTCGGTGGAATCGTAGGTGAGCGACACCGGCAGGCCGACCAGCTGGTAGTCGACAATGCCGAGCGAGTCGCTCGTCTCGCCCACTTCCGCAGCGACACCGCCTTGGACGGAGAAGGTCTGGCTGAAGCGGTGACGCAACGCCGCGGTGGCGAGGACGCGGCGGCTGTCGTAGCCGCCATATTGGTCGCCGCCCGTGCGGTCCTTCTCGGCGAGCGCATCGATCAGCAGATCGTTGCGGGTGCCCTGCAGCGCCGGCTTGACGAAGCTCGCCTTGAAGCGGCCGCCGAGGTCCGACCAGCTGAAGTTTTGCACGGTGTCGAAAAAGCTGCTGTCGACGCGCGGCGGCACGAACACCTCGCCTTCGAGGCGCAGGCTTTCGGCGCCGCCGAACAGGTTGCGGTGCTGCCAATAGGCGCGCAGGGCCGGTCCGTCGAGGGTCGAATATTGCGCCGAGAAGCCGACGACGCGCGGTTTGCGGTCGGCGACCTCGACGACGATCGGCAGCGTGCCGTCGGGGGCGAGACGGTCCGGCTCGCGGATGCGGACCGAACTGATGGCCGGGAGCTGCAGCACCGACTTGCGCGTGTCGGCCAGCACCTTCGGCGAATAGGGATCGCCGCGCTCGATATAGACGTGCGAGCGCACCACCGCCGGATCGACATTCGATTGTCCGCTCACCGTCACGTCGCCGAACGGCGCACGGGGGCCCGGGTCGACGACGATGGCAACGTCCATGATCTTGCGCGCGTGATCGACCACCGGCGTGATGGACGCGATCTTCGCCAAGGGATGAGAGTGGTCGCGGAAATGGTCGACGATCGCGGCCTGGGCCGCGCGCAGATCGGCGGCGCGGGCGGGGTCGCCCGGCTTGATGCGGACGATGCGCGGCGGCAATTCCTTCGGCGGAAAGGGCGCGCGGGTGCGGGCATCGGTGATGCGAATGTCGCGCAGGGTGAACAGCGGCCCCGGGGTGGCGCGGATGCGCACCGGTACCAAAGTGCGGGCGCGATGGCGTTCGGCCGCCGCGGCCGCGGCATCGACGCGCGATTGCTGCAATTGCAGCGGCACGCCGGCAACGTCGATGGCGACCGTCGCATCGTAATAGCCGGCACCCCAGAGGGCATCGATCAGCGGCGCGAGGTCGGCCTCGGCGCGGCGCGCCAGAGCCTGCCCGTCCGGCGGCGCATCCTGGCGCAGCGCATAGAGCTGCGAGGCATCCTTGAGCGACTGCGACAGATCGTCCGGCTCGACCTCGACCGTGAGTTCATAGGGCAAGGTCTGCTGCGACACCGCCGGCGGCTTCTCGCCCAACCCGAACAAACCGAGAATATCGAAGGCGAGCGCTGCGCCGGGCCATACCAGACCGAGGCACACTATCACGGATCCTACGCCGATCCGGCCCGGCCGCCTTCCCTCACCCGCCATTCACGCCCCACTCCCACTGTCGGCCGCAGTGTCAGGGCTAATGCGTGATTTTTGTGACCACAACCCCTCATGCATAACGGCTGTGGACCGGCGCGGTGCGATGCAGCTTTATGCCTCGGGCCCTTCGAGGGTGAAACCGGCCTTGAGCACGACCTGATAGTGCCGCACTTCGCCGTTTTCGACATGGCCGCGCGTCTGCACCACCTCGAACCAGCGGAGATTGCGCAGGGTCTTGTCGGCCCTCGCGATCGCGGTCTGGATCGCATCCTCGATGCTGCGCGGAGACGAACCGACGAGTTCCACCAGCTTGTAGACGTGGTCGGACATGGGACGCTCCTTCGGGGTGAACCGTCCGTGGGGTCCGGGCGCCGCGGCAGCTAGTCCTTGCCGGAGCCCGGTTCAGCCATGCGGCGGTGCTGCTCCGCCAGAACGCCCGCGGGCGTGACCGAGGCGAGCGCCGTCTGCAGCTTGTTCTTCCAGCCGCTGACGACGTCGCCGTCGCCGCGCAGCATGGCCGCGAAGCCCACCTTGGCCACGGCGGCAGGGTCGTCCTTGGCGCCCTGCCCCACGGCGGTGTCCTCCATGTCGGCCCGCTCGAAGAACTCCGTGTCGGTGGGTCCCGGCATCAGGCAAGTGACGGTGACGCCGCTGTCCTTCAACTCGGCGCGCAGCGCGAAGGAGAACGAGTCGAGGAACGCCTTGGTGCCGTTGTAGACGGCCTGATAGGTGCCGGGGATGAATCCGGCGATCGAGCCGGTGATGAGAATGCGGCCCTCCCCGCGGGCTCGCATGTCGCGCCCCACCTTGTGCAGCAGATAGAGCGTGCCGGTCACGTTGGTGTCGACGACCCGGCGGATGTCGTCGAAATCCTGATCGAGGAACCCCTTGCCGAGGCCGCGTCCGGCATTGGCGAGCAGCGCGTCGACGGGACGGCCGATACGCGCGGCGGCGCCGCACAGCGCATCCACGCCCTCGGTCGTGGCGAGATCCGCCTCGACCGGTTCGACCATGGCGCCGAGGCCGCGCAAAGCGTGGGCTGCATCGGCGATGGCCGGTTCATCGGCGGCGATCAGCAGGTCGTAGCCGTGCTCGACGCAGCATCGGGCGAGTTCGTAGCCGATGCCGGCGGACGCGCCGGTGACAATGGCAAAGCCCTTCGCGTCGGCCATGGCGGGCTCCATCAGTAGGATGGCGGCGCCCGTCGATTGCGCGGGTGCCGTGGCCGCAACCGTTCAGCTTCGATCTGGTTCCATCGTGCGGGCGGCGATCAGGGCGCCGCTGCCGCCATCGGCGCACCGAGTTCCTTGGCGATGCCGGCCAGCAGTTCGTAGGAATGCAGCCGGGCCGCGTGATCGTAGATCGCCGCCGCGACCATGATCTCATCCGCGCCGGTGCGCTCTATGAAGCGTTCCAGCCCTTCCCGCACCGTCTGCGGCCCGCCGACGAAAGAACAGGCCAACATGTTGGAGGCCTGCGCCTTCTCCGCCGGCGACCAGTAGGTCTCGATGTCGTCGATCGGCGGCGGCAGCAGGCCGCGCGTGCCGCGGAACATGTTGGTGAAGGTCTGCTGCACCGACGTGAACAGGCGCCGCGCCTCGGCGTCGGTATCGGCGGCGATGACATTGACGCCGACCATGGCATAGGGCCGGTCGAGCTGTTCGGAGGGCTGGAAGCGCGCGCGGTACACGTCGAGCGCCTGCATCAGCGCGTCGGGGGCGAAATGCGAGGCGAAGGCATAGGGCAGCCCCAGCATCGCGGCGAGCTGCGCCCCGAACAGGCTCGAACCGAGGATCCAGAGCGGCACCTTCGTGCCGGTGCCGGGCACGGCCTGGATCACCTGGCCGGGCTGCAGCGGCCCGAGCAGGGCCTGCAATTCGAGCACGTCCTGCGGAAAATTGTCGGCCGCGCTGGGATCGCGGCGCAGAGCCCGCAGCGTGCGCTGGTCGGTACCCGGCGCGCGGCCGAGACCGAGATCGATCCGACCGGGATAAAGCGATTCCAGTGTGCCGAACTGCTCGGCGATCACCATCGGCGAATGGTTGGGCAGCATGATGCCACCCGCGCCGACGCGGATGGTCCGCGTGCCGCCGGCGATGTAGCCGATGACCACCGAGGTCGCGGCACTGGCGATGCCGATCATATTGTGATGTTCGGCGACCCAGTAGCGGTTGTAATTCCAGCGCTCGGCGTGCCGGGCGAGGTCCAGCGTGTTGCGCAGCGCGTCGGCAGGGGTCGCCCCCTGTACCACGGGCGAGAGATCGAGAACCGAAAATGCGGGCATGGCTGTTCCTCCAACCGGACGCCTCCCTTAGCACGGCGCGACGCGCGGTCCGACTGGGCGGCAATCACAGCCGCGCGAGCGTTCAGCGCTCGACGAAGGCCTTCTCGATGACGAAATGCCCGGGGCTGGAATGGCTGCCTTCCTCGAAGCCGCGGCCCTCCAGCATCGTTTTCAGATCGGCCAGCATCGACGGGCTGCCGCACAGCATGAAGCGATCCTCGGCGAGATCGAGGGGCGGCTGGCCGATATCCGCGACGAGGCGGCCGGAGGTCAGCAGGTCGGTGATGCGACCGCGATTGCGGAACGGTTCGCGCGTCACCGTCGGGTAGTAGATCAGCTGCGTGCGGACCTGGTCGGCGAAATATTCGTTGGCGGCGAGTTCGTCCACCACCGCCTCGCCATAGCCCAGTTCCGCCACGTGCCGGCAGCCATGGACCAACACGATCGTCTCGAACCGCTCGTAGGTCGCGGGATCCTTGATGATGCTGGCGAAGGGCGCGAGTCCGGTGCCGGTCGAAAGCAGATAGAGCCGGCGCCCTGGCAGCAGATTGTCCTGGATCAAGGTGCCGGTCGGTTTGCGCCCGACCAAGATCGTGTCGCCCTCCTTCAGGTGCTGCAGCCGGGCGGTGAGCGGGCCGTCGGCGACCTTGATGGAGAAGAACTCGAGATTGTCCTCGTGATTGGCGCTCGCCATGCTGTAGGCGCGCAGCAGCGGCCGGCCCTCGACCGGGAGACCGATCATGGTGAACTGGCCGCTGGTGAAGCGGAACGCCGGGTCGCGCGTGGCTTTGAAGCTGAACAGGTCGTCGGTCCAGTGACGGACCGCGAGCACGCGCTCCTCAAACAGATTGCTCATACCGATTGAAGACTCGCTGACGGATAGCGGCGGGACGGACGCTGTGGAACGAAGCCCCGGCCTGCGCCCGGACCGGCCCGCGAGGGCGAACCCGGACGGGCAGGATTTAGCGAGGATCCGGCCCGGAATCCACCCGCGACGGGGCGGATCGGGCCGGGTTCAGGGCAGCCATGCGGAATGGACAGCCGCTCACCGGTGGATCGGGTCGATCCAGGGCACGTCTTCAGGCGGCTCGGCCGGGGCGATGTCGAGATTGACCACCACCGGTTCCTGGCCCGAGCGCACCAGCACGCATTCCAGCGGCTCGTCGCGGCTGGCATTGATCTCCTGGTGCGGCACATAGGGCGGCACGTAGATGAAGTCGCCCGGCCCGGCCTCCGCCACGAATTCCAGCCGTTCGCCCCAGCGCATGCGGGCACGGCCGCGGACCACGTAGATCACGCTTTCCAGATCGCCGTGGTGATGGGCGCCGGTCTTGGCATTGGCCTGGATGGTGACGGTGCCGGCCCAGAGCTTTTCCGCCCCGGCCCGCGCCCGGTTGATGGCGGTGGCGCGTGCCATGCCGGGCGTCTGGGCCGTGTTCGGATCGAGCGCGGCGCCGGGAATGACCTTGACGCCGTGATTGCGCCAGTCGACCGGTGGATGAGCGTGGCCTGGTTCGTCGTTCATGGGCGGCTCCGATCGTCGGGCGCCGCAGCGCCGGGCACCGATCATAGCGCGATCGGCGTCCCCGGCCAGCCGATCGGCTGCGCGTCAGTCGAATGCCTGCTCGACCAGGCAGTAGACCCGGTCGAAGGCGGCGACGGCGCCGTCGACCACACGCTGCTCGTCCGCCGTGTTCATTTCGAGCGCGTCGAGCGCGGCCGTGAACGTGCGCCAATGCAGGCCGCGGCCAGACGGGTGGCCGGCGAGATGACGGGCGCCGAAGGCTTCGGAGAGATCGAGCTTGGCCGCTTCCTTGAGGAGGAAGGCGGCGCCGAGATTGGAGCCCTCGGCGACATAGAGCCAGCCGAGGGCGGTGGGCACGTCGGCAACGGGTCCGAAGACCGGCGCGGCTGCGGCGTCCGGCGGCGCGAGGCCCAGATCGGCGAGATCCTGCACGACCAGATCGAAGCGACGGCGGCCGGCAAGATCCGGCAGCACGGCGTCGAGGACGGGATTGAAATAGAGCGCGTCGATGTCGCGATGAAACTGGTGCTGCACGGCGAGGAACAGCCCGTAGCGCGCGCGGCTGTCGAACGGCCGCCCGGCCATGATGCGGTTGTCCAGCCGTTCGTGCGCGTCCGCGGTGCGCGCCTTCAGCCGCTTGGCACGGCTTGTTTCGAGGGGCTGGGCGACATCGATGGCATTCATGGCGTGATTTCCGAAAACGAGAAACAGTCCAAAACACACGCGCCAATACTCGGCTCTACAGTTTAGATTCGCTTCAAACTGCGAAATCCATCACGTATTGGCCGCATAACGCGGCACGCGCGCGTGCTTCTACTCGTCGCTTATTGAGAATTTCTGGGGAATGCAACAGGCCGACGGCCCCGCCGGCGGCGAGCGTCCCGCTATTTCTTGCGGCAGATGACGAGGCCGGGATTGCTGCCGACCTCGTCTTTCCAATCCTGCAGCGCGATCGTGCGGGCTGCGAAGGCCACAGGCTTGCCGTTCAGAGTGCCCTTCCCCGACAGGAGATTGAGGTCGCAGTTCAGCGGCGGTAGCTCCTGCACGGTGTCGTAGGACGAGAAGGTGTAGCCGGCCACGACGAACTGGCCGTTGCGATAGGCAAGCGTGCGCGTCTGCTCCCAACGGTCGCGGCCGATGGCAGAATTCTGCTCGGTGATGGCGATCGAGCCGTTGGGCAGCGCCTTGAGCCCCGGCTCCTGGCCGGCGATGCCGCCATGGGCGCTGCCCCAGACCTTGTCCGGCGCGGCGAGCGCAAGCTTTAGAAGCCCGTTATCCTCCCGCAGATAGAGATAGACCCCGATGGCCATGTCGTCGGCGCTGGTGACCGCGAGCAGGGCCAGATCGGGCTTGCCGTCCTTGTTCCAGTCGCCGACGGCCGCATCGATGACGTTTCCAGGCGCCATGGCCGGGCCGGCGGCAAGGCTTGCGGACGGCGCCAGCGCGAGCGCCAGGAGCACGACGAAAACGCGCATCGGGGTCAGGCCTGGGCCTTGGCCCGGCTCTGCTCGAGCAGGCCGGAATGAACGAGCACGTCCGCCGTGGCTTCATTGAAAGCACAGGGAATATTGTAGACCAGCGACAGGCGCAGCAGCGCCTTCACGTCGACGTCGTGCGGCATGGCCGTCAGCGGGTCGGGGAAAAAGACCAGCACGTCGACGCGGCCCTCGGCGATCATGGCGCCGATCTGCTGGTCGCCGCCGAGCGGGCCGCTCTTCACCGTGTCGATGGTCAGATCCGGGCAATGTTCCTTGATGATCCGCCCCGTCGTGGCGGTTCCGACCAGCCGATGGCGGGCGAGCGCGGCGGCGTTCCGGCGCACCCAGGCGGACAGCGCCGCCTTCTTTTCGTCATGCGCGATCAGCGCGATGGTCAAAATCATGGAAATCCCGCTTTCGCTGTCGCGAATCCTTGTCAAACCCGGCCGGCTTCGCTATTTGAGCCCCGCCGACGCGGTTGTCGAGCGTGCTCCGACGCGGCCGGCCATCCCGGTGGGGGATAGTTTAACGGTAGAACAGCGGACTCTGACTCCGTTAGTCGTGGTTCGAATCCACGTCCCCCAGCCACTGATTTCCTTACACAATTCGCCATCGGCGCCGCCTTCTGCACGGTCGTTTTGAGGCCCCTTCGCGATTATTCGGCGGATCGCGCCTACTCGTCCACGGCAGCGACGCGATGCGCCGGCGACGTGGATGTGCCCCCGCCCCGCGCCGCCTCCCCTGTCCTTTGCGCAAGGAAAGCGAACGCCGCGCCGTCGAGTTCGAGGATCCGCGCGTCCTCGTCGCGCGCGCCGAGCGCCGCGTAGAACGCGCGGGCGCGGGTGTTCGCGCTGTAGACCCCGGTCCAGATGAAGCTGCCACCCGCTTCCGCCGTCGCGGCGGCGACCGCGGTGATCAGGCGCCGGCCGATGCCGGCGCTGCGCAATGCCGGGATCACGTAAAGGTCGTTCAGATAGCTGCCGGTTTCGGCGGTGTCGGAACTGTAGAAGCGCGCGAACATCGCGTAGCCGACGGGCTCGGCGGCCTGCGTGGCGACGACGAAGCGCACCGCCGGCTCGGCGGCGAAGGCCGCGCGCAGCACCGTCGCTTCGCTGTGGACCTTGCCGTCGCCGCCCTGGTCGCAATCGAGGGCATTGGCGAGCGTGGCGAGCCCCGCCGCGTCGCTCGGCAGCGCCGGCCGGATCGCGACGGCGTCCGCAGCCATGGGTGCGCTCCTCTGTGATCCGCGGGCCGGCGGGCGCGCCGACCGCCCGCCCTCCCCTCCTTAGTTCATCATCCAGATCGCACCGTTCAAAACGGAGGCGAAGGCGACCCAGGCCGCGTAGGGAACGAACAGTGAGGCCGCCAAGCGGTCCGCGCGCCAAGCGGCGGCGATGAAGGCGAGGATCGCCGCGAGCAGCAGCAGAATGACGACGAGCGCGAGGCCGATCCGGTGGGCGCCGAAGAAGACGGGCGACCAGAGGAAATTCAGCGCGAGCTGCGCCCACCAGAGCTTCATCGGTGCGCCGGCACGCTCGCGCGTGAAGACGCGCCAGCCGGCCACGGCGATCAGCACGTAGAGCACGGTCCAGACCGGCCCGAACAGCCAGGGCGGCGGGTTGAAGGACGGTTTGGCGAGCGCCGCATACCATTCGTCCGGCGTGGTGAGAAATCCGATGACGAGGCCGCCGCCCACAACGAGGACGAGAAACAGGATCAAAGACGCGACGCGGCTCATGATGCGGGCTCCGCTATTCGAGCGATTTGAGGACGGCGACGAGGTTGGCGATCTGATCGGGCGCGAAGCGGAATTCCGGCATGGTCGGGTGGCCGGTCGAAATGCCTTCGGCGAAGGCTTCCTCGAGATTTTCGACCGGATAGCGCTTGTGGAGCTCGCGGAAGGGCGGCGCCACCGCGAGCGGGCAGAGCGCCCGGCGGAACAAAACCGGCCCCGGCTTCTTGCCTAGCAGAACAGGCAAGGAGCTGCGGATGAATAACGAAGGCCAAGTCGACAAGGTTTGGGCGCTGATGGAGAAGATCGGGTTCTGCATGCTGTCGACCCTGGACGGCGATGCGATCCGGGCGCGGCCGATGGCGGCGCGCGTCGATCGGGCGGAGAACGCCATCTATTTTCTCACCGACATCAACAGCCACAAGGACGACGAGATCGCCAAGCGGCCGAATGTCGGCCTCGCATTCGCCGATACGGACGGTCAGAAATACGTGTCCGTCACCGGGCGCGCGTCGGTGTCGAACGACCGCGCCAAGATCAAAGACTTGTGGTCGCCGGCCGCCAAGGCGTGGTGGGAGAGCGCGGACGACCCGGCCATCCGTGTGCTCAAGGTGGAGCCCGACGACGCGCAGTACTGGGACAGCCCCGGCACGGTGATGAGCTACGTGAAAATGTTCGCCGCCGCCGTGTCTGACGCGCGTCCCGCGATCGGCGAGAACCGCAAGGTCGCGCTGTAGCCTGTCGAACGGGGACCGCACGCCCTCCCCGCCTTCGCCGCTAGAACACCGCGAGATAGCGCAGCAGCGACAGCACGCCGATGATGATGACGACGATGCGCGCGATCTGCTTCGCGCGGCCGTCGATCGGCAACATGTTGATGAGGTAGAGCACGAGAACGATCACCAGGAAGGTGATCAGTACGCTGATCAAAAGCGACATCGGCAGCCCTCTGTGCGCGTGACGCGCGGAATGGTCCCCGACAATCCGCGGGCATGCGCCCGGGTTCCATTCCACCGGTTCTGTGCGTGCAATCAGCGCGGCGGGACGAACCACACGGCGAAGCGGCGTTCCGGCACGGCGATCCACGCGCGGCGTTGCGCGACGCCGATCTCGCGCATTGCGGCGCGGCCGGCAACGAACGCCTCGGCCTGCGCCCGGCACGGGGCATCGTCGGCGGGACAGATCACGGCAATGCCTTCAGGTCCGACGGTCGCCCCGCGGGCGATCGCAAAGCCCGTCAGGTAGCGGGGGTGCTCCGGCGCATAGAAGGTGATGCTGCCGGCGAGCGCGCGATCGCCGGCGACGACGGCGAGCGGTTGGCCGAATTCGCGGCGCCACAGGTCGGGAATGCGTTCGGCCAGTTCGCGGCGCGGATCGACCGCGACGAGCGCGCCGCGGCGCGCCAGAACCTGATCGACGATCGGCGCCGCGATCACAGCCAGAACCAGCGCGATGGCGACGGCGAGCGCGAAGGCACGCAGAACGGCGAGATCCGGCGCGCGCCGCGCGACGACGAACAGAAGCGGCGGCAGGGCGAACCAGGCCGGCATCGCCCAGGTCGAGGCAAGCGGCGCAAAGCTGGCGACGCCGAGAACAACCGACACGGCGAAGGGCAGCACGGTGACGATCCAGAGGAAGCGACGATCGCCCTGTTCCGGCGCGAACGGAGCGGCAGCCGCCGTACGCGCCGCCAGAAAGAAGAGGGCTACCGGCAGCGCCAGCACCGCCGCCTGGCCGGCGACGTAGAGCCAGAGGCGCGGCGCGAGCTCGCCCCAGCCCGCGACGCGCCGCCCCTCGGCATAGGCAACCGGCGCGAAGTCGTTGTCGACCAGCCACAGCAGATGCGGCAGGCAGAGCAGGACGACGGTGACGGCGGCGGCATAGGGCGCGGCGCTGCGCCAGACCACGGCACGGCGCGGGTCCGCGAGCGCGGCGACGCCGAGAGCGACCAGCAGGCAGGCGGAAAAATACTTCGTCAGCATCGCCGCCGCGCAGGCGACGCCGAGCAGCACGCCGTCGACAATCCGGCGGGTCGCCAGCATGCGGTGCAGGGCGAGAGCCGCGGCGGGCCACAGCGGCAGCAGCGCGCTGTTGGCGTTATAGGTGAGCGCGCTGACATTGTAGTACGGCACCAGCGACAGCATCAGCACCGCAACAAGCGCGCCGGGTGGCGGCAGGATCCGGGCCGCCAGCGCCCCTGCAAGGCCAAGCGCGACGACGATGTTGGTCGCCGCCAGCAGGTGATAGGCGAGATCCGTGCTGGGAAAAATGCGGAACCACAGGCCCACCAGCCAGGAATGGAACGGCGGGTGGCTGCCGTAGCCGAACTGCAGATCGAGCCCCTGCACGTAGTTCTCGATCATGTCGCCGGGACCGTCGAGATTGGCCTTCGACAGCGCCGCGTAGGCGGTCCAGACGACAAGCTGCAGCAGCAGCACGAGCAGGATCGCGCGCCACTCGGCCAGGCGGCCGCCGGCAGCGAGACGGGCCAGCCACTGTCCCGTCGCGGATCGGGCTTCGCTTTCAGACATCGACGGCGATCCGCGGGGCGCGGGCGGCGAGGAACCGCGCCACGGTGTCGGCGACCGCGCGCGGCTCGATCGCCTGCATCGCCTCGGCCGCAGAGCCGTCGGTGCGCGGCGAACGGATCGGGTGCAGGTGGCGGGAATAGGCGATCACGGGCGTGAGGCCATAGAGGCCGAAAGCCGGCGTGCCGACGGCAGCGGCGATGTTCATCGGCCCGGAATCGGGCCCGACATAGGCGTCGGCGCAGGCGAGCAGCGCCGCGGCTTCGATCAAATCAAGCCCGCAAGCGTCGACGACGTGCCCTGCCCCAGTCGAAGCCCTCAGACGCTGCGAGCGGGCGGCATTGGCCGGCCCGCCGATGGCGAAGAGCGTGCCGGCGCTGCGCGCGCCAATGGCCGCGACGAAAGCCGCCATATGGGCCTCCGACCACTCCTTGTCCGGATGCGACGCGCCGAGACCGAACACGATCCATGGTCGCGGCGCGGCGCGGAAGCGCGCGGCAATCGCCGTGACAATCTCGGGCGGCAACTGCAGGCGCGGCTCGGTGTCAGCGAGCGGAACGTCCATCGCCTCCATCAGAGCTTGCAACCACCCGATCGGATGGGCGTGGAAGTAGCGGCGATCGATGCCGCCGTTGGTGATCAGCCAGGACTGTCGCCCGAGACCGAGCCCGTAACGGTTCGGAATGCCGGCAAGGAACGCCGACACGGCAGGCCGGGTGGTGCGATCGAGGATCCACACGGTTTCGAAGCGCCGCCGGCGCAGCAGTCGGGCCAAGGTCAGCTGGTGCACAAGCCGGGCGGCCTGGCTGCCGTTGTGTTCGAAATAGACGACCTCGTCGACCGCCGGCTCGGCGGCAAGGAGCGGCTTCGCCTGGGACGATGGCAGCGTCAGGAACGTGACGCGCCCGCCGGGGCTGCGCGCAGCGATGGCGCGGATGAACGGCAGATGCCAGATGACATCCCCGATCCCCTGCTTGGTCTGAATGACCGCCGTCGACGCCACCGCAATACCCCGTTCGGGGCACCGGTTTAGTGGCACCGGCGGGAAACACAAGCCCGGCGCGCCGTCCGGCCCAGGGAACTTTCCTCGCTGTGGGTGCGTTCGCCGCCTGCGATCTGCCTGCGCCTCGTCCGTGCCGTGATCGGCCCCTGGAGGCCGCGTGCAACTTTCCACCTTCCCTAGCGTTGTCCAACGAAACCCTTGCCAAGAACAGGTGATCCCATGGCCGACACTCCGAAAGACATGCCCAGCCGCGATACAACCGCGAAAGCCGCGGGCGCGAAGACCACCGGCGAAGATATCCAGGCCGAACTGCAGGTCTTGCGGGAAGACATTGCCAAGCTCAGCCGGCAGATGGCCGACGTCGTGGGCGGCGCCGGGGGCGACGCGATGCGCCAGGTGCGTGCCGGGGTCCGGCGGGCCCGCGAGAGCGTCGACGGCGTGATCTCCGATGCCGAGATGCGCGGGCGCGAGGCCGCCGACGCGGTGCGCGACGTGACCGACACATTCGCCGAGGCGATTGAAGAGTCCGTGCAGAAGCGGCCGTTCACGACGCTCGCCATGGCGATCGGCGTGGGCTTCCTGTTCGGCGCGGCGTGGCGGCGGTAACCGGGGCGGAGCGCGATCGTGTTCGGGGGATTGTTCGGGGACGTGAAGGAACGGCTGGGGGCCACGCTGCGCACGATCGCCTGGGGCACGATCGCCGCCGTGGCGGCGGTCGCGGCGCTGTTCTTCTTCGCCATCGCCGCCTATGTCTGGCTGGCGCACAATTACGGCACCGTGGCCGCCTCGCTGGTGATGGCCGGCTTCTTCCTGCTGGTGGCGATCATCGCCGCCGCCGTGGTCGCCGGCATCAGTTCCGGCCTGCGGCGCCGGCGCCGGCGGCAGGCGGATCGGGCCAGCATGATCCGCGATCCGATGCTGCTGGCGACAGGCCTGCAGCTCGCGCGCGGCCTCGGTGCCAAGCGGCTGGTGCCGCTGGTGTTGCTCGGTTCGCTCGCGGCGGGCTGGCTGTTGTCCGGCCTTGGTCCCGCGCCAGACGAGGACGCCGAGGAGGACGAGGAGGTTTAGGTCGCCGCGCGGGCGACCCATTCGCCGCGCCCTGCCCATTTTGATGACAAGTTGAGCAACTCGGCGCGAAAAGCGTCAGCGGCGGCCGCACCTGCGGTCGTCCGCGCCCATGCCGCTGCCGAAACGCGTGGCATGTCGCTTGCACTTCGATGCCCCGGCATGGGCCAGCACCGGAGGATGCAATGCGACGCAGGGACTTCACCAAAATGGCATTGGCGGGCGCCGCCGGCAGCGTGGCCGCGCCGGCGATCGCGCGCGCGCAGACCACGTTCTCGTGGAAAATGACCAGTGCCTACGGGCCCAAGGCCGCGTTCTACTCGGTCGGCCCGGGCAGCGCGACGGACTTCTGCAAGCGCGTGGAAGCCATGTCCGGCGGCCGGCTGAAGATCCAGTTCTACGGCGCGGGCGAACTGATCCCGGCACTGGAAGGGTTCGACGCCGCCTCGGCCGGCACGGTCGAGATGAACTACGGCAACGCCTATTTCTGGACCGGCAAGAGCTTCGCCGCGCAGTATTTCACGGCGGTGCCGTTCGGACTGAACTTCCAGGGCGTGAACGGCTGGCTTTATGACGGCGGCGGCATGGATCTCTATCGCGAGGTCTACGACCGCTTCAATCTGGTGCCGCTGATCTGCGGCAATACCGGCGTGCAGATGACGGGCTGGTTCCGCAAGCCGGTCGAGAGCGTCGAAGACTTCAAGGGTCTGAAGATGCGCATTCCGGGTCTTGCCGGACGCGTCTACCAGACGCTCGGCGTCGACGTGCGGCTGCTCGCGGGCGGCGAGATCTTCCCGGCGCTGGAGCGCGGCGTCATCGACGCGGCGGAGTTCGTCGGGCCCTATCTCGATCGCCAGCTCGGCCTGCAGAAGGTCGCGAAGTACTACTACACGACCGGCTGGCACGAATGCGCGACGGTGTCGGAGCTGGTGATCAACAAGGCTGCCTGGGCCAAGCTTCCCGACGATCTGAAAGCGATCGTCGAGAACGCGGCCGCGGCGTGCAACGTCATCAGCGAGGCGTGGTGCCAGAAGAACAACGCTGAGGCGATGGCGGACCTCGTCAAGAATCAGGGCGTGATCGCCAAACCGCTGCCGGACAGCGTGGTCGCCGCATTGCGCGAGAAGACCGCGCAGGTACTCGACGAAGCGGTCGCGAAGGATCCCGTGGCGAAGAAGGTGCACGACAGCTACTTCGCCTATCTCGACCAGTACCGGGCGTGGACGGCGCAGTCCGAAGGCGTCTATCACGGCACAGTTCTGGGCCAGGCATGAGCGGATTCGACGCCGCGGGCGCGATCGATCGGTTCATCGATCGCGTCGGCCGGGTGGCGGCCTGGACCAGTTTTGCTCTGGTCCTGGTCATGGCCGGCAACGTGCTGCTGCGCTACCTGTTCGCCACCGGTTCCGTCTGGTCGCAGGAACTGGAATGGCACCTCCTGGTGCCGATCTCGCTGCTCGGCATGTCGTACGCGCTGCGGCATGGCGAGCACGTGCGCGTCGACATCCTGTTCGCGCGCTATTCCCCACGCGGCAAGACCATCGTCGAACTGGCGACGGCGCTGATCGCGATCGCGATCTGCCTCATCATCATCCGCCTGTCCTGGACCTATGTGGCGCAGTCCTACGCCAACAACGAGGGCTCCGCCAATCCGGGCGGCCTGCCCTATCGCTACGTGCTGAAGGCCTTCATCCCGGCCGGTTTTGCATTGTTCGCCCTGCAATCCTGCGCCGATGCGATCCGGGCATGGCGCAGATTGTGACGGCGATGGCGCGGACGGAATTTCAATTGCATTGCGAGGCGCGCCGATGACCGGCGGTGAAATGCTGGCGATCGGCATGCTGATCGCTTTCTTCGGGCTGCTAATTATCGGCCTGCCGGTGGCGCTGACGCTGGCCGTGTCGGGCTTCGTGTTCGGCTATCTCGGCTTCGGGCCGCTCCTGTTCAATTTGGTGCCGAACCGCATCTTCGGCGCGGTCACGAATTACACGCTGCTCGCGATCCCGCTCTTCGTGTTCATGGGCGTGATGCTGGAAAAATCGCGGCTGGCCGAGGACCTGATGGACGTGGTCGGCCATCTCGCCGGCAGCCTGCGGGGCGGGCTCGGCGTCGGCATCATCCTGGTGGGCATCGTGATGGGCGCGACCACCGGCATCGTCGGCGCGACGGTGGTCACGCTCGGCATGCTGACGCTGCCCGCCCTCTTGAAGCGCGGCTACGACGAGGGGCTCGCCTGCGGGACGATCTGCGCCTCCGGCACGCTCGGCCAGATCATCCCGCCCAGCCTGGTGCTGATCCTGCTCGCCGACATCATGAACGAAAGCGTCGGTACGCTGTTTGCCGCGGCGGTCCTGCCCGGCCTGCTGCTGGCCGCAATCTATGTCGCCTACATTCTCGGCCTCGGCGTGCTGCGGCCCGACATGGTGCCGCCCGTGCCCGCGGAGGAACGCGCGGCGATGAACCGTGGCGCTCTCTGGCGCAAGCTCACGCGGGTGGCGCTGCCGCCGCTCGGGCTGGTCGTCGCCGTGCTGGGCTCGATCGTCGCTGGCATCGCCGCGCCGACGGAAGCCGCCTCGATGGGTGCGCTCGGCGCCATCGCGGTGACGGCGATCGGTGGCCGCTTCTCGTTCGCAGTGCTGCGCGACACGGTCGAAGCGACCACCAAGATCACCGCGATGATGATGTTCATCCTGATCTGCGCGCAGGTCTTCGCCATTGCGTTCCGCGGCCTCGGCGGCGAGCGGCTGGTGGAGGACATGTTCGCGGTGCTGCCGGGGGGCATCGCCGCGGACATCTGGTTCATGCTGCTGATCGTCTTCGTGCTGGGCTTCTTCATCGAATGGATCGAGATCTGCTACATCGCCGTGCCGCTGTTCTTGCCGGTGTTCCAGGCGCAGGGCGCGGACCTAATCTGGATCGCGTCGCTGGTCTGCGTGATGCTGCAGACCTCGTTTTTGACCCCGCCGTTCGGCTGGGCGCTGTTCTTCCTGCGCGGCGTCGCGCCGCCGGAAGTCGCCACCGGGGCGATCTATCGCGGCGTCGTGCCATTCGTGGCGATGCAGGTGCTGGCGGTGCTGATCGTGTTCCTGGCACCGGGCCTCGCCACCTGGCTGCCGAAGGCAATCGGATGGTGACGTCCCGATTGAGCCGCGCCGGCGCCTCTTATAGTGTCGCCGGGCCGGGTCGCCCTTCTCACTCTCGAGGAAACAGACGTATGCCGCGCGCCATCCCCGTTCCGTCCGCAATCCTGTTCGCGACCTTGCTGGTCGCGGCCATGCTGTTCGCACCGGTGCCGGCGATGGCCCATACCGGGCACGGGGCCGCCAGCGGGCTGATGCACGGCTTCCTGCATCCGCTCGGCGGGCTCGATCACGTGCTGGCCATGGTGACGGTCGGCCTGATCGCCGCGCAGGGCGGCGGACGCGCGCTGTGGCTGGTACCGGCGAGCTTCATGGTTGTCATGGCCGCAGGCGGCGCGCTCGGCATGAGCGGGCTCGATCTGCCGTATGTCGAACTCGGCATTGCCGGCTCGGTGATCGCGTTCGGTCTGGCGCTGGCCTTGGGGCTGCCGCTGCCGGTGCTGGCGGCGATGGGGCTCGCGGGATTCTTCGCCCTGTTCCACGGCCACGCCCATGGCGCGGAAATGCCGGCGGACGGCGCCGCCCTCGCCTACGGGATCGGCTTCCTCGCCGCGACCGGACTGCTGCATGCGACGGGGATCGGCGCCGGCGCCGTGCTGACGCGCGGCGGCACGACGGCGCTCCGCGCCACCGGCGCGGCCGTGGCGGTGGCAGGCGTGGCGCTGATCGCCGGGATCGCCTGACCGACGGCAAGACCCGGAGCGGCGCGCGCTCCGGGTCCTCCATTACGCGACGCGGATCAGTGACCCGAATGCGCGGCCGGGCCGCCCATCGGTTCGACCTTGTATTCGACCTCCACCGTGCCGGCCTTTTCGAACACGAGCGTGCCCTTCACGCGCTCGCCCGCCTTCAGCGGCTGCTTCAGGTTGACGAACATCAGGTGCAGGCCGCCGGGCTTGAGCTCCACGGTCGCGCCCGGTGCGATGACGAGACCGCCAGCGAGCGGGCGCATGCGCATGACGCCGCCCTCCATGCTCATTTCGTGGATCTCGAACCTGTCGGCGACCGCGCTGGTGCCGCCGACAAGGCGGTCGGGCTCGGTGCCATTGTTGACGACCTTCAAGTAGCCGCCGCCGATCTTGGCGCCGTTGGGCGTGGCGCGGGCCCAGGGATGGACCACCTGCAGGCTACCGATTTTGTAGTCGTGGGCGGCGGCCGGACCGGCGCCGAGCATGACGGCAAGCGCCGCCGCAATTGCGAACTTTCTCATGACAATCTCCAGATGCCGCCCGGACGGCGGGCGGCGGACCGATCGAACCCTCAGACGAGCGATCGGAAGCCTGGAGGGGCCCGCGGCGCGGCCACGCGGCGGGGCGCCGGCGGCAGTTCGGCTTCGGCCGCGTGGGCGGGCCGCACGAGCGCGGTCACGGCGAAGCGAATTGGTGTGACCGCAGTCTCGGGCGGCGTCGCGAGCGGCGCGTGGTACGCGGCAGCACAGGCCAGGGCACAGGTGCCATGGGGGTCGGCGCCATCGGACCCGGCCGGCGTCGCCTCGCCCGAGCACAGCACGGTTCCCGCCAGATGGTCCGGCCCCGCGACGCTGCCGGCGGCCACCGCCGCGGTCAGCAGCAGCTGCAGCGCCACCGCATAGGCGGCGAGCGCGGAGAGGAGGATGGCGGGCAGGGACCGCGTACGCATGGGCCAAGGCTTTAGCCTCGGCGCGCCGGCACGTCCATGGGGCAGATCGGCCATTGAACAGTTCTAAACTTTTGCCCGTCTAGCCTGGACGCGTCGTAAGAAGTGACAGGGCGCCGCGGGTACAAGCCAAATGAGCGCCACGGGGAAGGACAACGCCGGCGAAGGGCGTATCCGCGATGCAAGGGGCGTCGCCGGGCGCCGCACGCGCTACCTGCTGGTTGCGTTCGCTGCGATCGCCGCCGCGCTGATGGTCGCCGTCAGCACGCTGGCGCTGGTGTCAGCCTATCGGCGCGCGATCGCCGAGGCAGAGCAGCAGACCGCGAACCTGGCGCGGGCATTCGGCATGCACGCCTTCCGCAGCATCGGCGAGACGATGCGGATGATCTATGCCCTCGACCGGCAGCTGACCTCGCCCCATCTGAACCCGCCCGAATTCGAACTGTACGAGCTGCTGCACGAGCAGGTGATGCCGGCCTCGCAAATTCAGGCGGTGGTCGTGCTCGACCGCAACGGCCAGGTGGTCGCCAGTTCGCTGGCCTATCCGACACCGAAAGTCGATCTGTCCAGCCGCAGCTATTACAGGCGCCATCGCGACGAGGCTTCGGCGGAGATCCTCATCACCGGGCCGTTGCGCAGCAAGCTGGCGCCGCGCGACCTGCTGGCGGTGAGCAAGCGCTTGACCGACCCCGCCGGCACGTTCAGCGGGGTGCTGGTGGCGTCGCTGTCGCCGACCTTCTTCAGCGAATTCTACGGCTCGGTGCGCCTCGATCCCGGCGCCGCAATCGAGCTGGTGAACGACAGCGGGACAATCATCGCCCGCAGTCCGCAGGCGCCCGACGGGATCGAAGGCGAAAGCACGGTCTGGGATGCAGTGCGCTCGGTGACGGGCCCGCAGGTCGGGCTGCGCCACAGCCGCGCCGGAGACGGCGAGCGGATCGTGGCGGTGCAGCGGCTCGCGCCCTACCCGCTCAGCGTCAATGTCAGCGCCAGCCTCGACGACGTGCTGCGACCGTGGCGCATTCAGCTCTATCAGCAAGGCAGTGCCACGGCGCTGGCCGTGCTGGCGCTGTTCGCGCTCACTTGGCTGCTATTGCGGCAATACGGCCAGCTGTCGGCTTCCGAGGCGAGCGAACGACATTATGCCGAACTGCTGGAACAGACGATTTCCAGCATGGTCGAAGGAGTGATCGCGGCGGATCGCGACGGCCGCCCGTTCCTGATCAACCCGGCCGCGCAGAAGATCTTCGGCCAGCCGCTGACCGTTTTCAGCAGCGACTGGGGCCGCACCCATCACCGTTTCCACGCCGACGGGGTGACACCGCTCACGTCCGAAGAGTCGCCCCTCGCCCGCGCGATCCGGGGCGAGAAAACCGACAATTTCGAACAGGTGATCACCAGCCCGGAGCGGCCCGAAGGCGTGCATCTGCTGACGAACGGGCGCCCGCTGCGCGACCGCGACGGCAGCCTGGCCGGCGGTGTGGTGGTCCTGCGCGACGTCACCGAGGCGCGCGAGACCGAGCGGCAGCTGCGGCAGGCGCAGAAGATGGACGCGATCGGCCGCCTCACCGGCGGCATCGCGCACGACTTCAACAACATCCTGACGGTGATCCTCGGCACGATCGAAGCCTTGGCCGAAGGGGTCGCCGATCGGCCGAAGCTGGCGGCGATCGCGCAGATGATCGACCAGGCGGCGGAGCGCGGCGCCGAGCTGACGCAGCATCTGCTCGCCTTCGCCCGCAAGCAGCCGCTGCAGCCCTGCACGGTGGACGTGAACGCGCTGATACGCGACTCGGAAAAGCTGCTGAAAACGGCGGCGGGCGAGCCGATCAAGTTGCACTTCGCGTGCGACGCGGCGTTGCCGCCGGCTTTGGTCGACCCGTCGCAGCTCACCACCGCGATCCTCAACCTCGTCATCAATGCCAGGGATGCGATGCCCGGCGGCGGGCAAGTGACGATCGAGACCCGCGGCGTTTATTTCAAGGGCGACGACGCCGGTCCGGGCACGGAGCTGCCGCCGGGCGGCTATGTAATGGTGGCCGTGACCGACACGGGCGTCGGCATGGCGCCGCAGGTCCGCGAGAGGGTGTTCGAGCCGTTCTTCACCACCAAGGGCACCGGCCAGGGGACCGGTCTCGGCCTGAGCATGGTCTATGGCTTCGTGAAGCAGTCGGGCGGCAAGGTGGAGATCTACAGCGAGGAAGGTCACGGCACGGTGGTGCGGCTCTATCTGCCGCGCGCGGACCAGGCGCCGGACCAGTCGGACGAGGATCGGGCCGACGAGGCGGAAGGCGGCAACGAGCGGATCCTGATGGTCGAAGACGATCCGCTGGTGCGCAATTCGCTGCTCGAGCGGCTCACGGTGCTCGGCTATCGCGTGACGGCCACCGCCGACGCCGCCGAAGCCCTGACGGCGATCGACAAAGGCGACGCCTTCGACCTGCTCATGACCGACGTCATTCTTCCGGGGGCCATGAGCGGACCCGACCTGGCGCAGGCGGTGGCGCAGCGGCGGCCGCAGATGCGCGTGCTGTACACGTCCGGCTTCACCGAAAACGCGATCCTGCGCGAGGGCCGGCTCGCGCCCGGCGTGCTGCTGCTGGCGAAGCCCTACCGCGTCGGCGAACTCGCCAGGATGGTGCGGCTGGCGCTGCGGCGTCCGCCGCCCGCGGCGGACGCCTGAACGCCGTCGCGATCAGTCCGCCTCGGCGACGCGGCGGGTATCGAGCACTTCGAGGCTCACCGGCGCGAGCCCTGAGAAACCGAGCGCGCGCGCTGCCGCCGGCGTGACGTCGATGACCCGGCCGCGGATGAACGGGCCGCGATCGTTGATGCGCACGACCGCGCTGCGGCCATTCTTACGGTTGGTGACCCGCACCATCGAGCCGAACGGCAAGGTGCGATGAGCCGCCGTCATGCGATGCGGCAAGGCCCGCTCGCCATTGGCGGTCTTGCCGCCGGAGTATACCGAAGCAATTCCGCTCCGGACCGCGCGGCTATCCGCAGCTGCGCCGAGATGCGTTGTGGCGAGCAGCGCAAACGCCGCCGCCGAAGCCGTGATGACGGCTCGTGTCATTGCCCGTCCCCTGTGTTGGCGGACCTTGCCGCAGTGCGGCAATTGGTCCGTTACGTCCCGTGGAACCTTCTGGGTGCGGGCGTAATCCGGCGAGAGTTGGGCGCAATACTTTTGGCAATAACCGAAGTACTCGCACGGACGGCGACTGCGCGGCTGCGCGGCTCTACTGTCGCGGGCGAGAGGAAAGCGGCACGCGGCCAAGCGGCGGAAAAGCGGCAAAGAGTAGTGGCGCGCGGGCGGGATGTGGGCGGGAGTGGTTGGTTAATCTTGGATGGGCCGCCTTATAGGTGAGCCTGCGTACCAAATAACGGGACTATTCCTTACGGACGCGTACTCTCTCATATTCACTACACTGGCCGCTATGGCACAATACAAACCGCTGAAAGCCATAAGCAGGTTCGGCAGCCCGAAACTGGTGGCTAACAACAGCTGCCCGACGAGTGCCCGTTATCGGGCAGATGATTTTATACCACTTGGTCAACGAGGACCCAGAATGATCGCCAGGATAACATTGGCAGTCGCGCTGGGGATCGCGTCGGGCAACGAAGGGCTGACGCAGTCTTTGACTCTAGACTGTGTATTCAAACGCCAGCACGGCATTGGCTACGACAACGGCAAAGCCAACCTTGTGACTGAACACGAACGGGATATCATAATCACGTTCAGCGACTTCGATACTCAGACGCGGCGCGCCAAATTGATAGGCAATGCTGGCGCGGCTGAGGTGTTATACTTTGCCGACGAGCGGAAGGTGATGTTCGTGCAGTTTCCCGAGCTTGGCGGGATCACTGTAACATCGGTCACATCGCCGAGCGCCGGGGGCGAAGTCTTTGGCGTTCATTCGCGCCACATGTGGTTTGGCAAGAACGCATACTTTTCCCAATGGGCGGGGCCCTGCCGCGTGCGCTGACGTCACCAGCGCCTTCTCTCCCACAAGTTGCAAGGCCATAATATGGGCCAACCTGACGACGACGCCCAGCTGAGGGTGCAGGTGGTGTCGGAAGGGTGGGATCGACTGATTATGGGGGGTGGATGGTTGAAGATCCAAAGGAAAGCCCGGCATACGGGCGAATAGGCGGTGAGCTTGAAGGGGGCATTAGCCCGGATTTCTTGCGAGAATTCACTCACTTGTCTTTAGACAAGGACAGGAGTGACGCCGAGACCCCAGGTGCCTATATTCCAAGCATGGACACGCGCATCGGCAAGTTGGAAGGGACCGTAGAGGGACTGCGTCACAGTCAAAACCTGACGCTTGGCGGTCTGACCATTCTTGTGGCCGTAGTACTCGGCGGCTTCGGTTATATGCTGAATCGCATCGACGCGCTCGACAATCGCGTGGTGGAACTCCCTACCAAAATCAGCGCCGAGCTGCGCGACATCTCCAAGACCCTGGCGGAGAGCATCACCGCCGCCAAGCAGCAGCCGCCGCAGATCATCCTAATGCAAGCGCCGGCGCCGCAGCTGCCGCCCTCCCCGCGCGCACCCCAGCAGTAAGCCTTCTGTCCCGCCGGACGCGGCCGGCCAGTAGCCGCGTTCGGCCGCGCCGGCCGGTGTTCACACGCCAGCGGTGACGCCGCGCCGGTCGAGGAAGCGGTACCAAGCGATGAAAGCGGCGAGATAGAGCTTGTTCAGCGCGTGGAACGGGATCGGGCGGATCGGCACGGGTGCGAGCGGCAGCGCCGCGGGATCACCGCTGGCGACATACTCGGCCATGGCCTTGCCCATGGCGCTCTGCAGGCCGACGCCGCGCCCCATGCAGCCGATGTCGATCAGCAGGCCCGGCTCGGGTTCATGCAGATGGGGCAGGAAATCGCGCGTGACGGCGACGCGACCGCACCAGCGATAGTCGATGCGGGCACCGCGCACCTGCGGGTAGAGGCGCGTGATCATCGTCTCCAGTTGCGCCCATCCCTCCGGGCCGGTGGGATCGCTGAACGGGCCGCGGCCACCGAGCAGCAACCGGCCGGTATGATCGAGCCGGTAATAGAGCAGAAGCTGGCGCGCGTCGGACGACACCTGGCCGAACGGCAGGATCGACTTGCGGACATTGTCCGACAGCGGCTCCGTCGCGATCTGGAAGGAGTTTGTCGCGACGATGGTGCGACGAAGGCCCGGCCACAGGTCTCCCGTATAGGCATTGGTGCAGAGAACGACGCGGTCGCAGGTCACGGCGTGACCGGTGCCGGTCTCCACCTGCCACTTGCCGTTCTCACGCGACAGCTTGATCGCGGGCGTGTTCCCGAAGATCCGCGCGCCCGCCGCCAGCGCGGCCTTGGCGAGGCCGCGCGCATAGGCGAGCGGCTGCACGCCGCCGCCGCGGCGGTCGATCCAGCTGCACAGATACTGGTCGGTGCCGAGATGGCGCGCGGTTTCGGCCTTGTCGAGCGTCGCCACCGGGGCGCCGCGCTTCGCCCATTGCTCGGCGCGCCGCTGCACCACGTCCACCGTGTTGGTGGAGTGGGCGCCCTGAATCCAGCCATTGCGTATATGGGGCACGTCCATGCCGTGCTTGGCGATCAGGTCGAAGACGACATCGGCGGTGCGTCCCGCAAAGTCGGCGAGGCGCGCGCCGCGCTCGGGGCCGAACTTCGCTTCCAACTCGTCCGGGTCGTATTTCAGCCCGGGGATCACTTGGCCGCCGTTGCGGCCGGAGCCGCCATAGCCGGGCTCCTTCGCCTCGAGCAGGACGGTCGCGATGCCGCGCTCGGCGAGATGCAGCGCGGCCGAAAGGCCGGCATAGCCGCCACCGATGACGCAGACATCGGCCGTAACCGGCTCGGCGAGCGGCGGCGTCGGCGGAGCCGGCGGCGCGGTCGCTGCCCAGAGCGAGGGTTCGAGCGGGAACGGTTCGGCCATCGGTGTCCTCGAACGTTCAGATCGGATGGGTGACGCGGCGCAGGAAGTCCTGGGTGCGCGGATTCTGCGGCGCGGTCAGCACGGCGCGCGCCGGCCCCTGCTCCAGGATCACGCCCTGGTCCAGGAACAGGACGCGATCGGCGACCTCCTTGGCAAAAGCCATTTCGTGAGTGACGACCACCATCGTCATGCCCTCCTCCGCCAGCGCACGCATCACCGAGAGAACCTCGCCAACGAGTTCCGGATCGAGCGCCGAGGTCGGCTCGTCGAACAGGATCGCCTTCGGCTGCATGCACAGCGCACGGGCGATGGCGACGCGCTGCTGCTGGCCGCCGGACAGCTGGGCCGGATAGGCGTGCTCCTTGTCGGCGAGACCGACGCGGGCGAGCAATTCGCGCCCGCGCGCGATGGCGGTCTCGCGCGGCTCCTTCTTCACGTAGATCGGGCCCTCGACCACGTTCTCCAGCGCGGTGCGGTGGGGAAACAGATTGAACCGCTGGAACACCATCGCGACCTGGGTGCGAATGTCGGTGATGGTGCGGCTGTCGCGGTCGACCCGGTTGCCTTCGACCGTGATCGTGCCGCGGTCGTAGCTTTCGAGTCCGTTGATGCAACGCAGGATCGTCGACTTGCCCGAGCCGGAGGCGCCGATGATGCAGACGACCTCGCCCTTCGCCACCGTGGCGGTGAAGCCGCGGATGACGTGATGGGTGCCGAAGCTCTTGTGCACCTCGTGCAGCTCGATCATGGCGCAACGGCTCCGAGGCGGGACGGCGCGGAGTGCGGTCGCATCGGCATCACTTGCGTCCAAACCGCTTTTCGAGCCAGCCGACAAACACGATCAGCGGAATGCTCATGGTGAGGTAGAGAAGCGCGACCAGCGTGAACACCTCGGCGTTCTTGAACGTGGACGAGGCGATCAGCTTGCCCTGCAGCGCAAGCTCGGCGACCGTAATGGTCGATGCCTGCGAGGAATCCTTGAGCATCATGATCATGATGTTGCCGTAGGGCGGCAGCACGAT
>Ga0182741_1001835_pt1 | contig 26239 bp, 21 predicted proteins | sample eDN5th37CBELigOP_FD_128874 | JGI IMG/M metagenome (GOLD analysis project Ga0182741, IMG submission 128874) | Enriched Organic Plus compost microbial communities from Emeryville, California, USA - eDNA 5th pass 37_C BE-Lig OP (version 2) (version 2) ... | reverse complement strand
GTACATCGCTTCCGGGACACGCGCACACAGGCTAGATGCGGGTAAATCGGGGGGATGTGTGGGGAGGTGAGCTGCGAATTGGCATGATATGATGCGTAAGGTCAGTGCATATCTCTCCAAAGCAAACCCAAAGTTGGTTCACACAGTGAGTTCGTCACCTCTCCAGATCCACGTTTGGTCGTATTTTGTGTGGATCAAGCAAGGTTTCGCGGAAATACAGTAGGATCATTCGATGAGTCACGCGACCCTGCGCTGTAATACATTGCTCAAGTCCAATATCACTCTGATTGGGCCCCGCGCACACACCAAAAACACCCTCTCGGCTCGAATCTTCAAGTTGGAAAAAGCAAAAAGGCGTAAAATACGCAAACAGAGAGGGTTAAAGAACGGTTTTTAGGCGCACCACAGAACATGCGACATAGCCGTCCGTAGGATTTAAAATACATCATGGCACGCCAGTACCCAGAACGCTGCCTTTCAGCGCATCGAAGAGGGGGAAATCCAAGTTTTTTCCAACCTCTTAGGTGAGTTGAGAAGCTAGGTACCGTGTGCATTGAGTGAGTTGAAAAGTTACTAAACTCGCTTAAAATGCAGCGTACGGTCAAAACCATCGAGAATTTACTCCGCACCAAAGTGGCACAGGCCATGCAAGCACCTCCTGAACTGATTCAACGAATCGAAGTTCAAGTGAAGCACTGCATGGAGGCGCCGTTCACGTCGGCGACAACGAGGAAGGATGAGACGGGTGCCTCGGATGAACTTGCGTTGATCATCACACCCACCTGCTTGGGTACGGATCCGGCCAACCTCTACAAGTACCTTGTAGAGTGCATGGATGGACAGGAGGCGAACCCGGCCGTGGACTTGCGACGGCCAGCACAATTACGAGCCATGGTTCGACAGCATTTGTGGACGGATAAGCGACTCGAGTTTGTGCTGGCACATGAACTTGCTCATGTGCTTAACGGCGACCTGGAACCCAAGTCTGGACTCAAGGCCATGTTCGCCAAGCTCTCGTTCGAGAATAGCAATCAGGCGAGGGAGTTCGCCGCCGACGCGCGTGCGGCCCAGGCCTCACCTGAGTTGGCCATTGGTGGCGTGGAGCACCTGGTCAGACAGGATGAGTTCCTTGCGTTTGTTGACGCGCAAATGGAGGCGCAAGGCTTCGGCGAGTACGTGCAGAAGATGAAAGAGGAGCGACACAAGACGCATCCACTGTTCTCAAAGAGGATTAAAGGTACGTTGATAATGTAGGTTTGAGGCATGATGGAGTCTAATGCCCATGAACTATGCAGCGTTCAGGTGTGTTAGTTGGATCCAGCCATCTCAATTTGAAAGGATGACGGCGTCGGAGTTTGGGACGTGGCTGTGTGCTTTCCTATAGGTTTTGTGTATGTCATACCTTATAATCCCACTGCACGGATTTTCTACTAATCTGAGCCTCCTTTCCAACCTTTTACCCTGTTTCCCCATCGTAGAAGTCTTGAACGTCCTCGAGAAGACTCACAACGTACCTCGCAAGGAAGCGCTCAAGCGCGCATTTGGTGGTCCTGACATCACAGATCCAATTCGCCTTGTACCGGAAAACATCAAGCGGCTGGAAGCTGAGCTGGATCTCTCGCCCGACTGCGTGGATGCGCTCAGGTCGACCTTGCATGGTGCGCCACCTGAAGGTAGTGTGAAGAGCGTGATCGGCAACATGCATGTCAAGATCTTTTCACCCAAGGGTAATCAGAAGGGGAACAAGAAGCGGTAGTTGTGGAGACCTGGAGTTATGGACGACAATATGTGCAGTCTTCCGAGTCGAGCAACTCTAGATTCAACTCACTCGCTCAAGGCGGATCTTCAACAACTTGGTTATTTTAGCAATCAATCGCTCACATTCGAGCAAACAAGAGACTGTAAAGTAAACTAGTATAGATTGACTGCGCTTGTATGGTTATACATTAGTTTCGACGATGTAAAGATGTGGAGATAGCATCAGTTTGTGTGATGCATGGCCAATCACCATTTCGTGACGTCACGTGGCGATTGACTTCGGAATACAAAAAGGTAAATCAATCATTTGAGTACTCACAACAGCAGCGCTGCGGCAAACGGGGCACAAGAAGGAACACTTCTAACTTACTTGCTGTTCAGGTTCTTCAAATACTCGTAAACGTAGGCGAAGTCCTTCCTGCCAGCGCCAGCCTTGGAGATATCTGCATAGGTGGAGGCTGCGGTGTTGCCAGCAGGGAGCTTGACACCAACGGACTCAGCAGCCTCAAGCGCCAAACGAATATCCTTCAACATCAGATCGACGCCGAAACCACCCACGTAACCCTTCGAAGCGGGAACGTTGGGCATAACGCCAGGGACAGGGTTGTAAGTGTCCGAGGACCAGCATCGACCAGAAGAAGTGTTGACAATACCAGCAAGGACCTTAGGGTCAATGCCAAGAGTGACACCGAGGTTCATGGCCTCGGCAACACCCGTCATGGAGATGGCAAGGATGAGGTTGTTGCACACCTTGGCGATCTGGCCGGTACCTGGACCACCGCAGTGAACGATGTTCTTACCCATCATCTTAAGATAGCGTACAGCCCTCTCGAAGTTAGCCTGGTCACCACCAACCATGAAGGTCAGAGTGCCAGCCTCAGCACCACCGACACCACCGGAGACAGGGCAGTCAAGCATGGCCACGGTATTGTTGGAGAGCTTGCTGCAGAGTGCCGCGACTTCCTGAGCGACAGGAGGAGCAATGGTCGAGGAGTCGAGGAGCAACTCGGGCTTGTTGGCAGTGGTGAAGGTGGAGAAGATACCCTTGTCACCAGCATAGACCTCCTTGACATGAGGTGAAGAAGGAAGCATGGTGATCACGACCGAAGCCGCAGACGCAACATCAGCAGGAGTCTCACCCTTGTACACCTTCTTGTTGAGTGCAGCACCCCAGTCCTTTACGCGGTCAACCGAAGCCTGGGCGACGTCAAAAACAATCAAATCATTGCCATGTTTCATCAGATTGTGAGCCATGTGGCCACCCATGTTGCCGAGACCGATGAAACCGATGGGGCGGCTCTCGCCAGACGTCGAAGTCAAGGTTCTCAGTGAGCCAGCCAGGGCAGGGGCGACGCGCTTGCGGGCCTCCTGGGCAATCGTCTTACGCATTGCATGGGCGAGCATGTTTCCGATGGTGCTACAAGTCGTCAGGGAGTTTCAATTGAGGGGATCATGTGAGTTACCGTCATTCTCTACGCTATCTACCGTATCCAAAGTGCGACTCCATGGTGGTTTGGTTTGTTTGGGTGCGATTATCTCGCCCCCCAGCGAGTGCTGCAAGGCTTGACAAGTGCTCATAGGCTTATGCAAGTTCACTCGAGCGCATGGTTATTTAGTCAAGCCCCTGCACTCACGTCATATCCTCATTTGCCCTTATCGAAACGAGTATTCTGCTTGTATCCCATTTGGCTGAGCTCCATCCAGGGGTGCGGAAATATCTTCGTACCGTGCCTGTTCTTCCTTCCCATCTCTCTCTCTCCCGTCCAGATCGACCGGCGCCGGGGTCGGTAGCGCCCAATTTTTTCGCGCGCGTAAGAATTTCAAATCCAAACGCCTCTCGGAGAGGATCGAAGTAACCGCTCTTGCAGGGTGTTTTGGGGTGGATTCTCGCGCCACCGGGTGGCTGTTGGAAGGTAGAACGCGTGTCAGCCGGTGTAGCGTCCCATTATAGACACGACTATTGCGACGTTTTTCGTGTTTGTCCACGCACACACACGCTAGATGGACTTTTCCACCTTCGTTTGAATGTCCTGGAGCCTGCAACCTCATTTTGTACCGTTTGCAGGGACCTCCAGTGTCCGCGTCGCTTTGAAAACCACACTGACTCACGTGCATGATGCTTACACACCTGATGCGCCCCGATTACCCATCTAGATGGAAGCGAGCTTCGAGGTCTACGCCCGCCAGTCCGGCGCCAAGGGCAAGGGCGAGAGCAATGTCATCTTCGACACGTCGAGCGTGACGCAGGGTGGCAAGAAGATGGCTTGCCGTGCGGCATTCTCTGCCTCGTCATCCACCAAGGAGATCTACGAAACTGCGTACAAGCACAATGTCGAGAAGCTCCTCAACGGTACCAACGTTCACGCCATGGTCTTTGGAGCACCCCAGACCGGCAAGTCTTACACGCTGATTGGCTCCGATGACCCTGAGTCGAAGGACCAGGTGGGCCTCATTCAGCTTGCTGTCGACGGTATTTTCAACGGACAGGCTTCCTCGAAGAAGTACCTCGTGCTCGTCTCGATGTACCAAATCTACGGCTCGTTCGTCGACGCTGCCAATGTCGAGCGCGAGTTCCTCGTGGACCTGATCAACCCCAACACGAGCGAGTCATTGCCTGTGAATGAGTACCGCGAGAGTGTTGAGGGCATTGCGGAGATTGTTTGTAAGACTTCGGAGCAGGCCATGACGTACATCCAACAGGGCTGGGCTGTCCACAAGATGTTGTCCGCTCGCACCAGCAATGACAAGGGTCATGTCTTTATTGACATCCGTGTTGAGGCGGCTGATCGCGATGAGCCCTCTCGAATCACATACGGAACTCTCCGCTTCGCGTGCCTGGCACCCGTTAATGAGCAGTCGCTCCAACACAACCGTGGCCTTCGCGCCTTGTTTGATGTTGTGACTAAGAGGGCTAACCGAGTAGACGACTTTGAAATTGACTTTAATGCAAGCAAGGTTACTCAGCTCCTGCGAGGATCGCTTTCTTCGGTTCGATCGAATGCCATTGGTTCGATTCTGATGTGCTTCGCCCAGGATTCTAACGACGTTTCCGCTTCACTGACACTTGGTACCATGCTCAAGACTCTCACTACGAGTGCAAAGGTAAACTTCAACACTGTCACAGCATCCATTCGTGATCTTCGTGAGGAGATCCGACGCCGACGCGACGAGCTTAAGCTTGACAATCCGACCACATACCTGCAAGATATCAAGGCAGAGAGTGTTCAAACGCTTCAGCGTCTGATCATCGAGCTTGAGCGTGTCAAGTCACTCACGTGGAAGGTGAAGCGAGACAACTCAGCCGAGGTGCTTCGTCAGCGTGTTGCACGCCTGCGCGCAGAAGGTTTTGCAAGCGTGTTGAATGAGAACAATGCAGCGAAGGTACCCAAGCAGCTTCGAGACACGGCAAATAAGCACTTGGAGGATCTGGTCGCAGAACACTACGCACTGCAGCGCGTGGAGGCTGATCTTGCAAGGGCAAAGCAGATCATGACCAATACTCGAGGTGCAGGCAAGTCTGTTGAGAACGTCAAGAACTTGGAAAAGCAGTTGAACGACGCCGTCGTGAAGTACAACCGTGCAGTGAGCGAGTTCATGTCGGCACAGAAGCAGATTCTCTTGCAGGAGGCTAAGCTGGCCAAATCATACTTGTTCCCAGAGGACGTCGCCGCTCTGCAACGTGCACGCGACAGCGAATTCTGGTCTGATGTAACTGACGAACGCAAGTCGAGGACAAAGGCCCAGCTTGAAGAGGGCAAGGGTAAGGCACAGGAATTGAAGGACCTTGTGATGAAGAGCACCGATGCAGACAAGAGCACCGTGGCAGAGAAGGTCGCCAAGGAGGTCGCAGAACTTACAGCAGAGCGCGATGCGCTGTTGCGAGCGATCTACCGCAAGGACGCTGCGCATGAAGTCCAGATGCAACGCTTCCAGGAGCACATGTTCTTCGTATTCAGGAACTACCGTTCCCACTTCGAGGAGCAGAAGTCACGTATCGAGCAGCGTTACCGCGAGTTGCTCGAGAGCTCAGTCAAGGATGCATTGAAGCTTCAGGAGGAGTGCAACCGTCTACGTATCGAGCTTCACAAGAATGTGTAAAGTGTGGTAACAGCATCATTGTCGCAATTTATGAGTACGCCACGTAACTCCACGTCTACCATGCTGCCACCACTACGCCTACTGCTAATATCGCTGCTGTTGTATCTAGGTTTACAGTCACTCCGCTTTGTGTTCATAGCTTGCCTTGGTTTGTTCCTCTACATGTTGTCGTTTCTCCCCCTCTTTGTTCTTTTATCTGTGCTTTAGCCATATGCACGTCTTTGATGACTGGATGGCTACAGCTTTGGTATTCACCGGCCTCCTTGTGACAAGGGCTGGTCACTCTCATCCCAGCTCGTATGTAGTACTGCTACTATTAAGTGAGACATTAGAGTGTTCCTATGCGACTAACATTCATTCAGTCACTCGTGCATGACTCTCGAGCATGATTGGATCGTTGATTTTCCTGGGAGTTTAGTGAATAAATTTGGACCCAGATTATGAAGTCACAGGGATAGCGTGGTGGAGGTAAGATGCATGAGTGGGGCCCATACATGACCATATGAAGAAGCCCGGTTCTGTTTTCCAGCTGACTAAGCGTCTGTGGCCCAGATCACCTCTTAGAATTCGAATCATAGCCTGTAAATTGTGAATCAGCCGCTTGGCTGCCGTATCGCTGACGCAGCGCACGGTACTTCATGAGATTGATCAGATCACCCTCTTCCCGCAGCTCCCACCGGCCCTTGGCAACCACTTTCCTGATGGCAAACTCGTCGTTGATGTCGATGTTTTTGTTCTCCGCTAGCTTGGCGCGGACTCTTGCCAGGAATTGCTCCCGGTTAGGATGGATCTCGGCGAGATAGACTACTCGCTGAGTTGGTGAAGGACCGATAAAGCGAACGCATCGGGCAGACCGTGGGTATCACAAAATCAAGTCAAGGGATTGAGGAATCGGGAACTTCGATGGGATTTACAGGAGGTAAGTCACTCGAGATATGACATCACGCGAGATCCAGACGTCAATAGGGACGCAGCATCGCATATGTGTGGGTTAGCAAGCAAATCATTCTGCTCCGCGCGGAATACGTACCCGAAGAAGATCTCGGACAAGCGGATGCATGGTCAGATGTCGAGATCACAGGTGCCCGTTGGGTTTGGGGACAAAGCAATGCAATAGAACGCGTTCACCAAGTGATTGTCAATATTTTACCGGATGAGTTCTGCAGAGTTCACTGTGTGTCCTCCGTTATAGATCAGTAGAAAATGTAGTCAGGGACGTGAATCTGGGACCAAGCGCGTGTTCTCGGATCGAGAGACCCAGCAGAGCAATACACTTGATACACAGGGTTTAATAGACACATGCCGCGTCCGCGCTGGGGATGCAGTTCAGAGCCATTCTGCCGGCCAAGAGCGTGTGCTGTAGTCTTGTTGATACTCTGAGTCCGCTCTCATTCTACAGCTTCATTGAGCCTGACGAAGTAGCCATGAACGCCGAGAGATTTACCGTCCAAGGCTAGCTATCTTCAGTCGATATGCGCTAAGACAGCGCAGCATCTATACCTGGACGGAAAAGGATATGAGCAGGAGTGTGCTTGAATCGGATCGGACGAAATTGTACCACGATTAATGCTCTCAGGTTACACGTAGATGCAGCGATGTAAGGATCTCGCAGTGCCGTATAATTAGCGACTGCTTCTATTGCGAGTACCGGATCAACTTCTTGTGCACACAACCGCGGTACTTCCCAGAGAGTACACTCTCTCCTTTCCTCCATTCCCTCCATTCCCTCCATTCTCGCGTGGGTCCTATGAGTCTGTCATGTTAGAACGCGCGTACTACGTCCATCCCTGCACGCGGCCAGTCATCCTCTTCGGCAAAGACCTCCATTCGAGGCAAGCTCGCAGTGACTTGGCAGTAACACATGACGCTGACGGAGCCCGGTCCATCCGTCCTGGCCCGGATTTGACCGGCCAGGGGGATTTCGGAGTATGAGAGCGAATATGATGAACATGAAACTTACACATTGTGTTCCATATCTCCCGTGATCTAGTCCTGAAATGTCTGAAGCAACCGAGACTGCACCCAACCCACGGGTTTATTTTGACATCACTATTGGCGGTACGCCCGCTGGGCGCATTGTGATGGAATTGTTCAAGGTACGTACTGGCTAGAATACCCAGGATCTCCATCTTCTTGTCCATACATTGACCTGGAACCGTGTCCAAATGACGTGACCTTGACGCCCCAGCGTGTCTCCGCACCTGATTGCGTCGCGCACGAAGCGACCCCACGCTTCCGGCCTGACTCGCACTGCGATGCAGCTCTCAGTGTTATTTTGTGACCAGCTGAGGCGGGGTTGGGCGGGGTTTGGTTGGAGTGAACCACTTCGGGGGATGCAGGTTGAGCATGCAGACTCACATGTGGTGTGGTTATCACTGCACCCTGCGCATTCTCACGTATAGGATGTCGCGCCCAAGACGGTTGAGAACTTCCGCGCCCTCTGCACGGGTGAGAAGGGCGTTGGAAAGTCGGGCAAGCCCCTGCACTTCAAGGGCTGCTTGTTCCACCGTGTGATCAAGGACTTTATGATCCAGGGTGGTGACTTTACTCGTTTCGACGGTACTGGTGGTGAATCGATCTACGGTGAGCGGTTCGCGGACGAGAACTTCCAGCTTAAGCACGACAAGCCGTTCCTCCTGTCAATGGCCAACGCAGGTCCCAACACCAACGGTTCGCAGTTCTTCATCACCACCGTGTCCTGCCCCCACCTTGATGGCCGACACGTCGTCTTCGGTCGCGTCTTGAAGGGTCAGGACGTCGTGCGTGAGATCGAGAATACTCCGACTGGTCCATCGGATCGTCCTGTTATGGAGTGCGTCATCGCTGACTGCGGTGAGCTTGCGGAGGGCGAGCCTGATGGCGTCGAGGTTGACCCCGAGGATCCCTATCCCCTCTTCCCTCAGGACAACACTGAGCCTCTTGACGTGCCTGCCAAGATCGCTGCTGCAGAGAAGATCCGTCTTCTTGGCAACAAGCACTTCAAGGACCAGGACTGGAAGAAGGCCATTAGCAAGTACAGCAAGGCACTTCGCTACTTGGAAGAGGAGTTCCCCACTGACCAGGAAGAGGCTGAGATCAAGAAGGCCCGTGTTCCTTGCCTCTCGAACCGTGCTGCGTGCTACCTCAAGCTCGCTGAGGGGGGCCAGGCAGGTGCGACATCTCAGGCTATCAAGGACTTGAACGAGGCCATCAAGATCGATGACAAGGTCTCTAAGGTGTGGTTCCGTCTAGGCCAGGCTTACCAGCACCAGAAGAATTTGGCTGAGGCTGTGAACGCCTTCCAGCATGCCCACGAACTTGCCCCCGAGGATGCCACCGCAAAGGCTTGGTACGAGCGCGCCAAGAAGGCTCACGATGCCCAGGCCAAGAAGGAGGCCGAGCTCTACCGCCGTGCTTTCAGCGCTATCTAAACCTGCTGGCACGTCGTAGCGTTCGTGTATCTCGTTTCATTGCCAACGAACGCTTGGCGTGAACCCAAGTCTCGCCCACTTCTTCAATGGCCCTCGTGAGTCCTTCTTCGTCTTCTTCTTCTTCTCGCCTTACACTTATTTATTCTATCTATTCCTATTGTTGGGAGACCTTATGATTCGAGGAAGACGAGCGATTGCCCTGAGAAGGGAGTGCTTGGTCATGATGATGATTGGACCGGATTGGTTTGACAGCTTCGCTGGTATTTGCATCGAGAGCATTACCCAAGCTTGGGTCAACTGATTGCGGTAATGGAATACACACTGAAGCTGTTTGTGATTGAAAGGTGATTTCGGGTGCTGGCGCTGTGGAAGGCATGTCGCTCCTGTGCACTGACGCGAGATGAGATGAGTGCTACTTAGAGTTGTTTGTCACTCAGTGTTTCTCACTCGTGTGTTTAGCCGCATCCGGCTAAAGGTCGTTACTTGGTTTCACATTTCCTGACTTGAGAAAACAGGTATATCCCGCATTGCACAGGGCAGGAAACTAAATAGATTGCCTATATGAGCGAGTCACTGGATATTAAGCACGACTTCCTTGTCTACGTCAAGTGGCGCGACACATTGTTCCACCGGAGACGAGGCGAACAGGTTCCCGTCCGAGTCCGAGCCGAGTAAGTAGTCTCTTTGTCCGACTGCCGACGTATAACTGTGGTAGCTGCTGACGCATCCCATTTGTACTAGTCATTCTACCCAACTGCACCGACATACCACGACTGTCTCGCTAAAATTCATGCCCCAAACTTCTTCAAACTCGTAATGATGTCACAGGACCACCTTTGAGGAACTCAAACGCAAGGCGCTGGCGGCCTTCGAAGTTGAAGACGCAAAGTACGTTTATACTACATCTTCTTGTATTCATCTCAGTTGCGATTGATCCTACGTGTTAATCCATGCGATGGGAAGTGACTCATTTTTTGAGCCAACTGAACTCGGTTCCCATCCCCACTCTCTAGATCACTGGACTTGGACTATGTGCTGTTCAGCCTACGCGGCCGACGCGTGCTGGACAACAGTCTTACAATGCAGGCTCTAAACGTGAAAGCTGACGAGATTCTAACTATCCAGTGGGACTAAGGCGGCACTACTCCCTGCAGTCCCTGATGTCTATTGCTCTCTGTAAAAATACTTATTGTTCTAATATAAACACCATGTACAGCTGCTTGTAATGGACTGCTCGAGACCTGGCATATTCACATACGACTACGATCCACAGGGTCACTCCCGTGTGATCTCTCGAAGCTTCTCAACCGTCCTGAGAAGCCGATCAAGGTCCTGGTTGGCATCCTCCGGCGATGCTTCACCGTTGTTAATTTCATCCGACGCGCTGGCTTCCTGGCTTCTAGCCACTGTAGAGAGCCCATGATCATCGCCCACAGGGGTGCGAAGGAGGACATTCTGTGCACTTTGATATTGGGACTCGGATAAGGGATGGCTGAACCGGGGCGACTGCTTGTCCCCCACGAGCTCGCGCTGTTCGCGGCGTGCCCGATGTCCTAGAATGGCCATGCCAAGGTACAACATGAACGGAACAATGGCCGCAGAGCCGATCTCGACGAGTGGCAATACGTTTTGGTTGAAAGCCTCTTGCTTTAGCACGGTCCATAGACTGTAAGCAAGGGACAAGTCGAGGGCCAAAAGTGATCCGTAGCTGATGAGCACCACGGTCCAGACCCCATTTGCAATGTGAGCGTAGGGCAGTCCCTCATCACTGCTGTCGGACTCCTTCTTATTTTTATCCTTCCTCTTCTTATCATTGTCCTTGGGTTGTTGGTCTCTGCCTCGCTTGCTCGACGATCCACGGTTGTCGGATGCACCGCAAGTACTAGCAAGGATCACAATCGAGGAGACAATCGCAACCACCGCGGTGAACAGCTGTGTGTATCCAAACGACTTGAGCTTGGTTCTCCACTGGGGGTCACCCAGCACCCTGAAGTAGTACGTCTGTTGAGGATCCAGTTCGACCTGCGGTTTTCGATCCCGTTCGAGGTGGGGATTTGCACGTGACAAAAGTAGAGGCGGAACATGAGCGTGTCATAGTGTCACGAAACTGTATGTAGGCATACCTGTGGGGCAGGCCTGGTACATCACAGTGAACGAGGGAGGTGCAGCACCGGTCTCGTTTCAGCCAAGTGGACCGACCGACCCCACCCAGCGTTCCTCGACAAATACACGGACAGACCAGAATCCAAGTTAATATCCATACGTACCCTGCGCAGCCCCTCGAGCAGATGCGCTGCCGCGACGAGCACCCCTGCGAGGAAGGCGCAAACCGAGAGCTTGGTCATTCCAGGACCGAGTTTCCTTTCCAAGGGTTACTCTGTTTGGAAGCCTGTGAGGTCAGCACCTCGCAAGACTCGATATACCACGCAGACTAGAGTGATGCCACTCGTTTGTACTGACTGAATTGAACGAACCCCACGCGGAGCGCTGAAATCCAAGCGAGAACGCAAGAACAAGATAGTTTGATTCCAAAGAATATTGCACTCAAAACAGGGGCATCCCGCGAGTGTGTGTCGGTTATAATAGGCTAAATCGGAAGCTATCCCCAAGCAGCTCACTCGCAAGTATTCTACGCGCGAGGCTACTACCAGGGTTTATTCTTTGACCCCTCTATATTCCACCTAGCGTTTCCAACCATGAGCAAGACCTTCTGCGCGACGCTGTACAAGACGTTCGCAGAGCGCCTTGTTGCAGTATGCCTTTATTTTGACAGCTGTCTCGTCGTGGTGAACAAACTCGATAGTACCAAGGGTGAAACTCGCAAGGTGTTCTACTCCTCCGACTTCATTTCCATTGATCGCCACCGAACCGATCCACGCCGTGTGGATGTGGAGCTCTTCTTGCGGGCTAAGCGCGAGCGGCTCGTCATGTCGCTCGGCTTCGCTAGCCAGGAGCTTAGGGAGCGTTTCATCACGGGTATCGTGGTGATGAACCGAACTCAAACCGACGCTTACCGAGCCTTCGTACAGTTGGACACCAAAGGTGAGGGCTATGTCAATACGAGTTTTATTGTTTCCACGCTGCAGGCCGTGGGCGTGCCAGCCTCGCGCTTCCCTCCGATTGAGAGCCTCCCCGAAGCAATGGATATTATGGATTTCGCGATGCTGCTGAATCACTTGCAGACGACCCAGTCCGGCGACACTGTGACCAACGTGCCCTACCTGACGGAAGCGGAGCCTGAGGTGTTTGCACCTACACTGAACACTGCGAACTCTGTGAACTCGGCTCCCGCTCCTCCCTCTTCAGAAGCAAATGTCGGCCAGCCTTCAATGGACCGAACGTATACAGCGGCCACAACCGTCGGCTCCCCCGCCACGAGCTTTGGAGCGGACGATCAGAAGTCGACCAGTCCTAGGCCCCGAATAGGTGTCTCTCGAATGCCAAGCATCGCACTACTAGAGTTAGGTGTCTCGAATGAAGCTCGGCTACCTCCAGATCAGTCCATCTTTTCACCATCGACGGCACCGCCTTCGTCCTCTGTGAGTATCCTGGGTTCGCCATTGTCACCATCGGATTCGCAACACAATCCGACCTCACAATCACTGGGCAGGATGGACTCCGAAGATGAGTTCAACAAATTGGGCCTCTCCAGGCCGTTTGACACAATAGACAACGACAACGACTCAGAGACAGGCACACTGGAGGACTTCCTGAGCGACGATGGCACTGGCTCAAGGACTCCAACGGGTAGTCCCAGCGCCAGTGAGCCAAAAGCCCCATTGACAACCCTTGGAAGCGATGCATCCTCACCTGCCATCTTGGAACCGAAGGCAGACGCAGAGGCCGGAGCGCAGGAAAACGCCTCCGCGTTGGAGGACGCAGCCCGACGAGGATCCATTGTTGATTTTATTTCTCCCCAGCAAAAGGTTCATCAGGTACTGCCCCCACCACCTATTATGCGTATGAGGTCCGCTGGTGACGCATCATCTGTAACGCAAAGTCCTGAAATCGTCAGCAAGCCTCCAACTATTCCACATATGGAAGCAGCAAGCTTGACTGAAGAATCCTCGTCGCCGGCTGGAGGTCGACCACCCACGATCGACACCAGTGTAGCTGCAGATAGTGACGTCTTAAACGCCGCCAAGTGTGCTCACTTGCGAAACCTACTTGAATCAGTGAACTTAACCCCAGAGGTCGTGCTTCTACTACTCAAGGTCTCGCTTCCTGCAGGCTTGCTAACACCAGAGATTATCGCTGGGCTCGAGAATGCTCAGAATCGAATGATTGAGAATACTTCCCAGTTCTGGCTATCCACTTCTCCTCGACGGACCCCCGCTATCGCAGGTGGTGTAATGTCACCAGAGGCCGAGCAGAAGATGATTCAACCGTCCCCACGAACGAGACAAGAATCCCCGCATCGCTACAAACCCGATGCGAGCTGGAGTAGTGTCAACTGCTACAGTCTCAGGAAGCTGCCGCCGTACCTTAGCAACGAAATCACTCTCTTTAAGGTTCGTGAGGCAACTCTAGGCAGTGCAATTGCGACCGCTCCAGGTGACTACTGGACAGGTCCCCTTCTCATTACAAACTTCCGATGGCTATTCTCGCCTTCGTTCCGACCAGTGTCTGAACTCAAGGAGACTTCGTCAATTTCGCCAATCTCTGTCCCTCATGCCATGATCAAGTCCCTTAGCATCGTTACTGTTGGCCAGAGTGCGATACAAGTCTTGTTTACGCTCAAAGACTGCGACTCGATTCGAATCAATTTGGCACTGGCTGATGTTGCTTTAGCCTTGGTTGAGACTCCTCCGGAGTTGGCGCTCACAATCTTGCTCCCACTCCATCCACAAGCACCAATGAACGCAACATCCCTCGCGGCTCAGGCGGCCCAAGCAGCTTCAAATTCGCCACAACCCCTGAATTTCCCTGACTTGTCCAACAAACAGGTTCGCAACGCCATCTTGACACGATTCAAGGAAACTGTCGAGAAGTTGGCCTTCCCAGACCCAGTCACTGACACCGAAGGGGGTGCAGTTCCAGGGTTTGCATGGACCTATGATCGACCAGTCAGTGAAGATGAGATTCGTAACTCGGCTGAAGATGAACTCAATGGTTGGCGCATCTTTGATCCCGTTGAGGAGTATCGGCGGCTGAAGCTCTATAGCCCTGGATCGGACCCGGCGAGCACAACTTGTCGCTTCCGCCTATGTACATTAAACATCGCGTACGAGCTATGCGCTACCTATCCTGCTTATGTAGTTGTGCCTGCGGGCTTAACCGATGCAGAATTGGTACAGGTCGCGGCTCACCGCTCACGTAACAGGTTCCCTTCTACAGTTTACTACTATCCACCTACGGGTGCAACGCTTTCCCGCTGTGCCCAGCCTAACTCGGGTATTGCCGGCAACCGATGCCGTGAAGATGAAAAACTCGTTCGATTGCTGCGTGAAGCAAACCCGACGAACTCAAAACGTTTTTATATCCTCGATCTGCGCCCATACGCAGCCGCCTTGGGCAATCAGCTGAAGGGTAAAGGCACTGAGTCTGTCGGTCGCTACGAAGGCGCCGAACTCAAGTACTTGAACATCGAGAATATCCATGCGGTCCGCGATGCATACGAAAAGTTGATGCAGAACTGCCATGCTAATTCTGCATTACTGCAGCGCGAAGGAACCATTCCACCCAACTTCGCCGAACAAGTTGGTGCAAAGTTCGTGACAGACCACCAGGAATGGCTCGGTCATATCCACTCGATCCTCGCCGCAACTGCTGAGACAGTGCGACTTATGGAAGAGGAGGGTGCGAGCGTGCTAGTGCACTGTTCAGATGGATGGGATCGTACTTCCCAGGTGTGTGCATTGGCTCAACTTATTCTCGATCCACAAACCCGCACCCTGCGTGGATTTTTGCGTCTTATCGAGAAGGAGTGGCTATCCTTTGGCCATCAGTTTGCCTTGCGCCACAGTGCCCGTAGCGGAGGACAGCAGGCTCCCATTTTCCTCCAATTCCTGGATTGTGTATATCAGATTGTTTATCGACACCCTACTGCCTTTGGTTTTACGACAGCACTGCTGTGCGATATCGCAGCCGCGACCTTCACGAATCAGTTTGGAACGTTTTTGTTTGACTGCGAGCAACACCGCAAAGTCAACGACCTTTCTCGCCGAACGGCATCGCTTTGGTCGCATATTCTCAAGCACGAGGAGATGTACCTCTCGACACAATATCGGCCAGTGGCCCGTCTACCCTTCTGCCCTTCTCCAACCAAAGTTGTGTTGTGGAGCGAGTTGTACCTTTCCCCCTTGCTATCGTTTGGAACCAATCCATTCGAACACCGGCGCATTACCCAGCAAATCACTACCTACCAACTGTCCAGTCTCAGGTCTGAGTTGAAGGCACTCGGGATTGATCGAACACAGTTGTCTCCAGCATCGCGGGCGTTGCTAGACTGGTAAATGAACATAGTATTGTGTCAGCATACCTGCTTGGTTACTCGTTAAAGTAGGAGTTCCAGTCTTAGTACAGAATCGAGCACACCTGATACTTCTATTCTATATTTTACCGCAGGGCGAATCCATAAACAGATGCTGTGCACCACTGTACACTACGTAATAAACATATTTTACACTTTCTGAGCTTAGATCCATCACATTATCGCGGTAACTGCGAGCTCAATCAACCTTCGTCCCCGAGATTCGTTCCACATAAGTACGACTAAGTTAATCACCACGATCTTCGGGTGGTTGATTCCTTCCTATTGCCCGACCACGCAGCCCCTCTATCCTTTCCAGTGCTTCATTTCGTTTCCGAAGCAGCTCGTTGCGTTCTGCATCGGCCAGATGCTGATGTTGCTGCTGCCGTTGACGAAGCAATTCGGCGGCTTCGCGCTGACTTCTGGTAGTCCTTTCAGACATGCCGACGTTCCGAAACCTGCTGAGAACCTTACTCTCAGACTTCTTCGAGGTGCTGCTCTCGCCCACTTTTGTGTCTGGCGAAGCTGTTGCTGCGTTCTCCGAGGGATATTGGCCTCCAGGAGAAGTACCAATCACAGGCTGCAGAGGCGGCCGCTCTTGAGCTGCATCAGGATCCGGCAATGGCTGGGCAGCGAGCTGACCGGGCGGCAAGAATAGGGGGGCTTGCAACTGAAGTTGACGGGTGGCAACTTGAAGCTCGGCTCGAAGTCGATTGCTAATTTCCATCACACGGTCACGCTCTTGTACCAAGCGGTTCAACTCACGGTGACCCTTTGCCAACTCTCCCTCGAGCTTGTTGCAGTAATTCCGCAGTTGTGAAATCTCTTGGGCAATATCCTGTGAACCGCTTGCGGGAATATCATGGTTGATTGATATGCCACTTGTGTCTCTCGAATGAAGCTGTGACTTAACTTGATCAAGCTCCTTCGAGAGCACGAGTACTCTTTCTGAAAGCCGTCTTCTGTCTTCAAGGACGGCGTTCCATTCCGCCTGGCTTGGACCATCGGAGTGTTGACCTTGAGCAACTGGGGTAGTACCAGTAGACGAAGCGCTTGCGGCGCCTGCTTTCTGGTTTTCAAGCTTTTGAGAAATGAGAACCTCCATATCTTGGCGCATTGAAGCGATAATGTTCCTTAGAGTTTCGTTTTCCCTCTCTAAATCGCGTTGCTGCTGTTGCGTCTGGGCCGCTTCGTGGCCATCTAGCGGTTTGTCGTCAACGGTAGGTCGAACGCGAGCGGTGTTTGGCAACGAGGGCAGAGGCGAGACAGGTCCTAAATCATCAGAAAAAGCTGGGCTAAAGGGTCGAGCATCTGCGCGATCAGCTCCACGAGCACTTGTAGCGCCCAGATGCTCTCGTACAGAAAGCAGATCCAGCGGCGGGACATTCGCTGCGGACGCTGACACTGCCGAGCCTTGACGTACGGTTTCTTTAGCAGCCAAAGCGGCTACTTGAAGAGCGGTCGCGGATGTGATCGCCATTTGGCGACCAGCTTCAGCGCGTTCTTCCATCGCTTTAAGAGCATGCTCCAGCTCTCGGCATCGAGCTTCGCTTTGCTCGAGAGATGCCTCAAGCTCTTTACGAGCTTCTTCGAATTCGTTCTCACGCTGCGTCAGCACGTCGATTTGCTCGCGCAGATCCTTGAGCTGGTCCTTGTACGAGTCCTCGAGGACTTCGATTTCTTTGCTCTTATTTTGCAGGGCCTCTTGAAGCCTTTCATTAAGCTCCCGGGTCTCTCGCACCCTTCGCTGTTCTGCAGACTCGAGTTGCTGCTCTAAGCCTACGATCTTTTCGTGTGCACGATCGAGCTGCTTGGTCAGATCCTCAATCTGCAGTCTCTTTTGCTCTGCTCGCTGTTGCTCTGCAGCTCGCTCGTTGAATAAGCGCAGCTGCTGTTCATGTGCTGCCTCTGCAGCGTCTCGCAATGCTTTCTCGGCCTTGTCGAGGTCGGCACGCGCTCGATTCAATTCTTCTTGACGCATTTCCACTTCGCGCTGCAGCCGCGTTGTGGTGTGTGCCATATGATCCTGGGCAGTGCGCGACGCAGCTAACTCCGCCGTTACAGCGGCGAGTTTGCCTTGCAACGCGTCATAGTCTCGCTGCAGAGCTCGAAGCTGCTCCTCATGCTGATTTCGCGTCCGCTCGAGATCAACCTCGACCTTCTCTCGCACACTGACACGCTCATCGCGAAGACGCTTGAGCTCTGCTTGGAGTGACGCCTCGCTCCCACGTAAGAAACCGAGTTCGCGCTCGAGAAGCTCGTTGCTTGACTTGAGGGTTCGGACTTCTCCCGTGCGCTTCCACAATTCCTCTTGGGTCTCTCGGTAGGTGGCCTCAAGTTGTGCGTAGCGCTTCTCTGCGTCAGCACGTTGGTCAGCCAGTTTCTGAGAGGCTTCTGCTGCTGTCCGCTCCGCTGCCTGTCGAAGGGACTCACATTCGTTTCGGTGGCGTTGTCGCAATCGATCCAGTTCAACTCGAACTTCGTCGAGCTGCTTCGCCCGCAATGCCGCACTCTTGGCGAGCTTTGCTTCGAAGTCGGCGGTGCGCTCTGTGGCCTGCTTCCGCTCCTTCTCGAGTGCTCGTTCGAGCTTGACACACCGAGCCCGTGCAGTTTCCAGAGCTTCGTTTGTCTCTCGCAATGCGCGGGCAGAGGCATCTTTGGCCTCTTCTGCCTCGCGCCTCAATGCACGCAGCTCTGCATTTGCTTGCTCGATGGCGAGTTCGCGTTCTGCATCCCGTTGTTTGTTGATGCGCTCAGCTTCCTGAAGAGCTAGCTCTAGAGCGCCAGCTGCCTGCTCACGTCGCGACAGGGCGTCACGAAGCGCGTTGATTTCGCGCTCGAGGTTGGCGACGCGAGCCGCTGATGCCTTTTCGGTTCGCTCCTGAGCTTCCTGAAGAAGCCGCTTAGCAACCGCGTTATCAGCCTTGGCTGCCTCATATGCAGCCGAGAGCTTCGCTGTCTCCTGAACGCGGAGTTTCTCAGACGCCTCAAGCTCACCCTTCCATTTCAGCTCGATGGCTTCTAGGTCGGCCTTCTTCTGAGCCAGCTCGAATTCATGCTTCTGGATCAGTTCCTGGATCTTGAGCTCAGCTGTCTTCAGCTGCTCTTGAAGAGCGACCTCACGCGAGCTGACTTCGGAACCAATCTGCTTCGTACGATTTCGCTCTAATGTGAGCTCATTCTCCAGCGCCTCAATTTTCGCTTCGCGCTCGCCCAGCAGACCTTTGAGTCCTTCGATGAGTCCGTCATACCGCCGCAACTCATCGTCTCGGTCTTCAAGCAGTCTGAGATTATACTCGAAGTCATCTCTGAGTTTAGCATACTGCGCTTTAAGCTCCTTCAGTTCGAGTTCCTTTTGCGCCTTGGCGTTTTCAATCTCACGTAATCGCAGCTCGTGTAGCTGCATGAGTTCCTCCTGTTTGCGTCGCACGAGGTCTCGAATCTGGGAATCTCGCTGCTGCTGGGCGAGACGTATCTCGTACGCGGTTTGCGGGGTGACATGCGTGTCTGTTGTGGCACCACTACTGCTCAGATTGCCATTACCACTACCACTACCACTACCACTGCCAGCACCACTGCCACTGCTTCGACTAGCCGTGCCACTCAGGCCCCCAGCGTGAGGGGGCTGGTTGGATCTAGGCAACGCGGACGCGGACGCGGATAGATCCATGCTGTCCGGCGGCAATGGCGATGGCGACAATCGGGGTTGCCGGTTCTCTCTAAGCGCAGGACGGGCCGCTAGCTAGTACCGTTCAGTCAGGGTTCGTAGGCCCAAGAGATGGCGCCTCTAGGCAGAGTGCAGATCGAAGGTGACGAGTGGGTACGTGAGCAAATAACCCACCCAAGCAGCTGAATTGAACGCGCACTCATATGCCCTCACACAGTCTCTACAACACCTCACCAGAGCAGATAGCACGCATACCGGAGCAGCTCGTTTGAACGGATCTCGCTGGGTTTGCAGGGTTATCGCGAGATTGAGCGCGAGAAACAGGTCTTGCGTAAGAGACCACTCCAGCCAGCACACACCCACGCCGCTGGACTGACACAACTGGCCACCCATGACGCTCACCAGCCCGTCTGATACCGTGCAATTTACCGTTAGATTGGCCCTCTTTGGGTCCAAATTCGGGCCAGGACGGATATTTGAACTGGACGCACGTGCGTGTAGTGGGAGTGCGCAGGAGTTCGCACGTGCGGGATTGGCGCACGCGTCCAGACGCGGGTGGATGGAGTCAGCTCAAACTGGGCGTTGAAAAGGAGTGTTAGCGCTGTGAATCGTGTGATATGGATGTGGAAGCGAGGATATGAAAATAGGATTTTACTCATTGTTGGTGCCGTCACCATGTGGTGGAGTACTTCAGGTCAGCACCTCCTTATACTGCCACAAAACAGCCTTTTCTGGAACGTGGAAAAATGCCGCCTTGCAATTTTGCTGTGACGAGGTGAATATCTTGTGTGAGAGGATATATATCACCACCTTGATTTAACCCCTAGATGTGCCGTGTGCACTAGAATCTGGTACTGGCGCTTGGGTGTCGTCGCCGCCGCGCTCTACCCCGGTTTGAGACCCTCTCAAACGACCTCACTCAGACTCCTCACTCGCACCCATTGGATACGCGCGTCTTTGCGTGCGCTGTCACTGTAGACGGAAGGCAAGACGTAGGATCGAACTTTAGGTTCGACCTGCTAGTCACACCTGGTAGAGATGGATCGACGGCCAACACCGGAAGTGTCGAATGGCGATGATTTCGACCGGATATCTTCCTCTTCCCAGATAACTGCGACCTCGTCTTCGTCCCTTTCTTCCGCGTCTGCTGAAGCAAATACGCATCAGGTGAAACATTCGTCTCACCATCATCACCAGCTTGCCACAGGCACCGGTACTGCCGGCGCTGGCTCAGTTGCGGGGACTTTAGAGTGCGTTATAATGGACGACGCTGGAGGTAGTTCTATCGTAGTGAACGCTCTTTTACCTGGACAGGGGGCAGTCACAACGGCACCAGCGGCGCCAGGAACCGCTGCATCCGCAACTGCAACGGCGACATCCCCGTCAAGGTCTCCAACGCAAATGATGAAGGCAACTGCGGGGCCATCAGCATCAACGGCCTTGGATGGATCAGTCCCTGCGAAACCAGCAGGGGCCCATGTGACTCAGGCACATGTATATCCATCTGGTCAACTGGCTACCAGTGCAACTACAACTACAACTACAACTACAACTACAACTACAACTACAACTACAACTGCAGCCGCCAGTACTTCTCGGGCCCAGCCCCAGACACAGGCACATCCTCAGGCCGCGACTCAGTCCCGACTTCAACCGCAACCCCAGTCCCAGTCCTCGCAACCTCCATCTCAACAGCGGTTCTCCCAGACTTATAGCCTTTCCGCCGTTCCTCCACGTAATACTCAATCACAGCCACGATCACAGCTTCAGTCACAGTCACAGTCGCAGGCACTGACTCCGTCACTGGCACTGTCACTGACTCAACCACAAACCGAGTTGCCACAGGCGATATCAACAACGCCACAGCAGCAGCCCCATGCGCACACACTTGCGCAGTCACAATCACAATCACAACCACCGCAAGCACATGCTCCCCACCAAAGTCAGATCCATGATTCAACCAATCAGCATCAATGTCAACATCTTCATACCACGTATGCGCCTCATTCGCACCCCCACCCCACGCCTGGTAGCTGCGGTAGAGGCGCAGGGTGCGAATCTAATGATTCCACATCAGCTGTCGCCAACAACGCTAATGGTCCCGTGACCAATCTCGGGCAGTCTAATGGTACGCAGAGCACCACGCCTCCTCCCACAACTCCTACAACGACCCCGAAACAGACTACCGCCATGACTACTTCGGCACCAAATACGACTAAAGGCGTGAAAGTTGACACTGTCAAGAATGTGGTAACTACCCCTGCTACCTCAATGGCGCAAGCCACCACAGTTGTTTCGCCTCCAGGTTTTGGAACAACTCTTTTTTCAGTACAGCCAGTGGTTGCAGGTGGAGCGGCGTCCTGCTCTCCACAACCAGCTCCGGCCTCAGCCCTGAGCTTGCCATCAGGATCTGCTACAATTTCTGCCATGCCTGCTTCGACCTCTCCCCATCCAACCGATCTCGATCCGGCGATTCCAGAGCCTGCTCCGCACGCTGCGACAACAACAATGGCAGCGACCCCTGGTGATACAGCATCCACAACTGCTGCTGCCTCAACGACACCGTCTTCATCACCACCTCCTCTAGTAGGCACATCACCAGCGGTCTCTATGCCCATGTCGACAACGGCCTCTGCACCTTTTTCATCACCAACCTCGACCGCAACACATGCAACAGGTGGACCAAGCTCGACGGCGACTTCTGAGTCGGGGAGTGGTGCCTCATCGCCCACGAATTCAGCGGCATCCACGTCGTCGTCCCACGTAGGTCAGCAGCTGGAACAATCGCAGCAGCCGTCGCTACCAACACCACCACAACTTAATGAACAACTACAGGACTCCATTCAGAGCACCCCAGCCCCGCAGCCAATACCTCACGCGCAGCTACCCCAGTCGCATTCGTCCATGCACCTGCACCACTCACATCACACTCACCATCATCCACACCATGGCCAGCGCCAACATCACCATGCGGCGTCGAGGCAGCAAGGACATGGACACTCGCACTCACAGCGGCCTCAGATAGCCGCGCCCACCTATGCACCTGCGGTAGGCGCAACGCCGATACAGCATTATCCATCACATTCCCAACAGACATCGCAGATGGCGCAGCCTGCGTCGCATCTTCCAATTCAGCATCCCTTCGTTCATGCGTCACCCGCAATCGCTACACCTGCCACAGCTGCCGCAGCCGCGGCGGCTCACGGAGCTGAATCACAGGCATCGACGCAACAATCGACTTCACATTTGCGCACCTCGCATCATTCGCATCCGCACCATCACCACCAACAACAACAGCAGCCAACGTATTCGCAATCACCAAGTCCGCTTGATCAAGCGCATGGGGCTTCGGCCGTTCCATTCCAATATGACTCCATCTTGGTTGCCGGCGGTGTTGATTCGTCTTTGCCAGATTCGTTGCACCAGCATCAGCAGTACCTGCACACCGCCCCTGGTGGGACGCAGATTCAACTTTCCCAACCGCCCCAAGTACCTTTCGTTATCGTATCGGATAATGCAGACCCGGCAGTTGCCGCAGTACCACACCCTGTTTACGCCCAGAAGCAAGGATTTGCACGCAATACTGGCCGTGCCAAATCTCAAACCCATCCTAAGACGGCACAACAGGTCTCGACACAGCCACAGTTTGGCATTTTTCACCACACGTTACAGTATCAACATCACGGTGTCGCCATACCTGTCATCACTACAGGTCCTGCAGCCACAGCAACTCCAGTTCAGCAGCCTCAAACCGCAGTGTTTGCTTACCTCTCCCCGACACATCCAAGCGTCCAACTGTTGCCAAACATGCACACTCTAACACCACAGCATGTGCTCATGTCACAGCAAGCTGCGCATCTTCATCCGCAGCTTCATTCGCACATGTTCCCATCTCAGCTGCAAGCGCAGCAGGCCCAGGGATTCCAACGTAGCAATACTACCAAACCTCAAGTGCATCGACAAGGTAGTGGTTCCAAGATGCAGACCCGTCAGGGCAATGCATTCCACACCCCTGCTGCACCTTCACTGGCTAATGTTACTCCGAGCAATCCCGGTCAAGCGGATGGCACAAGAGGACATCGTGCACGGCAAGCGAGTACGCCTGTCAGTGGTCAGGGGACGAAAGCCTCTGAGGAGCCTGCTACGATTCTTCCAAGTAGCGCATCATCGACCACAAGTGTGACACCGTCCTCACCCGCGCAGCCGCAGAACGCAACAAGCACCCCGGCACCATCCAGTATTGGTAATCCGGCGAACCCAAGTGCTCCACCCCCGAACACTTCATCAGCCCCATCGCCTTGGATCAAAATCTCCGCCTCCACGTCGCCAAATGCCTCAGCCGGCTCAATTGCACACTCGATTCGACGTGGAGAATCACCCATTGTTTTCGCAACTGGTACTAAATCGATTAACCAAGCTGTCAAGGCTATGGCAATCGCTCGAGCCTTTTTGGCAGGAGACAAGGCGGACCTCTCCATCGTTCCATACTTCCGTGAAGCATTGGATCAGCAGAAGATTGGCTTTCACATTACGCGAACTGCACTGCCTCGTGGCTCAACGCCAAGGTCATCGCCTACGGCTGGCATAGCGTCAGGAGCCACTTCATCTTCAGACGGAGATTCCGCTTCAGGTCCTGATTCGGCTGCGACCCAAGACGAAGCAAAGTCACCGCTCTCCGTGGATGCTTCGGCAGCAGAAGGAGACACCGACGATGATTTGGTTCTTTCTGATCCGAAGGAGGCTTCTGACGAAGGTACCGGTACACGGGCCTCTGCCTCCGCTGGTAGCTCCACTCAGACCTTTTCGAACGATCTCCGTGTCGCTCAGGATTCTGTCTACAGTGTAGTCGCTGGAGCGATTGCAAAGAAAATCCGAGCAGGGGCTCGTCCAACACTGACATCGATTGGGGCTAAATCAGTCGAGAAAACGGTCTTAGCCCTGACTCAGACCAGAAAGTACCTTCGCGATGATAACATCGATATCAGCTTTCGTCCTGAGTTCATGCATCTAACAATGGATGGTGAGCAGCGTTCTGCACTTCGGTTCCACGTACTACGAAAGGACTTGTGATGGTTTGATTCGGTGTACTAGCAGAAGTCAAAACAAAAGGTAACTTTCCCTTACTCGCGGTTCCTACCATTCAACTCTTGATATCACCGCCCAACTACCCTTACCTAAAGTTCATTTGCACATTGCATTGACCCGCTGATATCATGAGGTGCTTGCTTAGATCTGCGAAACTAGAGACTGTCAAGATCCAAGCGTAGGTTCTATTGCCAAAGCGAAAAAGCTTCCCCTAATGGTCCATCGATACGTTTTACTTTAGTTCCTATTCTTGACTACACTACGTTCGCTAGCATACCATACGAATGTTTATATCCGCCTGCTTTTGATTACACTCACGAACTATTAAGTGAATGTCTCCGACTTCTGTCCGGCGGCTCATGCATCGCAAATCTAGCGGTTTGTATATCCTGGATTCTTGCTCATGCATTTGAAGCATCCGAAGGAAGGACGAGACAGTGTGCTGTAAATGGGCTAGACGTGGTATTGTCATTTCGATTCTGCTTCACCCATTCCCCCATTCCCTCTCGAAGCTACCACGTAGCTTGGTCTATATCAGCCCGCTGTATTTGCTTCTTAACAGCCGCTAGTCTATAACCTGCACTTAACCATCTCGAGCCCTTGCCTAATCCACTAAGACTCTGCATCCATACTACGTCTCGATTTTCCTGCTTTCCTACTAATGTCAGCACTTCTTTAATCATATGAGGATAATTACTCCTGACCATCCCATCTCTGCCTTATTCCCGGTCCCCCCTGTGCTGAGCGATCCCTGTCGTGTCCGATTCACTAGTCGTACTTAGTCACACTGCAATGACTCCACCTGATGAATGTAGGTCGAGTGACAAGTTTCGCGCACATGGACACCTTCAACTTTCTTCTTGACTCAACAACTGCTACGTCTCCATTGGTCGTATGGATATTTCTCATATGTGTCACCCTATCATTTGACATCTTACTTCATCCGTCTCCGACCTTCACACATCACGCACTACATCCTGCAACTTCCCTCGTTTAATTAATTTTTTCTCTCTCTGGCTAACTCGCTTCTTGCCACCATTGATTTGAATTATTACAACCGAATTCCTAATTTTCAACACCTTCGACGTCCACCCCGATCGTTAGTTCTCTACATTCGTCAACCCCTGCGTCTTCATCATCTTCCGCGTCTTCTTAAACAGTCCTTATTAGTATCAGTCTTTTGCGTATTCCTTATCGGATATAACCGCTGGTTTCAGCTTGCCACGTCCTGCGATGCAAGCTGCTTGCATTCCTTGGTACTCAGCGAATAAGGCGACTCTCCGCACTATTTCTAATAGCAGAATTGCATCTTAACCGACTCGCAAACAAATTTCCGCTCGAGTTACTACCCGCGCTTTGATTTACTAACATGCAATTTGGCCGTGTCGGCAGGAGCATACGTCAATATTTCCGTGAAGTACCAACCCAATTCCTCAGCCAGAGGGTTGCATGAGAGCCTATTCCATTGCAGTAGCTCCCGCATCTCGTTGGTAGCACCCAAACAATACTTCGGTTGTGTCAACCCAACCCTTGATCTGAGACATTCGGATGGCAATCGTCTGGATCTGTATACTCAGACACCGCCTGTTCACCCCACATGCTTCATGCAAATAGTTGCCGGAGCTAACCTGAACACTCAGGAACCGTTCGTCACACCTTCTAACGATCAACTCGTACCACATGTCACAGTCCATCTTGATCTTTATCTTGATTTCGTGTTGATCTCGTTGGAATGCTTGCATGCTCCTC
>Ga0182741_1001834_pt1 | contig 26249 bp, 25 predicted proteins | sample eDN5th37CBELigOP_FD_128874 | JGI IMG/M metagenome (GOLD analysis project Ga0182741, IMG submission 128874) | Enriched Organic Plus compost microbial communities from Emeryville, California, USA - eDNA 5th pass 37_C BE-Lig OP (version 2) (version 2) ... | reverse complement strand
TGGATCGGCGACAACGGCAACGGGCCGCAGTCGCTGCAGAACACCGCCACGAAACAGATCGAGTTCGGCAGTGCCTTCAACGGTGCCGTGATCAAGGCCCAGGCCGGGAACTCACCGCTGACCTCGGTGCTCGCCTCCTACGGTTCGGACACCGAGAGCTTCAGCGGCTACTACGTGCTCGAGGGCAGCCCGATCCGCACCGCACGCGACCTGATCGGCAAGAAGGTCGGCATGAACACCCTCGGTGCGCACCACGAGTTCCTCGTCCGGGAATGGCTGTCCCGGCAGGGACTTTCCCCGGAGGAGATCTCGCAGGTCGAGCTGATCGTGGTGCCTCCGGTCAGCACCGAGCAGGCCTTGCGCGAAGGCCGGATCGACGTGGGTACGCTCGGCAGCGTCTTCCGTGAGACCGCACTCGAACGCGGCGGGATCCGCCCGTTGTTCACCGACGAGTCGCTCTTCGGGTCGTTCTCGTACGGCACCTACGCCTTCCGCACCGACTTCATCGAACGGAACCGCGACGCCGTCGAGGATTTCGTGCAGGGCACCGCGCGGGCCATCCGCTGGGCCCAGGTCGTGCCCCGCGAGGAGGTGATCGCCAAGTTCGAGGAGATCATCGAGGGACGCGGCCGCAACGAGACCACCGATCTCGTCGGCTACTGGCGCAGTCCCGGTGTCGCCGGGCCGGGCGGCGTGATCACCGATCAGGAGATCTCGACCTGGATCGACTGGCTCGTCCGCAACGGCGAACTCGAGGAAGGCGCGATCGAGGTCTCCGAGGTCTACACCAACGAGTTCAACCCTTATTCCAACGGCACCTACGAACCCACCAGCGGCCCCGACGGTGGGCCCATCGAGGAGGCGAAGTGAGTACCCCCAAGCTCCGAATCGAACACGTCACCAAGCGTTTTCCCGTCCGCGGCACCAAGGACACCTTCACTGCGCTCGACGACATCGGCATCGACCTGGCCGACGGCGAGTTCCTCGTGCTGGTCGGCCCGAGTGGATGCGGCAAATCCACACTGCTCGACCTGCTCGGCGGGCTGAGCGAACCGACCTCGGGACGGATCCTCCTCGACGGCCGGCCCGTCTGCGGGCCGGGACTCGACCGCGGCATCGTCTTCCAGCAGTACGCCCTGCTGCCCTGGCGAACCGCCCGCGCCAACATCGAGTTCGGTCTCGAGGCCAAGGGGATTCCGAAGCGGGAACGCCGCGCCCTCGCCGAGCACTACCTCGAACTGGTCGGCCTGCACGGCTTCGGCGACCGCTATCCGCACGAGTTGTCGGGCGGCATGAAGCAGCGCGTCGCCATCGCGCGCAGCCTCGCCTTCGACCCCGGGGTGCTGCTCATGGACGAACCCTTCGCCGCCCTCGACGCCCAGACCCGCGAATCCCTCCAGGACGAACTGCTGCGCATCTGGCGGGAGACCGGCAAGACCATCCTGTTCATCACCCACGGCATCGACGAAGCCGTGTATCTCGGGCAGCGCGTCGCGATCCTCACCTCGCGCCCGGGCCGGATCAAGACGATCGTCGACGTCGACATCGACCGGACCGTCGACGACGTCCGCTCGAGCGAGGCCTTCCGCGTTCTGCGGCACGACATCTGGTCGCTGCTGCACTCGGAGGTGGCCCGCGCGCACGACCTCGAGCTCGCCACCGCAACGAAAGAGGTTCAGCATGTCCAGCACTAGCGCCACCCTCACGAAGCCCCGGCCCGCCACCCTGCCGGAACCCGCCGTCACCGCGGTACCCGCACCCGCACCGGAACCGGGCCTCGGGCACCGGATCGGGGCGTCGGCGTGGCATCTGGCCAGGCCGGCCGTCGCGATCGTCGCCTTCCTCGCCCTGTGGGAGACGGCCCCGCGGATCGGGCTCGTCGACGAGGTGTTCCTGCCGCCCTTCACGACCGTGCTCGGTGCATTCTTCGACCTGGTCGGCAACGGGCGGCTCGTCGACCACCTCGCGGCCAGCCTTTCCCGCGCCCTCGTCGGCTTCGCCGTCGCCGTCGCGATCGCCGTCCCGCTCGGCGTGGCCATCGGCTGGTACAAGCCCGTCGCCGACCTGCTGAACCCGATCCTCGAGGTCTTCCGCAACACCGCCGCCCTCGCGCTGCTGCCGGTGTTCATCCTCATCCTCGGCATCGGGGAGACCTCGAAGGTGGCACTGGTGATCTACGCGTGCACCTTCCCGATCCTGCTCAACACCATCTCCGGGGTACGCACGGTCGATCCGCTGCTCGTGAAGTCGGCGCGCTCGCTGGGACTTCCGGCCCACCGGTTGTTCCAGAAGGTCGTGCTGCCGGCCGCTGTCCCCACCATCTTCACCGGTATCCGCATGGCGGCGGCCTCGTCGATCCTCGTGCTCATCGCCGCCGAGATGGTCGGTGCCAAGGCCGGTCTCGGCTATCTCATCACCGCCTCCCAGCTGAACTTCCAGATCCCCGACATGTACGCGGGCATCATCGCGATCTCGCTCGTCGGCCTGGTCTTCAACGGCATCCTCGTCACCATCGAAGGCCGTCTGTCGCGGTGGCGCTCCGATCGATAGATCCCTCGAAAGAAGCAGAACGGTAGGATATTCCATGTCATCGTCTTCGAACCAGCTGCACCTCAACGCGTTCCTGATGGGCGTCGGACACCACGAGGCCGCCTGGCGGAACCCGCGCACCGACGCGCACCGCGTGCTCGACATCGAGCACTTCCAGGAACTCGCCCGGATCGCCGAATGCGGCCGGCTCGACTCGGTGTTCTTCGCCGACGGACTCGCGGTGGGTCCGCGCGTCGAGCACAACCCCCAGGCGATCTTCGAACCGATCACCCTGTTGTCGGCGATGGCGGTGGTCACCGAGTACGTGGGTCTCATCGCCACCGCATCCACCGGTTACAACGATCCCTACAACCTCGCACGGAAGTTCGCCTCCCTCGACCACATCAGCAAGGGACGCGCGGGCTGGAACATCGTCACCTCCGGCGGTGCCGACGAGGCCCGGAACTTCGGCTACGACGACACCCCCGACCACGCCGGCCGCTACGAACGCGCCGCCGAGTTCGTCGACGTCGCGATCTCCCTGTGGGACAGCTGGGAGGACGACGCCATCGAATTCGACGTCGAGTCCGGCCGGTTCGCCGATCCCGCCAAGGTCCACACCATCGACCACGTCGGTGAGCGGTTCCGGGTCCGCGGCCCGCTCGACACCCCGCGGCCCCCGCAGGGGCGCCCCGTGCTGGTGCAGGCCGGATCGTCCGAGAGCGGGAAGAACTTCGCGGCGCAGTACGCCGAGGCCGTGTTCACCGCGCAGCGCACCCTCGAGGAGGGGCAGGCGTTCTACCGGGATCTGAAGGTCCGGGTGATCAAGGCGGGCCGCGACCCGCGGTCGCTGAAGATCCTGCCCGGCATCGTCCCGTTCATCGGCGACACCGAGGCCGAGGCCCGGTCCCTCGAGCAGGAGTTCACCGACCTCATCTCGCCCGCCTACTCGCTGCGGCAGCTGTCGACCGTGCTCGGCGTCGATCTCACCGAGCACTCCCTCGACGCTCCGCTGCCGCCGCTGCCGCCGATCGACCGCATCCAGGGCAACAAGAGCCGTTACCAGCTCGTCAAGGATCTCGCGGAGAAGGAGAACCTCACGGTCCGGCAGCTCATCGGCAAGCTCGGCGGCGGGCGCGGGCACCGCACCTTCGCGGGTACTCCCGAGCAGATCGCCGACGAGATCCAGCTCTGGTTCGAGAACGAGGCGGCGGACGGCTTCAACGTCATGCCCCCCTATCTGCCGGGTGGGCTCGAGGACTTCACGACCCGGGTCGTGCCGATCCTGCAGGAGCGCGGTCTGTTCCGCACCGAGTACACCGCGACCACCCTGCGCGGACACTACGGCCTCGACCGTCCGGTGGGCCGGTTCGCGGCGGAGGCGGAACCCCTCGTCGTGACCGCGTGACGACGGAGCTCGACCAGGGCGGGCCCCACCTCGACCGATCCCACCTCGACCGGAAGAGCCTCGTCACCACCGTCTACCTCCCATCCGCGGTCTTCGGGATCGGTGGGGCCGTCGACCTGCTGTGCTCGTATCCGGCCGGTCAACTGAGGGACCGGTTCGGGCGGCGCGTCGTCGCGGTGCCCTCGCTGGTCGTCCTCGCCGCCGCGTTCCTGTGCCTGCCGGCCGCCGACGATCTCGCTTCGCTGACCGTCGGCGGCCTCGCCCTGCTGGGGGCGGCCTGCATGTTCCGCTGGATTCCGCGATACTCACCCTGGCCGCGTCGTGCACCGCAGACGGCGGTGCCGGCCGGACCACCGACGGACCCTGTCCCTTCGACCCGAGGACCCACATGCGTTTCGGACTGTTCGTTCCCCAAGGCTGGCGACTGGACCTCGTCGGCATCGACCCCGCCGACCAGTGGCGGGTGATGCGCGACCTCGCGGTGCGCGCCGACGAGGGCCCCTGGGAGTCGATCTGGGTGTACGACCACTTCCACACGGTCCCCGAGCCCACCGACGAGGCCACCCACGAGGCCTGGACGCTGGTCTCGGCCTTCGCGGCGGTCACCGAGCGGGTACGGATCGGGCAGATGTGCACCGCGATGGCCTACCGCAACCCCGCCTACCTCGCGAAGGTCGCCGCGACCGCCGACATCGTCTCCGGCGGACGCATCGAGATGGGTATCGGTGGCGGCTGGTACGAACACGAATGGCGCGCCTACGGTTACGGTTTCCCGTCGGCGGGGGAGCGGCTGAAGCGCCTCGACGAGGGCGTGCAGATCTTCCGGCAGGCCTGGACCACCGGCACCGCCACCCTCGACGGGAAGTACTACACCGTCGACGGCGCGATCGTGCGTCCGCTGCCCCTGCAGGAGGGCGGCCTCCCGCTGTGGATCGCCGGCGGCGGTGAGAAGGTGACGCTGCGGATCGCCGCGAAGTACGCGCAGTACACCAACTTCGACGGCACCCCGGAGGGATTCGCGCGCAAGTCCGAGATCCTGCGGCAGCACTGCGCGGAGGTGGGCACCGACTTCGACGCGATCGTCCGGTCGGCGAACTACAACGTGGCGATCGGGCGCACCGAGGCCGAGGTACAGGACCGCCTCGAGGCACTGCGGGCCCGCCTCGAACCGATCGTCGGAGCGGAGAAGGCCGACGGAGCCCTCGACCCCTTCCGGGGCATGCCCGCGGTGGGGACCCCCGAACAGATCGTCGAGAACCTCACGGCGCTGAAGAAGCAGGGGCTCGAGTACGCGATCTTCTACTTCCCGGAGGCCGCCTACGACACCTCCGGCATCGAACTGTTCGAGAAGGAAGTGCTGCCGCACCTCACCTGAGCCGGCGCTCGGGTCGGAGCGGCCAGCCGTCCGCGGGACCCGGTGGGTCGTCGGCCGACAGACCGGCGACCCACACGTCCCGCGGTACACCACGCTGGAGCAGTCCTGCCGGGGTGATCCCCTCGAACCGGAAACCCACCCGTCGTGCGACCGCCGCGGATGCGTGGTTGCCGACGAACGCGCGCCATCCGATCCGCCGCACTCCCATTCCGTCGGCGGCGAAGGCGAATCCGCACGCCAGACGTACCGCGGCGGTGGCCAGGCCGCGACCGCGAGCCGTCGATGCGATCCAGTAACCGATCTCCAGGTCGTCGCCCTCGCGCGGCACGAAACCGACCATGCCGCACACCCTTCCGTCCGGCTCGGTGCGAACCGCCCAGTCGGGGAAGCCCTTCGCCCACTTGTCGGGCACCACCGTCCCGACGAAGTGCACCGCGTCGGCGCGGGTGTAGGGATCGGGCACGGTGGTCCACCGGGCGATCTCCGGGTCCCGGCACGCCTCGGTGATCGCGTCCACGTCCGCCGCCCGCGGTGGTGAGAGCACCACCGTGCCGTCGGTCAGGATGCGTTCGTGCATGTCACGAGGGTTCCGGGTCAGTGCAGGGTTCCGGGTCAGCGCAGTTCGGGGGGAAGGTCCTTGCTGTCGAGCTCGAGCCGGCGGTCGGTGGTGGCATCGATCTCGTCGACCTTCTTCACCTGTTCCTTCAGCACCCGCCACTCGGCCTCGGGGATCTGCGCGGCCGCGTCGGCGATGACCTTCCGGTCGCGGGTGCCCCACGCGATCGGCATCGGGCCGACCATCTGCCACATCCCGGAATCGTTGCGGGTGGTGCGGTCGGACAGCACCGCCACGCACGGCACCCGCTCACCGATCACCGCGCGGTGACCGGGGATCGCCTCCATCTTGCGGGTGACGAGCGCGAAATGCCTGCCCTGCGTGTCCGGTTTCGCGATGTCCACCAGGGCGAGAAGCGTCAGACCGCGCGCGCGGGTGGCCGCGACGATGGCCGGGACCAGCGGACTGTCGTGGTACAGCTGCTCGATCGTGCCCACCTTGCGCGGCGCCCACAGCGCCACCCACAGCGAGGTCAGCGCCGCGACCGCGAGCACCGCGGCGACGATGTAGGACCAGGTCTGACCGAGCAGGACGAGACCGACCGTGCCGGCGGCACACAACAGGCCGACGACCACCGCGGACCAGCGCAGGCGGCGGACGTCGGCGAGGGTCTGGTTGACAGCCTTCGCGTGGGGCAGGTCGACGGGGAACTCGAAACGACGCACGCCCCCAGCTTATGGGAACCCCTCCGGCGGCCCGATCGCGATGCACCACGCTCGAGCAGAATGCGCAGAACGGTGCTATCGCGCTCAACGGTGACTCGGCGCAGGCGGGCTCACACACTCTGCTGTAGCAGAGATCACACCCCGTCCGAAAGTGGGCACCGCATGCTCGTCGTCCTCGGCTTCCTGATGGTCGCCACCTTCATGTACCTGATCATGTCGAAACGGGCCACACCGGTCGTCGGCCTGATCCTGGTCCCCGTCGCGTTCGGGCTGATCGCCGGTGCCGGCACCGGGATCGGCGACATGATCGTCGACGGCGTCGAAAGTCTCGCCCCCACGGCGGCACTGCTGTTCTTCGCGATCATCTTCTTCGGGATCATGATCGACGTGGGTCTGTTCGACCCGCTCGTCCGGCTCATCCTGCGGCTCGTGCGCGACGACCCGACGCGGCTGGTGGTCGGCACCGCGGTGCTGGCGATGATCGTCTCCCTCGACGGGGACGGGTCCACGACCTTCATCATCACCACCTCCGCGCTGCTGCCCCTCTACCTGAAACTGAAGGTCAGCCCCGTCGTCCTCACCGTCGTCGCCGGCCTGGCGAACGCCACGATGAACATCATCCCGTGGGGTGGGCCGACGGTCCGTGCGGCCAGCGCGCTCGGACTGTCCCCGTCCGAGGTGTTCGTCCCGATGATCCCCTCGCTCGTCGTCGGCCTCCTCGTCGTGCTCGGCTTCGCCGCCCATCTGGGTGTCGTCGAACGCCGCCGCATCGGCCGGCTCACGTGGAAGCCCGACACGATGCCGCTCGGTGCCGGCCCGTCCGGGGTGGGCACGACCCTCGGCAGGGACGCCGCCGGAACCGACGGGGAGATCGGGCGGTTCGCCGCCGGACTCGACCCCGACCGCCCCACTCTGCGCCCGCGGTTGCTGCCCTTCAACGCGATCCTCACGGTGGCGCTGCTCGTCGTCCTCGTCCTCGACGTCCTGCCGATCCCCGTGCTGTTCATGATCGCCGCGGGTCTCGCGCTGGCCGTGAACTTCCCGCGCGTCGCCGACCAGTCCGCCGCGATCGCCCGGCATTCGTCGAGCATCGTGTCGGTCGTCGCGATGGTGCTCGCCGCGGCCGTGCTGACCGGTGTGTTCCAGGGCACCGGCATGGTCGAGTCCATGGCGCTGTGGCTCACCGGTGTCATCCCCGACGCGCTCGGCCCGTTCCTCGCCGTCATCGCCGGTCTGCTCAGCATCCCCATGACCTTCTTCATGACCAACGACGCCTTCTACTTCGGTGTGCTGCCCGTCCTGGCGGAGACGGCGACGCAGTACGGCATCGAACCGGTCGAGATGGCCCGCGCGTCGATCACCGGACAGCCCGTGCACATGCAGAGCCCCCTCGTCCCCGCGATCCTGCTGCTGGTGACCCTCGCCGGGGTGCCGCTGGCCGACCACCACCGCAAGGTGCTGTGGCGTGCCGGGATCGTCTCGGTGGTGATGCTCGTCGTCGGTGTGCTGCTCGGGCAGATCCCGCTCGGCTGAGACGGGCCCGGGCCACACTGGACGGATGGGACGAACAGGAGCGACGCGGTGAAACTCCGCACCCAGGTACTGCTGCTCCAGTCCGCGGTGGTGGCGGTGGCGCTCGGCATCGGATTCACGGTGTTCGCCACCACCACCGAGGACCGCGTCACCGGCGAGCACGGGGAGCGGGCACTCGCGATCGCGCGGGCCGTTTCCGCCGACCCGGCCCTTCGGGACGAGGTCGTCCGCTACTCGGCCGCCGACGACGGCGTGGTCTCCCCGGGCAATCCCGAACTCGCCTCCGGCGCGGTGCAGCAGGCCGCCGAATCCGTCCGGGTCGCCACCGGCGCGTTGTTCGTCGTGGTCACCGACGACCGGGGACTGCGGCTGGCCCACCCCGAGCCGGACCAGCTCGGGCGGAGGGTCAGCACCGATCCCACCGAGGCCCTCGCCGGACGGGAGGTCGTCACCAGCGAGTCGGGCACCCTCGGCGACTCGGTGCGGGCCAAGGTGCCGGTGACCGATCCCGCCTCCGACCGGGTGGTGGGGGAGGTGAGCGTCGGTATCGCCACCGACAGCGTGCGCGCCGACCTGCGCAGCGATCTCGGCGACGCAGTCCTGATCGCGCTCGCGGCACTCGCGTGCGGCGCCGCGGGGTCGTGGCTGCTCGCCAACCGCTGGAAGCGGCTCACCCTGGGACTCGAGCCCGAACAGCTCACCGAACTGGTCCGGGAACAGGAGGTCGTGCTGCACGGCATCTCCGACGGTGTCGTCGGCACCGACGCCCACGGTGTCGTCACCGTCGTCAACGCCGAGGCGCGGCGCCTGCTCGGTCTCGACGACGGGATCGGCCGCCCCGTCGACACTCTCGGGATGACCCCGCGGCTGCTCGACGTGCTGCGCGCCGCGGACGGCATCCCGGTCGCGGCGACCACCGGCGACCGGGTCGTCGTCGCCGTCTCGCGCCGCGTCGTGCGCGACGGCCGCGACCTCGGCACCGTGATGTCGGTCCGCGACCGCACCGACATCGAGACGCTCACCCGCGAACTCGACGCGGTCCGGTCGATGAGCACAGCGCTGCGGGCCCAGCGGCACGAGTTCGCGAACCGGCTGCACCTGCTCGACGGACTGCTCCGCCAGGGGCGTGCCGAACAGGCCCTCGAATACATCGAACAGATCCTCGGCTCGGGCCCGCTCGGCGAGCAGCTCGAGGGTGCCGACGCGCTCGCCGACCCGTATCTGCACGCCTTCCTCGCCGCCAAGGCGGCCCACGCACGCGAACAGGGCGTGACGCTCGTGCTCGGCGAGAACACCTGGGTGCACTCCACCCTGCGGGTGCCGGTCGACGTCACCACGGTCCTCGGCAACCTCCTCGACAACGCCGTCGAAGCGGCCCGCACCAGCGCGCACAGCCCGGCCGAGGTCGAGGTGGAACTGATCGAGGACGGACCGGACCTGCACGTGAGCGTTGCGGACACCGGCGCCGGCGTCGACCCCGGCCTGCCGGACGTCTTCGCCGAGGGCGCGACGACCCACCCCGAGCCGGCCGTGCCCGGCGGCCGCGGGATGGGACTGGCGCTGGCCCGGCGCGTGGCGCGGCTGCACGGCGGCGACGTGGTGCTCGCGGACCGCGGTGGGCGGCGCACGCCGGACAATCCGACGGGAGGCGCGGTGTTCGTGGCGACGATGGCCGGGGTGCTCGACGAAGGGGACACGGGATGGGCGGAACGGATCTGAGGGTGCTCGTCGTCGAGGACGACTTCCGGGTCGCGGAACTGCACGCGTCCGTGGTGTCGGGAGTGCCCGGCTTCACGGTCACCGCGGTCGCCGGGAGCATCGCCGCGGCCCGCGACGCGATCCGGGACGCGCCCGTCGACCTCGCCCTCGTCGACGTGTACCTGCCGGACGGCTGCGGCGTCGACCTGATCCGCAGTCTCGACTGCGACAGCTTCGTGCTCGGCGCCGCCGGCGACGGCACGACGGTGCGGGCCGCGCTCGCCGCCGGCACCCTGGTGTATCTGGTCAAACCGTTCGCGAGCACCGAGCTGGCCCGGCGCCTCGCGGCCTACGCACAGTACCGCCGGGTCGTCGCGGGCGACGAACTCACCCAGACCGAAATCGACACGGCGCTGGCCTCTTTGCGTCCGGTTCTGCCGACCGCCCGGACCCCGGCCTCGCAGTCGGTGACCAAAGACCTCGTGCTGCAAGCACTCCGGGAATCCTCGCAACCCCTGTCGGCGGGGGAGGTGGCCGCGACCATCGGGGTGTCGCGCGCCACGGCCCAGCGTTATCTCGCGGCGCTCGTCGCGAAGGGACAGCTGCGAATGCAGTTGCGCTACGGCACGACCGGCCGCCCCGAGCAGGAATACCTCCTCCGCTGACCCCCGCCGGGCGAAGCGTCAGCCGATCTGCGGTCCGAGCAGATCGTCGGCATCGGTGATGCGGTAGGCGTAACCCTGCTCGGCGAGGAACCGCTGCCGGTGCGCGGCGTACTCCGCGTCGAGGGTGTCGCGCGAGACGACCGAGTAGAAGTGCGCCTGCCCGCCCTCGTGCTTGGGACGCAACAGCCGTCCGAGCCGCTGCGCCTCCTCCTGCCGCGACCCGAAGGTGCCCGACACCTGGATCGCGACCGACGCCTCCGGCAGGTCGATGGAGAAGTTCGCGACCTTCGACACGACGAGCACCTTCAGTTCCCCGGCACGGAACCGGTCGAACAGCGCCTCGCGTTCCTTCGTCTTCGTCGACCCCTTGATCACGGGAGCGTCGAGGGCCTCGCCGAGCTCGTCGAGCTGGTCGATGTAGGCGCCGATGATCAGTGTCGGGGCGTCCTGGTGCTGCGCGAGGATCGACTTCACCACCGGGATCTTGGTGCGCGCGGTCGAGCACAGCTTGTACCGCTCCTCCGGCTCCGCGACGGCGTAGGCCATGCGCTCGGCGTCGGTGAGGGTCACCCGGACCTCCACGCAGTCGGCCGGGGCGATCCAGCCCTGCGCCTCGATGTCCTTCCACGGGGCGTCGAACCGCTTGGGGCCGATGAGTGAGAACACGTCGCCCTCGCGGCCGTCCTCGCGCACGAGCGTCGCGGTCAGGCCGAGGCGGCGCCGCGACTGCAGGTCGGCGGTCATCCGGAAGACCGGCGCCGGCAGCAGGTGCACCTCGTCGTAGATCATCAGGCCCCAGTCGCGCGAGTCGAACAACTCGAGATTACGGTACTCGCCCTTCGACTTGCGGGTGATGACCTGATAGGTGGCGATGGTCACCGGGCGGATCTCCTTCTTCTCGCCCGAGTACTCGCCGATCTCGTCCTCGGTGAGCGAGGTGCGGGCGATCAGCTCACGCTTCCACTGGCGGCCGGCGACGGTGTTCGTCACCAGGATCAGGGTGGTCGCGCCGGCCTTCGCCATCGCCGCGGCACCCACCATCGTCTTGCCGGCGCCGCAGGGCAGCACCACCACACCGGAGCCGCCGTCCCAGAACGAGTCGGCGGCCATCTCCTGGTAGTCGCGCAGCTTCCACGGGTGGGTCTCGAAGTCCAGGGAGATCGGGTGCGCCTCGCCGTCGACGTAACCGGCGAGGTCCTCGGCGGGCCAGCCGATCTTGAGCAGCAGCTGCTTGACGCGGCCACGTTCGCTGGGATGCACCAGCACCGTGTCGTCGTCGATGCGGGCCCCGAGCATCGGGGCCATCTTCTTGTTGCGCATCACCTCCTCGAGCACCGCGCGGTCGAGGCTGACCAGGCACAGCCCGTGCGCGGGATGCTTGACCAACTGCAGGCGGCCGTAGCGGCTCATCGTGTCGACGATGTCGACGAGCAGGGCCTGCGGGACCGCGAAGCGCGAATGGGTGACCAGCGCGTCGACGACCTGCTCGGCGTCGTGACCGGCGGCGCGGGCGTTCCACAGGGCCAGCGGGGTGATCCGGTAGGTGTGGATGTGCTCGGGGGCACGTTCGAGCTCGGCGAACGGCGCGATCGCCTGCCGTGCCTGGTTCGCCCGTTCGTGGTCGACCTCGAGGAGCACGGTCTTGTCGGATTGGACGATCAGCGGCCCGTCGGCCATGAGTGCCTCCTGGGATGGAAAGTAGAACTTTCCCATTCTCCAGGCCTCGGCCGGGCCGCGCCACCCGCCGGAACCGGGAAACCGTGCGCCCACCGCACCCGGCGGTGATCGCGCACGGCTTCCCGCATCCCCTGTGTCCCGGCCCGGAGGGGCCGATGTGTGCCGCCCGGAGGGGCGATGCGGACCGACCCCGGAGGATCAGCGCGTCAGCGACCGCCGCACCTCCATGACGCACACCAGCGCCTCGGAGATCCCGGACCGATATCCGGCGTCCTTCTCGGAGGCGACCTGCCTCGCATCGAGTTCCGATTCCAGTCGCTCCTGGATCCTGTCCAGGGCGTGCAGAGTCCGCTTCATTTCCCGCTTCGTCTTCTCGTCTCTCAGGCCGGTTGTCGCATCGCACCGGCGCGCTCGTCGAGAACGAACACACGGGCACGCGCCAATGCGGCTCGATATCCGAGCCGATACGCGTCGGTGCCCGTTTCGCGTTCCGACAATTCACTGATCTTCTCGTACAGAACTTCCAGCGTCCCGATTTCGATGTCCATGGCGTGCAGTTGTTTTCATCCCCGCTTGCGCTTGGGGAGAAATTCGCCGGACTCGACGATCCTTCGACGTTTCTCCTGTCGCCGTTCCTTCAGGGTTTTCACGGGTTTTTTCGGGCTTTTCCGCTTGTCGGCCATCGCACCCCTCCTTTTCGACGGGCGAATCACTCAACAGGTCCACACCATACGTCATTTCGGAAAAAATGCCAGTAATGCAGAAAATCGCCGTGCGACAGGCGAACACGTGACGAAAACCCGCCGCAGGGAAGAGGTCCCGGTCACCACCGGCTCGCCGATCGGCACGGGTCACATCCCTCTATGCTCGGCCTCATGTCAGCACAGACCCAGGCCGACGCCGCGGACGTGATCGTGGTCGGCAGCGGATTCGGTGGCGCCGTCACGGCGCTGCGATTGGCCGAACAGGGCCGCCGCGTCCTCGTCCTCGAACAGGGACGCCGGCACACCCGCGACGACTTCCGGGCGGCCCGCCGCGACCCGCGCCGCTACCTCTGGATGCCCGAACTGGGCCTGCGCGGCTTCTTCTCCCAGCGCGTCCTCGCTCATGTCGGCATCATCGGGGGCGTCGGGGTGGGCGGCGGCAGCATCGTCTGGGCCGGTGTGCTGCTCGAGCCGAAGGACGCCTTCTTCACCGATCCCGCCTGGCCGTCCGTGACGTCGGGCTGGCGCGCGCAACTCGCCGAGCACTACCGCACCGCCGCGCGGATGCTCGGCCGCGCCACCGCCCCGATCGAGGGCCCCATGGACCGGCACCTCGGCATCGTCGCGACACGCATGGGGGCGGGGGAAACGTACGGTCCGACCCCGATGGCAATCTGGTTCGGGGAGGAGGGCGTCACCGTCCCCGATCCCTTCTTCGGGGGTGAGGGCCCGGAGCGCACCGGCTGCGTGATGTGCGGCGGCTGCCTCGTCGGCTGCCCCTACGGCAGCAAGAACACCCTCGACCTCAACTACCTGTGGCTCGCGCAGCGGCGCGGCGCCCGGATCCGCCCCGACAGCCGCGTGGACTCCGTCGCCGCCCTGCCCGGCGGTGGCTACGAGGTGCGGCTCGCCGGCGGCGAGAGCCTGCGCGCCCCGGAGGTCGTGCTCGCCGCCGGTGTCCTCGGCACCGTCGAGCTGCTGTTCCGGTCCAAGGAGAACGGGGGGCTGCCGCACGTCTCCGACCGCCTCGGCGTCGGGGTGCGCACCAACTCGGAGGCCATCACCGCCGTCCTCGCCGACGACGTCGACGCCGACCTGACCCGCGGCCCGACGATCTCGAGCGAGTTCTATCCCGACGAGCGCACCCACGTCACCCAGAACCGCTACGTCGGCGGGTGGCACATGCGCTTCCAGCTCGGGCCGCTCGTCGACGGCGACGACCCGCGCCGTCGCCGCCGGGAGACCCTGCGGGCACTGCTCGCCCGTCCCGACCTGCAGCTGCGAACGATGTTCGCGCGCAACTTCATCCGACGTCTCAGTGCGTTCACCGTGATGCAGAACGTGGAGAACGAGATCCGCCTCGTGTTCGACCGGTCGCCGGTACGGCCGTGGCGCCGGGTCCTGCGCTCGCGCGGTGTGGACGGTCGGCAGGCACCGAGCTACCTGCCGCAGGCGAACGCGGTGGCCCGCGAGTTCGCCGACTCCATCGGCGGACGGCCGCTGAACCTGCTGCTCGAGAGCGTCGGCGGCAAGTCCATCACCGCGCACGTCCTCGGCGGGGCCGCGATCGGTACCGACGCGACCACCGGGGTGATCGACACCGACCACCAGGTCTTCGGCCACCCCGGCCTCTACGTGGTGGACGGCTCCGCCATCCCCGCCAACGTGGGGGTGAACCCGTCCCTGACCATCGCCGCGATGGCCGAACGATTCGCGGCCCGCTACGCCGAACGGCACCGCACCGGTACCGCTCGCCCGACCGTGACGGAGGCGTCATGACCACCTCGAACCACAGCGCCCTCGACGGCCTGCCCGGATCGCTGCGCGGTCTGCGCGCGTTGTTCCGCTCCCTGCCCGCCGCCGGCGCACCGCCCGTCCCGGGCGCCTACCGGGTCACCTTCGTCGGGCCCGCAGCCCTGCGGATCGCCGCGCCCCGCGTGATCGCCCTCGGCGGCATGCCGAACTGGTACGGCAAGCGTTTCGACCCCGACGGCACCGCGGTGAACCTGCTGGGGGAGGGGGCTGCGCTGCGTGAGGTGCTGCCGATGTGCGTCGCCGCCGAGGCGTCCTGGCTCGACGGCCGGCCGGCGACCGTCGTCTCCTACGGTGCCGACGGTCCGGTGCCGTGGCGGTGGGTGCGCGACGAGTTCCGGCCGCTCGATGCCTCCACGCTGCTCGGGCTGACCTTCGCCGTCGCCCCGGCTTCACGGGTGCTGGCGTCCCCGTTCGTGCTCGTGCGGCAGGACTGATCCGGTCCGGCTCAGTCGACCAGGGACACCGAACTGACCCGGTGCAGCACGAAGGTGCGCACCGAACCGGTCGCGGGATCGAAGGCCTGCAACTGGCCCCCGCCCACCGACACCGGATCGACGATCCGCCGCGTCGCGACCCCCTGTGCGTCCACGTAGCCGAGGGAGACGCTGCGCTTGGCGTGCACGGCCAGCTGCAGCAGGGCGAGGGTCGCGGCACCACCCGAACGGCTGCCGTCCCCCCGCGCCGACGCCGTCGACGACGCCGACTCGGCACGGTCCCCGGCCCGCAACGTGCGCACGAGCGTGTCGAGCTGCTCGTCGCTGGGGACGGTCGGGCCGCCGTACCGGGCCCGGGGCCGCGGCACGGACACCCGCGCGCCGCGCGGCCGCAGATCCACCACCGCGCCCGAGGCGTCCTCACCGGCCGGGGCGAAGCCCGCGGCCCGCAGCTCGGTGAGCACATCGGCCAGCGGCGCCTGCGAGATCGCGACGGTCGGCGCCACGGCCCGCAACGCCAGTGTCGCGGCGACGGGGGAGGACAGCACCTCCGCGAGCAGGGCGGGATCGTCGGCGCGCACGAACGAACTCGCCACCCCCGCCCGCAGGCGGCCGTGCCGGCGCGCGACGTCGTCGATGAGATAGGTGAGCGACTGCGGCACCGGTGTGCGCGAATGGTTCGCGAACAGGGTGTGCAGGTCGCTCGCGCCGAGACCGGCGTCGAGGGCGCGGCGCACGCTGGCGTCGCCGATGCGGTAGACCGTGGCGGCGCCCGCCGACTCGATGTCGGCCACCAGCGCGATCCGTTCGGCGAGTTCGGGGACGAGCGGGCCGGGTGCGACCACCGTCAGATCGGCCTGGACGAGCACGTGGTCGACGGGTTCGGGCAGTACCGCGGTCATCTCGGCCTCCGCGTCGCCGCCGTGGAGCAGCGCCTTGCCGGGCGATGCGAGGCAGCCGTGCGCGACGAGTCCGAGGAAGGTCGCCTCGCGGACGGTCTCGACCACCGAGACGGTGTCGAACCGCCCGGCCCAGCGGGGCCGCCGCCAGGCCGCGGCCGCCCGCAGCGCGCTCACGTCCGGACCGTCCGCGGGGATCTCGGACAGCACGTCGAGCAGCAGCCGCCGGTCGCGGGCGGCGGTCGGGGACTTCACCTCGTCGGACAGCGCGGCGATCGGCTTGTCGTTCGGGTCGCGGCGGCCGACGAGCCACGGCCGCCGCCCCAGATCGAGCCACGCCCCGGCGAGGACCGCCCATCGGTAGGCGGGGGAGGCGGCGAGCCAGGCGTCCGTCGCGGTGGTGGGCGCCCAGTGGTCGTCGTCGGAGGCCGGGGGCGGATCGGGCAGACCCCGCGCGATCAGTCCCGCGCCGGCCAGGACCTCGACGAGCAGCGCCGTCTCCTGGTCGTCGAGCCCGACCCCCTTGCCGAGACGGTGCAGTTCACGAACGCCGAGCCCACCGGCCCGCAGGACCGGCGCGGGTTGCTCGCCGAGCACCTCGAGCAGGTTCTCGCAGTGCCGCAGCAGTTCCAGGGCGGCACCGGCCGCGGTGGCGTTGACGTCGGTGGCCGCACGGGTGCGTTTCGGGGCGCGCGGCGGTGTGAGGGCGGCGGGTTCGAAGGGCGCGTCGTCGCGCAGGGCCTGACCCACCCGGTGGGGCAGTTCGACGGTCTCGTCGTCGAGGCGCAGCAGCAGACCGGCCGCGAGCAACTGCTGGACGGGCCGGTCGGCGGGAGTATCCGGCGCCGCGTCGCGGGTGCGACCCACCGGAGAGGTGCGCGAGAGGGTCTCGAGGATGCTGCGCTGCTCCGGCGGAAGTGCAACGAGCAGGTCGTCGAGCTCCGTGCCGGCCGGGACCGCGGTGTCCTCACCGCGTCCCACCCGCCACGGCACGGCGTCGACGGCGGCGGGAACGAGCCGCAGGGCGTCGTTCGGCCCCCACACCAGCAGCAGGGAACGGAGGGTGGCGAGGATGCGGTCGAGATTCTTCGCGCTGGTCCGTCCCGCGATCTCCTCGAGGACGGCGGCGCGCGGGACGGGAGTGTCGACGGCGCCGGCCCGGGCCAGCAGCTCGATGATCCCGAACTCGGCGGTGGTCAGTTCGTCGGCGGCCCGGAACACCGAGGCGCGTTGCTGGGCGCGACTCGCGAGGACCGACATACTCGCAGGTGGCGGCACCACGAGGTCGGGGCGGGCGCGCAGCGCGGCGGCCAGTTCGGAGTCGCGGCGACCGGCCAGCCAGAGGGCGAGCGAGTCCGGGACGGAGTCGGGAGCGGGCGTGGTCGGGGGCATCGGTTACAGATTAGAGACCTGCGGTAGCACGCCCCGAACTCACCTGACAAAATGAGCGCATGGCTACCTCTTCGAAAAAGCATTACGTGGACCACGGATGGCCCGAGCTGGTCGACGGCGAGCACGCCGTCACCGAGTTGTCGTCCACTCGCTCCGGCCCGCTCTCGCCCTACGGTGAGGACATGGAGTTCCCGCTTCCCGTCGAGGACCTGCCCTACACGCATCCCTACACGGTGATCAACCGCTGATCTCCGCGGACGGCGGTTCCCGCCGATCCCGATGCGAGCCGGACGCCCGGCCCCTCTCCCCGGAGAAGGGTCGGGCGTCCGTCGTATGAAACCGCGGTGAGGGCCGGACGGGCCCGGATACGGAAGGACCCCGCACCGGCCCGGTGCGGGGTCCTTCGTGAAGACGCTGGTGCCGGATTACTGCGCGGCCAGAACGGTGCGCACGGCGTCGAGGATGTTCGGGTCGAGCTCGATGCCCGCATCCTGCAGAGCGGTGACACCCTGCTCGAAACCGGCGAGGAGGTTCTGGACCTCGGCCGGGAGCTGAGCGACGTCGATGCCCGCGGGGAGCTGCGGGGTGACGGCCGGTGCGGGGGTCTCGACGATCGGCGCGGCCGGGACGGCGTCGACGGTGCGCGGCGTCGCGGCGCTGGTCAGGCCCAGGCTGGACGAGCAGGAGGGCCATGCGCCCCAGCCCTGGCCGGCGAGCACGCGCTCGGCGACGGCGATCTGCTGCTCACGGGTGGCCTGGTTGGCGGTGGGGGCGTACTGCGAGCCGCCGTAGGCGTTCCAGGTGCTCGGCGAGAACTGCAGGCCACCGTGGTAGCCGTTGCCGGTGTTGATGGCCCAGTTGCCGCCGGACTCGCACTGTGCGAGGCGGTCCCAGTCGGAGTCGGGAGCGGCGTTCGCGGTGCCGCTGAACGTGACACCGGTGACACCGAGGACGGCTCCGGTCAGCGCGAACTTGGCGACGGTACGACCGGTATTGGTGGGCTTGCGATGGCGTCCGCTCATGTCGGTTCCGTGTTCCTCTCCGTACGCGCCTACGAGGTCAGCTGTCGGGTTCGGGCTGAAGAGGTCGCCCGGCCGTCCTGCTCCGTGGAGCTGTCCGGCTTCACCCCGAGAACCGTCGCGAGCGGCGGTTCGGGCCTCCTGGACACCCGGCGGCGGTAGCCGCCCGGTTCCTGGGAGACCGGTGGGTCCCCCGTTTCCTGTCCCCGTGGATCGTTCGTCGGGACTTCCGGAACCGCGGGACAGGAATTTGGCGCGGCAGTTCCGGACCGGCCGAGCCAGGCGGTTCGGCCGGAAACGACGGTAACGGCTCGAGGCCCGAAGTGTCACCAATTGATAACGCACGCCCTCGCGGGCGTGCGTCGGTGTCCGGGATGGACCGATTTGCGAAGCTGCAGGTAGTGACCTTCGGGCACCCGAAAAGTCGTCCCGAGACCTGCTCGTTATGCCGCCGTTATGTGACCAACCTCACAGGTAACCTGGACGGCTGTCCACGGAGACGATGTCCTTGCCGAGCGGCATGAGGGAGATCGGCACCATCTTCAGATTCGCGACGGCGAGGGGGATGCCGATGATGGTGATCGCCATCGCGATCGCGGAGGCGATGTGCCCCAGAGCCAGCCAGATCCCCGCGACGAGGATCCAGATGACGTTGCCGATGAGCGAGGCCGCACCGGCCGTCGGCTTGTCGACCGTCGTCTTCCCGAACGGCCACAGCGCATAGACCCCGATCCGGAACGAGGCGATACCGAATGGGATGGTGATGATGAGGATGCAGCAGATCACCCCGGCGGCGAAGTAACCCAGGGCCAGCCACAGACCACCGAAGATCAGCCAGATGATGTTGAGCAGGACCCTCATGTGCGGTCTCCGTTCCGGGCGCGGCGGCCCGAGCGCAGGGCGAAGGCGATCGCCAGCACGAAGCCCAGGGGCCAGGCCAGCGTCAGCAGATACAGGACGAGGCCGGGCGTGCCGTCGGTGACCACGGGAGTGAGGAAGATGGCGGCGACGGCCAGCACACCGACGAAGAAGCAGACGATCGCGGCCTTCAGGAGGCCGTTATCCGGTGCGGCAGACGAATCCGAAGCAGATGTACCCACGTCACCACGGTAGTCCGCCCACGCCCGGTCGTGGCCGTCCGGTGCGCCGAGACGATCCGGGAGCGACGGGTGCGGCCGGGTACACTGGCATCGTCTACGCGTCCCACTCCGCCGAGTCGGGGCGCGTTGTTTTGCATGTGTCCATGGTGTCCGACGAGGGCACCAACGTCGAGGAGCGGGTGAGCGCGGTGCCGACCGGCAGGGTGAAGTGGTACGACGTCGAGAAGGGCTTCGGCTTCCTGTCCCAGGACGAGGGAGAGGACGTGTATGTGCGCGCCTCCGCGCTGCCGGAGGGAGTCGAGGCGCTGAAACCGGGTCAGCGCGTCGAGTTCGGCATGGCGGTGGGCCGTCGCGGGCCGCAGGCCCTGAAGGTGGAGATCCTCGAGCAGCCCACGCTGCGGCAGGGCCGCCGGGAGGCACCGGCCCAGCAGAAGCGGCGCACGCCCGACGAGCTGCACGGGATGATCGAGGACATGATCAAGCTGCTCGAGGCGGCGGTCCAGCCCGACCTGCGTCGTGGCCGCTATCCCGACCGCAAGACCGGGCAGCGGATCTCCGAGGTCATGCGGGCCATCGCTCGCGAACTCGACCACTAGAGCACCAACGGCAGCGGGCCGCCGTCGCACGACGCGACGGCGGCCCGCTGCCGTTGTGGGGAGCTCAGAACGTCCGGATGGCCCAGACGGCGTGCGCGATCGGCTCGCCCGCCTCGTCGACCACGGCCGACGGCAGCTGGATCTCGACGCCGAGCAGCTGCAGCGCCGGGTCGCTGGGGACGGTCACCGCGCGCTGGGCACCCGCCTCGAACATCTGCCCGTCGAGGAAGGTCTGGCCGGTCCGCGTGTCGCCGTAGACGGTGATCATCCGCCACGGGGCGTCGGAGATCTCCGCCGGCAGCGACAGCTGCAGCGGGTAGCCGGCGGGAACGTAGAGCTCGCCGAGGGGGTGCTCCACACAGTCCTCGAGGTAGAGATTGCAGTGCTGGGCGGGGGCGACGGTCACCGTCTCGCCGTACGCGTAGGCCGTGATGGTCGGAAGGGCGGGCTCGGCCGAGTCGACCAGCTTCCAGACCGTGGCGGCCACACCGGCGGCCACGACCACCAGGGCCACCAGCAGCAGCGCAAGAGTCTTCTTCGTCCGAGCCTTCACGTTCATCGATTCCCATCTCCGTTGGTGGATCCACCGGCACCCGGACGGCGCCCGGCGGTCGCCTGGGCGGACACGTGCTCGGGACGCCGACCGCCGAATCCCGGCAGCAGTGTCCCCCCACGGTAGGACAGCGCGGTCTGGGCGAATCCCAGGACCAGCACCACGGAGACGACCGTGAACCCGAGCCACAGTTCGGTGGGCAGCAGAACCCCCATCGCCCCACCGAGCACCCAGCTGAGCTGGAGGACGGTCTCCGAACGGCCGAAGCCCGACGCGATCGACTCCTCCGGCAGATCCTGCTGCAGGGACGCGTCGAGCGAGACCTTCGCCAGCGCACTCGCGCAGGCCGCGACGAACGCGGCCAGCGCGGCGGCCAGGACGTTGCCGGTCGCGGCGACCACCGCGGCGACGATCACCACCGCGGCGGTGCAGCGCACGATGATCAGGGCGGGACGGCCCAGCGCGAGCCGCGCACCGGTGGCGTTGCCGGCGAAGTTGCCGACCGCGGCGGCCGCACCGACACCGCCGAGCATCGCCGCCTGCATCAGCGGATCCTGACCGGTGGCGTTCTTCGCCACGAACGCCATGAACAGGGTCAGGAAGCCGGTGAGCACCCGGATCGTGCCGTTGCCCCACAGGCCGGTGACGACCGCCCGGCCCAGCGGCTGGCGCCGCTTGCCGGACTTGGTGACGATCACCTCGGTCCGCGCATCGAGCACCTCGGTCCTCGCGTCGGCGTGGTACGACAGCGTCGCCGGCACCTCACCCTCGGTGACCTCCACCCAGGCGGGGATCCGCATGCTCAGATAGGCCCCGAAGGCCGTGATCGCCGCGCACAGCCACAACGCACCCGACGACCCGAACGCCCACGCCGAGGCCGCGGCGATCGCACCGGCACCGATGGTGCCGCCGACCAGACCGAAGACCGTCAGCCGGGAATTGACCCGCACGAGATCGATCTCGGGTGGCAGCACCCGGGGGGTGACCGCGGATTTGAGCACCGAGAACGATTTGCTCAGCACCATCATCCCCAGCGCCGCCGGATACAGCAGCCAGCTGTCGAAGTTGAACACCAGCACCACCGCCAGCACCGTGCGCAACGCGAACGAGGTGGCCAGCGCGACGCGGCGGCCGTGCTGCAGCCGGTCGAGCAGCGGGCCGATCAGCGGCGCGATGATCGCGAACGGCGCGATGGTGATGAGCAGGTACAGCGCGACCTTCGTCTTGTCCTCACCGGTCGCCGCCGAGAAGAACAGCGTGTTGGCGAGCGCGACGGCGATCGCCGCGTCGGACGCGAAGTTCGCCATCGTCGCGTAGGTGAGGGCCGTCAGACCCGACTTGTCGGCGCCGTCCGCGGTCGCGGCCCGACGGAAGGTCTGGATGCCCTTCGAGGTGAGCTCGCGGCTGCGCAGCGCCGCCACCCGCGTGACGGTGAGCTTGCGGGGCATGCGCGGGGCGCGCGGCGCGTCTTCGGCGGAGGAGTCGTCGGGCCGCGCCTCGCGATCCGGTCGCGCGGCCGACGCACCGGCGAAGCGACGGGTCTCGTCCACGGGATGCAGAGGCGGCAGGGGAGTGCGCCGTCCCGACACGCGGCGGGGCGGCGGATAGTTGCTGTACCCCGGATGCTGCGAACCCGGGGCACGGCGCTCCCCACCGTCGTGGGTGGGTCGCTCGTCCGGTTCCGTCACATCTTCGATTCTTCACCACGAGGCCGCGCTCGGAGCGCAAGGGCGGGACATGGGCTCGAGCACACCGCCCGTGCACGGCACGGGTGGATCTCAGGGCACGAACCGCACCTCGAAGACCGTCGGCCAGTACTTGCCGGTGACGAGGAAACGATCGGTCCCGGGGACCTGCGCGATGCCGTTGAGCACGTCCACTCCCGCATCGTCGGGCAGCGCCTCGCGTAGCGGCGACGCGTCGATGTGCGCCTCCACGTGACCGGTCTCCGGATCGATGCGCACGATCTCGTCGGTCTGCCACACGTTGGCGTACACCGAGCCGTCCTCGGCGCATTCGAGTTCGTTGAGGTTCTGCACCTTCCGGCCCTCACGATCCACCGTGACCCGGCCGATCTCGTCGAAGCCGACGGGATCACGGAAGGTCAGCTCGGCCGAGCCGTCGCTCATGACCAGGCGGTCGGGCAGTGCGCACAGCCCCCACCCCTGGCCGTCGTAGCCGACGCGGCGGATCTCGGCGAGGGTGTCGCGGTCGCGGACCAGCGCGACCTCGTCCTTCCATGTCAGCTGCCACAGTTCGTCGCCGACGACGGTGATGCCCTCCCCGAACAGGTCGCCCTCGACGGGAACCCGCACCCGCTCGTACTCCGCGAGCGTCACCTGCCCACCGTCGAGGTCGACGGGACGGGCCGCGACCCACGAACGGCCGACGCGCCCGGTGCCCTCGACGAGTTCACCGCCGTCGATCTCGAAGCCCTGCGTGAACGCCTCCGGGTCGTGGGGGTGGGTCGCCACGATCTCCACGCCGAGTTCGCGGGCGGGCGGCCCGGGATCGACGACGACGTCCTCGCCGCATCCGGAGAGGGACAGACAGATCGTCGCGAGGACCGCGGCGGAGGGGAGCAGACGGCGCACGCGCACATCGTGACATCCCCTCCGGGGCCGGTGCGGTACCGCCTTCGCGCGACCCGCGGACGCGGGAGCCGACAGGTCAGGCAGAATAGGCGGCGTGAGTGCTGCGTCTACTTCCGCTTCCCGAGGAACGAACCCCGTGGTCGATCCGGCGGTGCGCTCCGTACTCGCCGACGCGGTGGACATCGCCCGTGCCGCGCTCGACGAACTCGGGGACGGTGGAGTCGGCGCGTATCTGGGGGTGACGAGCGAGGACGACTGCGCGGCCACACACCGGTTCGCCGCCGATCTCCCCGGCTACCGCGGTTGGCAGTGGGCCGTCGTGGTCGCCGCGGCCCCCGACTCCGATCACGTGACGGTGAGCGAACTCGCGTTGCTCCCCGGCCCCGACGCTCTCGTCGCACCCGAGTGGGTGCCCTGGAACCAGCGGATCCGTCCCGGCGATCTCGGTCCCGGCGACCTGCTGGCCCCGATGCCCGACGATCCGCGGCTGGTTCCCGGCTACATGGAGTCCGGCGATCCCGCCGTCGACGAGACCGCGCTCGAGATCGGTCTCGGCCGCAAGCAGGTCATGAGCCTCGAAGGCCGCCTCGACGCCGCGCAGCGGTGGTTCGAGGGCGATCACGGCCCGAACTCGGAGATGGCGAAGGCCGCTCCGTCCTCCTGCTATCTGTGCGGCTTCTACCTGCCGCTGGCCGGTTCGCTGCGGGCCGCGTTCGGGGTGTGCGGAAACGAGTTCGCCGCCGACGGGCACGTGGTGCACGCCGAGTACGGGTGCGGAGCCCACTCCGACACGACCCTGCCGACCGGCGCCGGTTCGCCGATCTACGACGCCTACGACGACTCCGCGATCGAGATCGTCGACCTGCCCCCGGCCGGGAACACGACCGCCGCGACCGCACCGGAGACGGCCGCGCCCGCCCCCGCGGAGCAGGGCGAGGCGATTCCTGCGGAGCAGGGCGAGGCGATTCCTGCGGAGCAGGACGAGGCTACGGCGGAGCCGACCGAGGTGATCGCGGACGAGTCGTCTGCCGAGACGGCCGCGGATGCGACCTCCGGACCGGAACAGACCGACTGACGTGCCCCACCGGGACCTCGCGGATCCGTTCGGAACCGCGGCGTTGCGTGAAGGCATCCTGTCGGCGTGGGCGTCCTCGCCCACCCGGCTGCGTGAGGATGCCGCCACCGAATCCGATTACGTCCGCGCCGGATACCGCGACCGTGTCCTGACCGAACTCGCGCAGAACGCCGCCGACGCCGCGGCTCGCGCCGAACTGCCCGGTGTGCTGCGGGTGTGGTGCGACGGCACCGGCCTCCACGTCGCCAACATCGGTGAACCGCTCGACGAACCCGGCGTCCACGCCCTCACCGCCCTGCGGTCCTCCGGCAAGACCGGCGGCGTCGGCCGGTTCGGGGTGGGTTTCACCGCGGTGCTGGCGGTCTCCGAGGAGATCGAGGTGCGCTCGCGCACCGGCTCGATCCTGTTTTCGGCCGACCGGACCCGCGCCGTGCTCGACGACCACGGCCTGACCGCCCCCGCGGCCGGGGTGCCGACGCTGCGGCTCGCCTGGCCCTCCACCACCCCGCCGGTGGAGGGCAGCGACACCGAGGTCGTGCTGCGCCTGCGCCCCGACGTCGACGCCGGCGCGCTGCTCGCCGCTTTCCGCGACGAGGCGTACGACATCCTGCTCGAACTTCCCGCGCTGCGCACCGTCGAGATCGACGGCGACGCCCTCGAACGCACCGAACACGACCTCGACAACGGGCTGCGCGAGATCGGGATCGGCGACCGCACCTGGTGGGAACACACCGGACCGTCGGCGCGCTGGCTCGTCCCCGTCGTCGACGACCGCGTCCGGCCGGTCCGCCGGGACGTCCTGCGCGCCCCCACCCGCTCCGACGAGGAACTGTCCCTGCCGGCGCTGCTCGTCGCCGATGTCGCGATGCAACCCGACCGCCGGCGGATACTCCCCGGCACCCCTCTCGACCGGGTCGCCGCCGGTTACGCTCGGCTCGTCGCGGCGCTGCCTGCCGACCAGCGGCTCGACCTCGTCCCCGAACCCGGCTTCGCCCGCAGCGAGGTCGACGGCCGCATCCGCGAGGCCGTCCTCGAGGAACTGCGCACCCACCCGTGGCTGCCCGCCGCGGACGGCGGCGCCGATCTGCTGCCCGACCGGGCGAACGCACTGCCCGGCCTCACCGACGAGCTCGCCGCGACGCTCGGTGGGGTGGTCCCGGGCCTGATCGCCCCCGAACTGTGCCGCCCGCGGCACGCACCCGCCCTCGCCGCCGTCGACGTGCACCGGCTCGGCCTCGCGCGGCTCGCCGAGATGCTCGCGGGCCACGACCGCGAACCGCAGTGGTGGAACCGCCTGTACGAGGCGTTGACGCCGCTCGTCACCGATGCCGTCGCCGCCGAGGAACTCGCGTCGCTGCCCGTCCCGCTGTCGGACGGCCGCACCGTCACCGGTCCGCGCACCACCGTGCTCTCGACGGGACTGCAGGAGATCGGGCCGCTGCGGATGCCGTGGGTCCGCCTGGTCCACCCCGACGCCGCACACCCGCTGCTCGCCCGGCTCGGCGCCGGCACCGTCACCGCCGAGGACCTGCTCGCCGACCCCGCGCTCGTCACCGCCGTCGAGGAACTCGACCCCGACGACCCGGGCTTCGGTGACCCCGGCCTCGGCGACGCGCTGTCTGCCGAAGCCCTCGCCGACGTCGTCCTGCGGCTGGTCCCGCTCGTACCGCCCTCGGCCGTGCCCCGCGAACTCGGGGCGTTGCTGCTGCCCGACACCCACGGCGACCTCGTGCCCGCCGACGAACTGCTGCTGCCCGGCGCGCCGCTCGCAGAGGTTCTCGTCGACGACGCCCCCTTCGGCACCCTCGGCCCCGCCGTCGCCGACCGCTACGGCCCCGATGCGCTCCGCGCCGTCGGTGTGGGCTGGGGCTTCACCGTCCTGCGCGCCGACCTGCCCACCGG
>Ga0182741_1001832_pt1 | contig 26254 bp, 25 predicted proteins | sample eDN5th37CBELigOP_FD_128874 | JGI IMG/M metagenome (GOLD analysis project Ga0182741, IMG submission 128874) | Enriched Organic Plus compost microbial communities from Emeryville, California, USA - eDNA 5th pass 37_C BE-Lig OP (version 2) (version 2) ... | reverse complement strand
GCCGGCTGGAACATCTTCGCGGCTCCGCGTTAGGGTTTCGGAACCTGTTCCACTACATCGCGAGATCACTCCTCGAGGCTGGCGGATTCAGGACCCGTCTACACTCTCAATTCCGATGAGCCGTTAAAACGTAGATCGTTACCGATTCGAAAGTGAAGGCGCGAGCGAGCGCACCCACTCCCGCAACTTCCACTGATTCGCTGGGTACCATCCGCATCGGAATTCTGCGAGAGTGAGGGTATGAACGCATTCACCTCGCACTCCGGTTTCGCGCTGCCTCCACTCGGATTCGGTACCGTCAGACTTCGCGGCGATTCCGGTGCGGAAGCAATCGGCCGGGCGATCGACGCAGGTTACCGGCTGCTCGACACTGCGTTCAATTACGAGAATGAAGGCGCGGTCGGACAGGCAGTCGGGCAAGCGGTCGCGCGTGGCGTCGCCCGCGACGAGATCATCGTGACCTCGAAGCTCCCGGGCCGCCACCACCCCGCACCCCTCAACGTGCAAAGCGTCGAAGAAAGCCGCGCCAGGCTCGGTCTCGACCGCATCGATCTGCACCTGATCCACTGGCCGAACCCCCTGCAGGGCGAGTACGTGGACGCGTGGCAAGGACTCATCGAGGCAAAAGCCCGCGATGTGGTCCGCGAGATCGGCGTATCCAACTTTCTTCCCGAGCACCTCGAGACGATCGAGGCCGCCACCGGCGTGCGTCCAGTCGTGAACCAGATCGAGGTGCACCCGTACTTTCCGCAGGAGGAGTCCGTTGCCGTTCATCGGGAGCTCGGCATCATCACCGAGGCGTGGAGCCCGCTCGGACGAGGCGAGGACGTCCTGTCAGAACCCGTCATTCTTGAGATTGCGCGCGCCCACGACGCCACCCCGGCCCAGGTGATCCTCGCCTGGCACCGGGCGCGCGGTGTCGTCGCGATCCCACGCTCAAGCTCGCCCGAACGGCAACGCGAAAACCTGGAGTCGCTTGAACTCACCCTTGACGATGGCGAGGTCACGACGATCACCGATCTCGGTCGAGCCGACGGACGGCTCTTCGGTGGTGATCCGCGCCACTACGAAGAGTCGTAGGGTCACCTCGACCCGATGACGACGCCGCAGCGCAACTCGGCGAGCATGGCGAGCACTGCGGCGGCGGTTTGCGGATCAGCAACGCGGGCTGCCGCGGCCGTGTCACCGCTTCCGACCTTGATGCCGAAGTCGTCGGGGCCGAGGTCGCGGAATACGTCTTCATCGGTGACATCGTCTCCGAGGAACAGTACGGGTGCCTTGGGCAACAATGCGCGAATGTATGCGAGTGCCTGCGCCTTGGTCGACGTGCGTACCGAGAACTCCCGCACGGCCTTGCCGGAGCGCACATGCATCTGCACTCTCGCCGCGAGCTCGGTAGCGGCGTCGAGCACCTCGTCGGCCTGCGTCGCGTCCGGGACCTGGCGCACGTGCACCGCCATGCCGTAGGGCTTCGACTCCAGTCGCACGCCTTCCCGCTCGCGGAACACTCGCGCGAACCGCGCACGCAACCACTCGAGGCGTTCCCGCTCCTCGTCCGAAAGCGGCGATTCGATGTCGCGTTGCGCGAGCCCGACCAGTTCGGCACCGTGCGAACCGGACACCACCCACTCCCCCGAGTCGACCGGCACCCCAACCGTGCGCAAGCTGTCAAGCGAACGGCCACTGAGGAGTGCAACCTGCGTGTTCGGAGCGCTCCCGAGCGCCTGCAGCGCCGCACGCGTTCGGGAGAGCATTCGGGCGTCTTCGGGCTGCCCAACGAGCGGCGACACCGTTCCATCGAAGTCGCTCGCGACAATAAGCTCGGGGAGGGTCGCCATTCGTCGGATCCGGTCCTCCACCTGGCGGGGAACCATGGATATCCCGAGATGGATCGGTCCGGTCACCCCGTCCGCGTCGTTCGCCGAGGACTCGGCGGCAGCGCGCACCGCACTCAGATACCCGTTCGCCCAGTGCACGACATCGTTCGCGTAGACGGCCTCTCGCAGACCGCGCATCCTTCGGGTCTGCTCGGTTTCCGGCATGTGCACCGCGCGCACGATCGCCGCCTTCAGCCCTTCGATGTCGTGCGGATTCACGAGCAGCGCGTCACGGAGTTCGTCTGCCGCCCCCGCGAACTCGCTGAGGACGAGCACGCCGCGCTCGTCGAAGCGGCAAGCCGCGTACTCCTTCGCCACGAGATTCATCCCGTCTCGCAGCGGGGTCACCAGCAGGATGTCGGCCGCGAGGTACAACGCCACCATCTCCACGCGGGAGTAACCACGGTGCAGGTACACGAGCGGCGCGTAGCCGATCGAGCTGTGCTCGCCGTTGATACGGCCAACCGTTGTCTCAACCTCATCCCGGAGCTGGCGATACGCCTCTACCCGTTCTCGGCTCGGGCTTGCGACCTGCACCAGAACGGTCTTCTTCGCATCGAGCTCTCCGTCCTCCAAGAGTTCGGCGTAGGCCTTCAGCCGATGCCTGATGCCCTTCGTGTAGTCGAGGCGGTCAACGCCGAGCATCACGGTCTCGGGGTTGCCGAGCTCCTCGCGGATCTCTGCGGCGCGGCGACGGACCTCCGGGCGCGACGCGATCTCGGCGAAGGAGTTCGCATCGATCGAGATCGGGAACTCTTGCGCGAGCACGGTTCGAGACGGCGCATCGCCTCGACCCGGGACCACGATCAGGTTTCCGATCACCTGCAAACGCATCAGTCGCTCGGTGGCCTCGCGAAACTGTGCCGCGTCCCCCACCTGTTGGAACCCGATGACGTCGGCACCGAGCAAGCCATCGATGATGTGCGATCGCCAAGGGAGCTGCTCGAAGAAGCGCGGCGGGGGAAAGGGAATGTGCAGGAAGAACGCGATGGTGAGGTCCGGACGCTTCTCACGGAGCATCTTCGGCACGAGCTGCAACTGGTAGTCGTGCACCCACACGATCGCGCCCTCAGCAGCCTCTTGCGCGGCTCGCTGCGCGAACACCTCGTTGACCTTGCGGTAGCGATCCCACCACTCGCGGTGAAACTCGGGTTGCGCGATTGCGTCGTGATAGAGCGGCCAGAGCGTTCCGTTCGAGAAGCCCTCGTAATAGAGCACGATGTCGTCTTCGCTGAGGTTGATCGGCGCGAGCCGCATGTTTCCCAGCTCAAACGGCTCAAGATGTTCATCGGTTGCGCCGCCCCACCCGATCCACACGCAGCCGAGTTGTTCGACGATCGGTTCGATTGCCGTCACCAGTCCGCCAGGTGATGCACGCCAGGAAGACGTCCCGTCGCTCTCGATGACTCGGTCGACCGGGAGCCGGTTTGAAACCATGACGAGCTCTCGCCCGCCAGTTAGTCCTTCTAATGCTGCCAACTGGAAGCTCACCCCTCAGCGGTACTTGTCCCCACTTCGGATCATACCGAGGTCGACTGGGGTCGTGGCATCGGTGCGCCTGGCCCACGTCGTCGGCGCACGCTCCGACCGTCTGGAGCACGCGCTCCGTCCGGCCCACGCGGCCCGGCGCATGCGCTCAGTCCCTACGATCTCACCCAGCCCCTACGGTCTTGCGGTGCTGGATCGTAGGGACTCGGCGAGCTCATGCGACCCGGGCGGTCAGGGGGCGGCGGCCAGGCCGGGTGGCGGTCAGGGGGGCGGCGGCCAGGCCGGGCGGCGGCCAAGGAACGGCGGCCAGGCCGGGCGGCAACCAGGCCAGGCCGGTCGCTACTTCGCGAGCTGCTGCTTCAGCTTCGCGGCGGCACGCGCCCGCGTCGTCGCGTCGAGGTGCACCTTGCGGATGCGCACGATTTCCGGCGTCACCTCGACGCACTCGTCTTCCCGGGCGAACTCGAGGGACTCCTCGAGGGTGAGCTGCCGCGGTGGCGTCATCGACTCGAAGCTGTCCGCCGTCGATGAGCGCATGTTCGTGAGCTTCTTCTCCTTGGTGATGTTCACGTCCATGTCCTCGGCGCGCGAGTTCTCCCCGATGACCATGCCCTCGTACACCTCCTGGGTCGGCTGCACGAAGAAGGTCATGCGCTCCTGCAGCGCGATCATCGCGAACGGGGTCACCACGCCGGCACGATCGGCCACGATCGACCCGTTGTTGCGCGTCACAATCGGTCCGGCCCACTCGCCATACCCGTGCGAGATGGCGTTCGCGATGCCGGTGCCGCGGGTCTCGGTCATGAACTCGCTACGGAACCCAATGAGGCCACGCGACGGCACGATGAACTCCATGCGCACCCAGCCGGTGCCGTTGTTCACCATGTTCTCCATGCGCCCCTTGCGTGCGGCGAGCAGCTGGGTGATCGCGCCGAGGTGCTCCTCGGGCGTGTCGATCGTGAGGTGCTCGTAGGGCTCGTGCACCTTGCCGTCGATCTCTTTGGTGACCACCTGCGGCTTGCCGACGGTGAGCTCGAAGCCCTCGCGCCGCATGTTTTCGACGAGGATCGCGAGCGCCAGCTCGCCGCGGCCCTGCACCTCCCAGGCGTCGGGACGGTCTGTGTCGAGCACGCGCAGCGATACGTTACCGATGAGCTCGCGGTCGAGGCGATCCTTGATCATGCGGGCGGTCAGCTTGTGCCCCTTGACCTTGCCGACGAGCGGCGAGGTGTTGGCACCGATGGTCATCGAGATCGCTGGCTCGTCGACGGTGATGGTCGGTAGCGGCCGTGGATCCTCGGCATCGGCGATGGTCTCACCGATCGTGATGTCCTCAATACCCGCGATCGCGACAATGTCGCCGGGGCCGGCCTTCGCCGCCGGGTAGCGGGTGAGCGCCTTGGTGAGCATGAGCTCGGTGATGCGAACGTTCTGGGTGGAGCCGTCGTGCTTGATCCAGGCGACCGTCTCGCCCTTCTTGATCTCGCCGTGGTGCACGCGCAGCAGCGCGATGCGACCGAGGAACGGCGAGGAGTCGAGGTTCGTGACGTGCGCCTGCAGCGGGTGCTCATCGTCGTAGGTCGGTGCCGGCACGTGCTCCAGAATGGTCTCGAACAGCGGCTCGAGGTCGGGATTGTCGGGCAGCTCGCCATCGGCCGGGCGGCTGTGGCTCGCGGCACCGGCGCGACCGGAGAGGTAGACGGTCGGCACATCGAGCACGGCGTCCACGTCGATGTCGGGGTGATCCTCGCTCAAATCGCTCGCGAGGCCCAACAGGAGATCTTGAGCCTCACCCTCGACCTCCTCGATGCGGGCGTCGGGGCGGTCGGTTTTGTTGACCGCAAGGATCACCGGCAGGTGCGCCTCGAGCGCCTTGCGCAGCACGAAGCGGGTCTGCGGCAGCGGCCCCTCGCTCGCGTCGACGAGCAGCACGACCCCGTCGACCATCGACAGCGCCCGCTCGACCTCTCCGCCGAAGTCGGCGTGGCCCGGGGTGTCGACCACGTTGATCACGATCGGGCCGTGCTTCGCGTGAGCCCCCTCGTAGGTGATGGCGGTGTTCTTCGCGAGGATCGTGATGCCCTTCTCGCGCTCGAGATCGTTCGAGTCCATGACCCGGTCGTCGACGTCCGCGTGGGCGTCGAAGCTGTTCGTCTGACGCAGCATGGCGTCGACGAGGGTGGTCTTGCCGTGGTCGACGTGAGCGACAATGGCGACATTACGAAGGTCTTCGCGTGTGGCGAGAGCCATAGAGGTGGTTCCTAACGAACGAAAATTGGCAACGTTCTATCTTACACAGGGTTATGTGAACGTGCGGTGTGCGGCTCCGAGGCTCGACCTCGGGCCCGACATAGCTCTCGAAGCGGGACCACCGCAAGGATCAGAAAGCTCACCCGAGAACCGGAGTTTGGGCAGGGCCTTGACGCGGCGGCACCAGACACTTATTGTGAAACCAAATGGTTGCATATTCTCTGACTGAAGACGACACCGATCGCATCTTCAAGGCCCTCGCCGACCGCACCCGGCGCGATATCGTGCGCCGCACCCTCGCCGAAGGGGTGTCGATCTCCCGCCTCGCCGCGGATTACGACATGTCGTTCGCGGCCGTGCAGAAGCACGTCGCCGTACTCGAGGCGGCGGACCTCGTCGCCCGCAGCCCCAAGGGAAGGGAGCGCATCATCACCGGCAACCCCGAGACCATCCAACGGGCAAAACAGCTGCTCGCCCACTTCGAGACGCTGTGGCGGGGACGCATCGAGCGACTCGATGCGCTACTCGCCGAAGATCCACCCGCCGCCACATAGACCAAGCGGCAACGCTGCCGCACCACAGAAAGGCGCATCATGTCCATCACCTCAGTAGACACCGACCCGCAGGCACTGACGATCACGGTGGTCGCGGACTTCATGGCCTCCGTACGCAGGCTCTGGGACGCCTACCTCGACCCGCGGCAACTCGATCGATTCTGGGGCCCGCCGGGTTACCCCGCGACGTTCACCCGCCACGACGGATTCGTCGGCGGACTCAGCAATTACTACATGACCAGCCCCGAGGGCGAGCGACACTACGGCTACTGGAGGTGGAGCGCCGTCGATGAGGGCCGCTCCTTCGAAGTGTTCGACGGCTTCGCGAACGACGACGGTACCCCAAACACCGAACTTCCAGAGGGGCGAATGACACTCGAGTTCGCCGCGACCGCCCTGGGTTCACGAGTCACCATCACCAGCTACTTCCGAACAGTCGAAGACATGGAACAGGTCATCGCGATGGGCCAGATCGAGGGCATGAGCGACGCCATGGGGCAGATGGACGAGGTGCTCGCCGACCTCACGTCGTTCGCAGCGGGCGAGGGCACCCAGGTGCAGTTGATCGGCGACGCCCAGGCTCGGGTGACCCGCATCGTTCGAGGATCCGTGCCGCAACTCTGGCAGGCCTTCACCGATGCGGCCCTCCTGCGTCGGTGGCAGCTCGGCCCCGACGGCTGGAGCATGCCGGTGTGCGAAGCGAGCGGGGTTCCTGGTGCGGCGCTTCGCACTGAGTGGCAGAACACCGAGACGGGTGAGCGGTTCGGGTTCGCAGGTGTCGTTGTCGAGGCCGCTCCCCCGCAGCGCCTGGTGACGACCGAACGCATGGTGACACAGGAGGACCCCGACGGTGCGTCGAGCCCCGGGACCTTGAATGAGCTGACGTTCACCGCGGTCGAGGGCGGCACCCTGGCGTCGTACCTCATCACCTATCCCGACGCCGCGACCCGCGAGATGGTGCTTGCGACCGGCATGGCCGATGGAATGGAGTCGAGCTTTGCGCGGCTCGAGGCCGAGGTGCTCGCCTAAGGCAGGGGTGCGAACTCGACGTGCGGGCCGGAACTCACAGAATCCTCAGCGCTGGGCGAGGCCGGCGGCGGCCTCAAGCACGAGGAGCGCAGCCAGGCGCACCGTGCGCCCGTCGGGCGTATCGGCGGTCGCGTCGACCTCGGCGATGTCGAGGCCGCGCACCCTGCCGTCCGAGGCGAGCAGGCGTGCGATGCGACGCAGTTCGTGCGCCTGCAGACCGCCCGGGACCGAGGCGGGGCACCCGGGCGCGACGCTGCGGTCGCACACGTCAACATCGAGATCGACATGGATCGGGCCGCCTCCCGCACCCGCGATCTCCAGCGCCTCGGCCGCGATCTGCGCGATCGGGCGCTCGAAGAATTCGTCGCGGTGAATGATCGTGATGCCCAGATCCTTGGCACGATGTCGGTACGCGCGGGAGTTCGCGAAATCAGCGATCCCGATCTGCACGATGCGCTTCGGGTCGAGACCGTGTTCGATCAGCCTGAGAACCGGGGATCCGTTCGATCGCCCGTCGCGCAGGTCGTGGTGCGCATCCAGCGTAATGAGTCCCGCTTGCTCGAGGCCGCCGTGCGCCCGAGCGATGCCGAGCGCGGCGGGGACGGTGCAGGCGTTGTCCCCGCCGAGCGCCACGACCAGGTCAGCGGCACCCGCGAGCTCGGCGATGACGTTCGCAGCGGTTTGCTCGCCGGTCTCGCTGTCGGGGTCCGCAACGTCACCTGCGTCGCCGATGGAGAGGACCTCGTCAAGCACCACTTCGATCTCGTCGCCCCGCGCATCGGGTTCGACCGCTTGGACGACATGGCTCGAGTATCGGCGGAGCGCGTCGCGGATCGCCGCAGGAGTCTCGTGCGCATTCGTGGCGGAGAGGGAGGTGCGACTCGTCGGCACCCCGATCACGGTGAGGGCCGGCCGCCGAGGCTCGTCGCCCGCGTGCGGCTCGCCGCTCCCGCCACGCTCAGCACCTGGTCGCCGGGCAGGCTCGGGCCATCCCCCGGTCCGTGGCCAGAGCGGATCGTGTGAAAGCGTGGCTCCCATCGGTTCTCCTCCTACAGGGACGGTGCTACAGGGACCGGTCATGTCCGGTGCTCATGCCAGGATGCCACCCCTAACGGCCCGCAGGCAGGGGAATCATCCTCGCATCGTCTGGCATACCGGACAGCTTCCGGCCATGGTCGAGTGACACGAGCGAGGCCGTGCTGTGGAATCGAGACATGAGCAAGGTCGTGATCCTCGGGGCGGAACCCCTCACCGTCGAAGACGTAGTTGCAGTCGCGCGCCACGACGCCCAGGTCGCGCTCGACCCGGGCGCGCTCGAGCGCATCGCGGCGAGTCGGCGCATCATCGACGACCTGGCGAACGACACCCGTCCGCACTACGGCGTCTCGACGGGGTTCGGCGCGCTGGCCAAGGTGCAGATTCCGGTCGAGAAGCGTCAACAGCTGCAGCGCAGCCTGATCCGCTCGCACGCCGCGGGGACGGGCCCGGAGGTCGAGCGCGAGGTCGTGCGCGCCCTCATGCTCCTGCGCCTGAACACGCTCGCGAGCGGCCGCACCGGGGTGCGCGTCGAGGTTGCGGAAGTCTACGCCGCGATCCTCAACGCCGGCATCACCCCGGTGGTGCACGAGTACGGCTCGCTCGGGTGCTCGGGAGACCTCAGTCCGCTCGCCCACTGCGCACTCACGGTCATGGGCGAAGGCTTCGTGCGGGTCCAGGGGCAGGACGCGCACGCTCCTGCCGTTCCGGCCGCTGAGGCCCTTGCGGCCGCAGGCATCGAGCCGCTCGTGTTGGCCGAGAAGGAAGGCCTCGCCCTGATCAACGGCACCGACGGCATGCTCGGCATGCTGTGCCTGGCGCTCGCGGACCTCGAGCTGCTGCTCAAGACCGCCGATCTCGCGGCGGCGGCGAGCGTCGAGGGGCTCACCGGCACTGATGCGGTCTTCGCGCCAGAGCTGCAGGACCTTCGTCCGCACCCGGGCCAGGCCGTGTCGGCAGCGAACATGGCCGCGATCCTCGAGACCTCGCACCTCATCCAACGCCCACGTGAGGGCGAGTTCACGCGCGTGCAAGACGCCTACTCCCTGCGCTGCGCCCCGCAGGTGCACGGGGCGGCCCGCGACACGGCCGCGCACGCCGCATCGGTCGCGTCGATCGAGCTCCGCTCGGCGATCGACAACCCGGTCGTGCTGCCCGACGGGCGCGTGGAATCGAACGGCAATTTTCACGGTGCTCCGGTCGGGTACGTGCTCGACTTTCTGGCGATCGCCGTCGCCGATCTCGCGTCGATCAGCGAGCGTCGCATCGACCGCTTTCTCGATGTGGCCCGCAATCACGGCCTGCCGCCGTTCCTCGCCGCGGACGCCGGGCTCGACTCCGGCCTCATGATCGCGCAGTACACTGCGGCGGGCATCGTCAGCGAGTTGAAGCGGCTCGCTGCCCCCGCCTCGGTCGACTCTATCCCCTCGTCCGCGATGCAGGAGGATCACGTCTCGATGGGCTGGCACGCCGGTCGCAAGCTGCGTCGCGCGATCGACGGCCTCACCCGCGTGCTGTCGATCGAGCTGCTCGCCGCTACCCGCTCGCTCGATTTTCGCGCCGCACAGAGTGAGGGCGCGCCCTCGGCCGCTACCCGAGCGGTGCACGGTCTCTTCCGTTCCCGCATCGCGTCCCCTGACACCGACGGGTTCCTCTCACCGGATATCAACGCGGCGGTTGAACTGGTCGGTTCGGGTGACGCCGTCGCCGCGGCCGAAGGCGCGCTCGGGCGCGGGCTGGGCTGATCCTCGAAGCGCGCCCCCAACAAATGCGACAGAAAATCGTGGATCGCCGAGCCTAATCAACGATTTTCTGTCGCATTTCGCAGCCGCGACCATGCAGCACCAGCCACACCCACCGCAGATAGGCTGAATTCATGACTCAGCCCAAGGTGCCTGCGGCCGATCACACGCTGCGCATGCTGAGCCTGCTCGCCAAATCGCGCGGTCCCCTCCCGGCGAGCATGATCGCCACCCAGCTCGGTCTGCCCCGCTCGACCGTCTACCACCTGCTCGCGACCCTGCAGGAGCACGGCTACGTGATGCACCTGCCCGAGGAACGCCGCTACGGCCTCGGAATCGCAGCCTTCGAGCTCAGCTCCGCATACACCCGGCAGGAGCCGCTCGCGCGCATCGGCAGGCCCTTGCTCGTCGCGCTCGTCGACCGCCTCGGATTCAGCGGGCACCTCGCCGTGCTGCACGGGCGCGACGTGCTCTACATCGTCGAGGAACGTGCGAAGGGCGCTCCGGCGCTGGTCACCGACGTGAACGTGCGCCTCCCCGCCCAGCTGACGGCGAGCGGTCGGGCGATTCTCGCCGCGCTCCCGAAGGCGCAACTGCGCGCCCTGTACCCGAACCGCGAGGCCTTCGTGCACCGCCATGAGGCGACCCCGCTGGAACATGGCACGGCCGCAACCGCCGCGGATGCCGCCGAACCCGACCCCGAGATCGACCGCTACTCGAAACTGCGAGCGGTGCTCGACGCGGCGTCCACTCGCGGGTTCGCGCTCGAGCGCGGATCGGTCACGCCCGGCTTCTCGTCGGTGGCGGTGCCGGTGCTCGACCATCGCGAATGGCCGGTTGCGGCGATCGCGGTCACGTTCCGCAGCGAAGAGGTGGGCGAGGATCGGCTCGCGCCCCTTGCCGCCGAGGTTCGCGCCGCCGCAGCCACCCTATCGACCCGAATCCATGGAAGAGTGAGGTGAATCGTGCGGCACGGCAAACTGCGCAATAGCGTCGTCTACACGACGATCTGGTGGGTACTCGAGAGCGTAGCGCTTCTCGCGTTGCTCTCGGGTGCCGTGATGTTTGGACCGTTAGGCCGCAAGAACGCATTCCTGAGCCCAGAGCTGGCGGAGAGCGTCGCGGTCGCTGCGGCGGTGATCGCGCTCATTGCACTCGTGATCCTCGCCGTGACCGCGCTTCCCGGTAATGCATTACGGACGGGTGCGCAGACGCTCGCCATCCTTACCGGAATCGTGGTTGTGGTGTTGCTCGGGTACCGACTCGCGGTCGGTACCGGCGACGCGCGAGACTTCGACGCCGATCAGTTCACCACCGCGCTCCCGCTCCTGTGGTTATCGCTGATTCCGCTCGCCGCACAGATGCTCAGGCTCGAGCGGGTGCGGCGCGCGCAGCGAAGCCACAGGTAGGCCCGGCACCGGGTCTGGGAGTTGCGTGAGCAAACCGGCCGTGGTGCTGCGGTCCACGCACGACCGGCGTAGACTGAGGTCAATCCGGCAGATGCCGGCCACGAGCGCCTGAGGTACCGTTCCCTGCGACACTCAGGCGCAGACCTGAAGGAGCGCCACCATGGCCACCTATGACGTTGCAGATCGTTCAGCCATTGTCACCGGAGGCGGGTCGGGCATCGGTCGTGCCGTTGCGCTGCTGCTCGCGGAGAACGGTGCCAAGGTGGTCGTCGCCGACCTGAAGCGCGAGTCGGCAGAGTCGGTGGTCTCGGAGATCGAGGCCGCTGGAGGCACTGCCGTCGCGCACGTGGGCGATGTGAGCGATCCGGCGGACGCCGAGGCGGCCGTCGCGACGGCCCAAGAACTGGCACCGCTGAGAATCGCCGTCAACAATGCCGGGATCGGCGGGGCGGCAGCTCCGATGGGCGATTACCCGATCGAGAGTTGGCAGAAGGTCATCGAGATCAACCTCAACGCCGTGATGTATGGCATGCGCGCTCAGCTCCCCGTCATGGCGAAGAACGGTGGAGGGGCAATCGTCAACATGGCGTCGATTCTCGGCTCGGTCGGGTTCGCGATGTCATCGGCGTATGTCGCCGCGAAGCATGGCGTGGTCGGTGCGACCAAGAACGCCGCGCTCGAATACGCGGACCAGGGCGTGAGGGTGAACTCGGTCGGCCCCGGGTTCATCAGGACACCGCTCGTCGAGAGCAACATGGACGCCGAAGCGCTCAAGTTCCTCGAGGGCAAGCACGCGCTCGGGCGCCTCGGTGAGCCCGAGGAGGTCGCGGCGCTGACCGTCTTCCTGGCCTCGGATGCCGCGTCGTTCATCACCGGCAGCTACCACGTTGTGGACGGCGGCTACACCGCTCAGTAGAGGCGTTCGCCCGCCCGCCACACCGCTCGCGTCAGCGGCATCCCCGGCCGGTACGCGAGGTGGGTCACGGAGGGCGCGTCGAGCACCTGCAGGTCGGCGCGCGTGCCGGCGCTGATCCTGCCGATAGCGGCTTGGGATGTCCCGCGAGGATCAACCCACCCCGCCTCGTGCATCCCCAGAGCGATCGCACCGCCCAGCGTCGCCGCGCGCACCGCTTCCTCGACCGTGAGGCCCATCTGCAGCACGGCGGTAGCCACGCAGAACGACATCGAGTTCGTGTAGGAGGTCCCCGGGTTGCAGTTGGAGGCGATCGCGAGCACCGCGCCCGCGTCGGCCAACCGACGCGCTGGGGCGAGCGGCATGCGCGTCGACAGGTCGCATGCGGGAAGGACGGTAGCCACGGTCCCGCGGGGCCCCGTGCCGCCGCGCCACTCGCCCCAGGAGCCAGCCAACGCTTCAACGTCGGAGTCGGTCACAAACGCGAGGTGGTCGACGCTCAGCGAACCGTGCTCGACCGCGAGCTGCGCGCCGGGACCGTGCCCCAGCTGGTTGCCGTGCACGCGAGTGGCAAGCCCCTTGGCCGCGGCCGCTTCGAGGACGCGCGCTGAGGCCTCCCCGTCGAAGGCCCCCGTCTCACAGAACACATCGACCGCGCCGACGTGCGGTGCCAGGGCATCGAGCATCGGCCCGGTGACGAGGTCGAGGTAGGCTGCCGGATCCTCGCCCGCGGGCACCAGATGCGCGCCGAGGAACGTCACCGCGTCGACGTGGCCGGCAGCAACAAGTGCGCTTCGCAACTCGTGCTCAACGGTGAGGCCGTACCCCGTCTTGGTTTCGAACGTGGTCGTGCCACCGCGGTTGCCCTCGGCCACGAGCCGGGCGAGGTTCGCAGCGAGCTGTGCGTCGCTCGCCTCACGCGTCGCGGACACCGTCACGTTGATGCCGCCTGCAGCGTACGACTCCCCCGCCATCCGCGCCTCGAACTCGGCCGTGCGGTCCCCGGCGAACACCATGTGGGTATGCGAGTCGACCCAGCCCGGCAGCACCGCACGTCCGTCCGCATCAAAGCGCTCGTCGGCGGTAGGGGCCTCGGAGTTCGGTCCGAGCCACGCGACCCGGTCGCCGTCGATCACCACGGCAGCATCGTGCAAGCGACCGCCGAGGCCCTCGCCGAGGGTCTCGTCATTGGTCGTGAGCTCGCCGATGTTCGAGATGAGCAATGAAGTCATGGAACCACCCTTACATGTGTCGAGCAAGCGGCGCAGGAGGGAAGCGCAACGCCTACCAGGCCCGATCGGTGTTGCGAATGGTCGGGTCGAGCGGCACGCGCACGCCGCGCTCCTTCGCGACCTCGGCGGCGCGCTCGTAGCCCGCGTCAACGTGACGGATCACGCCCATACCGGGGTCGTTGGTGAGCAGGCGCGTCAGCTTCTCGGCCGCAAGCTCGGTGCCGTCCGCGACCGAGACCTGGCCGGTGTGGATGGAGCGTCCAATGCCGACGCCCCCGCCGTGGTGGATCGACACCCAGGTCGCCCCCGACGACGTCGCGGTGAGGGCGTTCAGCAACGGCCAGTCGGCGATCGCGTCGGAGCCGTCCGCCATCGCCTCCGTCTCGCGGTAGGGTGAAGCAACCGATCCGGAGTCGAGGTGGTCGCGACCGATCACGATCGGGGCCTTCACCTTGCCCTCGGCGACGAGCTTATTGAAGAGCAGGCCGGCCTGGTGACGCTCGCCGTAGCCGAGCCAGCAGATGCGCGCTGGCAGCCCCTCAAACTCGACGCGCTCGGCGGCCGCGTCGAGCCAGTGGTGCAGGTGCGTGTTCTCGGGGAAGAGCTCCTTGAGCGCCTCGTCGGTCACGCGAATGTCTTCGGGGTCGCCCGAAAGCGCCGCCCAGCGGAACGGCCCGAGACCCTCGCAGAAGAGCGGTCGGATGTACGCCGGCACGAAGCCCGGGAACTCGAAGGCGAGGTCGTAACCTCCCTTGCGGGCCTCGTCGCGGATGGAGTTGCCGTAATCGAACACCTCGGCACCGGCATCCTGGAACTCGACCATCGCCTTCACGTGCTGCGCCATGGCCGCCTGCGCATCGCGCGTGAAGCCCTCGGGGTCAGCTTCGGCGCGGGCCAGGCGATCCTCGACCTTGTAGCCGATCGGCAAATACGAGAGCGGATCGTGCGCCGAGGTCTGGTCGGTGACGAGGTCGATCTTGATCTCGCCAGCCTGGTGACGGCGCAGCACCTCGGGGAACACCTCCGCGGCGTTGCCGACGAGGCCGACGGACCAGCCGCGCTGCTCGTCGCGCGCCTGCTGCACCTTGGCGAGCGCCTCGTCGAGGTCGTCGACCACCTCGTCGAGGTAGCGCTTGCCGGCGCGGCGCTCCAGGCGCGTGCGGTCGACGTCGACGATGAGGCAGGCACCGTCGTTCAGCGTCACGGCGAGCGGCTGCGCGCCGCCCATGCCGCCGCAGCCGCCGGTGAGGGTGATGGTGCCGGCGAGGGATCCCTTACCCTCCACGGCCTCGATGCGGCCCTGCCCGATGAGCTTGCGGCCCGCCGCCGCGAAGGTCTCGTAGGTGCCCTGCAGAATCCCCTGGGTGCCGATGTAGATCCACGAGCCGGCGGTCATCTGGCCGTACATCATGAGCCCTTCGGCCTCGAGCTTGCGGAACTCGGGCCAGGTCGCCCAGTCTCCGACGAGGTTCGAGTTGGCGATCAGCACGCGCGGTGCCCACTTGTTGGTGCGGAACACACCGACGGGCTTGCCCGACTGCACGAGCAGCGTCTCGTCGTCCTCGAGGTCTTTGAGGGTCTCGACGATCGCGTCAAATGCCTCCCAGCTGCGGGCGGCGCGGCCGGTGCCGCCATAGACGACGAGGTCGTCGGGGCGCTCAGCCACCTCGGGGTCGAGGTTGTTCATGAGCATGCGAAGCGGGGCCTCGGTCTGCCAGCTCTTCGCGCTGATCTCGGTGCCGCGGGGGGCCTTGACAGGACGTGCGCCGGGGAGTGCCATGGTGGTGCCTTTCGTTCGTACGCGTCGCGACATGTTGATTTGTCAGGGCGACAGGGATCGTTACATCTATCCCAGCGGCTGCCTCCACCCCTAACAACGCCCCGCGACCACGCACCGTCTGGTATCCCGGACGGTCGCTGCGTGCGGGCCACTACAGTGAGTATGAGCGGCTTCGCAGACGGCGAAGGCCACACGAAAGGAGACTCCCATGAAGGGTTTCAGAGAGTTCATCATGCGGGGCAATGTGGTGGAGTTGGCTGTCGCCGTCATTATCGGCACCGCCTTCACCGCGATCGTCACCGCTCTCGTCGACGGGATCTTCAATCCGATCATCGCCGCCATCTTCAATGCCGACGAGATCAACAAGGCAGTCTGGCAGATCGGCCCCGTCTCGCTGGGCGTCGGCAGCGTGCTCGGTGCCATCATCAACTTTCTGCTCGTCGCCGCAGTCGTCTACTTCGCGATTGTGTTGCCGATGAACAAGTTCAACGAGGCGAGGTACGTGCGCAAACACGGGCGCAAGAAGGAGGATGAGGTCGCTCCCGCCACGGAGACCGATCTGCTCATCGAGATTCGCGATCTCCTCGCCACTCGAGAGTCAGGGCCCTCGGCGACCCCAAACGGGCCGCATGGCGCACACGGCGAGTAGTCGCCGCGTAGGCTCGAAGGGTGAGCACCGAACCGAGCACCGATTCAAGCACCGATTCAAGCACCGATTCAAGCACTGAACCGACGCCCCGCACCGACCGGCTCGAGACGAGAGCGAAGATCCGAGTGAGCGCGGTCGTGATGCGCGACGAGCATGGGCGCGTGCTCAACGTGCGCAAGCGAGGCACGGCGATGCTCATGCTGCCGGGAGGCAAGCCCGAGTCGGGCGAAACCCCGAACCAGACCGCCGCGCGCGAATTCGAGGAGGAGCTCGGCGTATCGCTCGATCCTCGCCACCTGGTATTTCTCGGCGAGTTCCGCTCGGCTGCCGCCAATGAAGCAGGATTCGACGTCGTAGCTCACGTGTACGAGCACCCGTTCGTCGACGGGGTAACCACCAAGGCGGAGATCGAGCATCTGGAGTGGGTCGATCCTCGCACCGATCGCGCAGATATCGCGCCGCTGAACACCGAGCATGTGTTCCCAGCGCTCCGTGACTGAGCGGGTTGCGCAGCCGAACCCGCGCAACCCGCTCCTATCACTGCGGCATCACACCGCGGGACTATCGACTACCGCTCCGCGTGCCTCTCGCGTGCCGGCTCCGGCAGGGCCAGCAGCACCGCGAACGCGGCCCAGAGTATCGCGAGCGGCATCGCGGTGTCCTTGCCGTTCCAGGTGCTCGACTGCCACATGGCGAACCACTCACTGCCGATGACGATGAAGCCGACGAACCAGATGAGCAGGCCAACACCGTACGCGTAGTAGCCCCAGGTGCGGCCGCGGTCGTAGGAGGCAGCATCAGCATTGCGGCGCAGGAAGAGCTTCACGCCACCGATCAGGCCGAGCGCGGCGAACACGCCCTCCGCGAGGATGATTCCGATGTACCCGACCGTCCAGATCCAAGGCACCGTGATGGCGCGCCACATGAGGGCGTTACCTTCGAAGGTCGTGTCCATGGAAAGCACGTGCTTGACGAACTGGTAGTTGGAGTCGTAGTCCATGAGGTTGCCCATGAACACGAAGAGGCCGTAGAGGCCCGCGATGAATACCGTGAACGCCTGCAGCAGGCGCAGTGGATGCTTCATTTCGTCACCTTTCGTGTGAACACCAGATCGAGTCGCGCGTCGCTGTGCGACTCGAACGGGATTGCCTGAACGAACTGCCAGCCTTTGGCGGCTCGGTCGCGAATCACTTCGCGATAGTCGCGCTCGAGCGTCGCACCTTCGCGACGCCGCAGCACCGCGACGCTTTCGAACGAGTATTCCTGCATTGGTCCCCTCCTTCGGCCCCAGCATAGGCCCGAACTCCGCCGCGGCCTAGGCTTGAGCCTGCCGGGACGCAGGTGTTGAGCCTGCTGGGACGCCGTTCGGGCTCCGTCGGACGTAGGCTGGGGTGCATGACGAGCGCAGGCAGTGGGGCCGAAGCATCCTTCGACGCTGTGGTGGTGGGCGCGGGCATCTCAGGCCTCACCGCCGCTCGATTACTGACGCGCGCCGGTCTCCAGGTGGTCGTGCTCGAGGCGCGGAACCGCATCGGCGGGCGCGTGCACTCGTTGCGCACCGAGGACCGCAGCGGTGCTCGGGTGACCGACCTCGGTGCCTCGTGGATCCACGGGATTGACGACGGTCCCCTGTATGACGCCGCGCGCGCCTTCGACATGCCAATGCTGGAGTTCACGGTGGGGAGCTTTCAGGTGGACGGACGCCCGATCGCCTACTACGGTCCCGACGGAACGAAGCTGAGCGAGGCTGAGGCGGCGGCCTTCGCCGCCGACGTGCACACGGTCGATGCCGAGCTTCGCCGGGTGATCGCGGCGAGCGCCCCTGGCACGTCGTACGGTGGCGTGGTGGCGACCGCACTCGCCACGGTGCAAACGGCGAACGGGTGGGGCGAGGATCGCGGCCGCCGCGTGTTCGAGTTTCTGCAGCACCGCAGCGAAGAGCAGTACGGGGTGTGGCTCGACGAACTGGACGCGCATGGGCTCGACGACGATGCAACGAACGGCATTGAGGTGGTGTTTCCGCAAGGGTACGACGCATTGGCTTCGCACCTGGTTCAGGCGATCGACGTGAGGCTCGAGCACGTCGTGAGCCGTGTCGAGTGGGAGGCGGCTGGCGAGGCGAGGGGCGGTGTACGCGTGCATACGGATCGCGGCGTGTTCTTCGGATCGCAGGCGATCGTGACGGTTCCGGTCGGGGTGCTGCAGTCTGGCGAGCTCGTGTTCGAGCCTCCGCTGCCCGAGCCGGTGTCGGGTGCGCTGTCGAGACTTCGCGCGAACGCCTTCGAGAAAGTGTTCTTACGATTCTCGGAGCGATTCTGGGACGAGGGCGTGTACGCGATCCGTCGCCAAGGTGCCTCCGCCGACTGGTGGCACAGCTGGTATGACCTCACCCGCGTGCACGGTGCACCCACGCTGCTGACGTTCGCGGCAGGGCCCTGCGCGATTGAGACGCGTTCGTGGAGCGATGCCCAGATCGCTGGGTCGGTGCTCGCGTCGTTGCGCGAGATCTACGGTGATGCCGTGTCGGATCCCACCGGGGTCATCGTCACCCGGTGGCAGGATGACCCCTTCGCCCGCGGCTCGTACGCGTACATGACCGTGGGATCGACCCCTGAGGACCACGATGTCCTCGCGACTCCCGTGGGTAAGGTGCTGCACCTTGCCGGTGAGGCGACCTGGCGAGACGATCCCGCCACCGTCACCGCCGCAATGTGCTCGGGCCACCGGGCGGCGGAGCGGGTGCTGGGACGGCCGATCCCGGTCGAACAAATCTACGCGCCCACACGGTGAAGGATTGCCGACCGCGCGAGTTCGCGCTATGGTGACTGGCCAATTGCTCGATGCTGGCGCACCCTGTGGCGGCACTCATCACCTGAGTACCGACGCTGGTGCGATCGGCGCTCGTTGTCGATTGGAGGGTTGTCTTCATGTCTGGGACGGGTCGCGACTCGGTGAATCGCGCAAAGAACCTCACCATTGGGGTGCTCGCCTTCGCACTCATCGCCGTGATTCTCATCCTCGATGTCACGACCGGGGTGTGGAACGATCTGGTCATTATCTCCGGCCTCGCGGCTGGCCTCGTCACGTTCTTGCTGACGACGCTCGTTGTGGATCGGGTCGTGGCGCGCTCGACCGAGCGCCGGTGGGCACCGGTGAACCGCTTCGCACTCTCGGAGTTCTTGCACTCGATCGCCGACGAAGAACGTAGCGAGCTGTCACGCGGACGGATCGTGCCCCGGGCGCTGCCGAGCTTCGAGGCCACTCCTGCCGATCAAGACCTGATGGAGCGCCTGGAGGAGCTTCGTGTGTTGGTGGTCGAGGAACGCGCCCGGCTCGCCGACGCCCTTGCACGATGGGCACAGTTTCTGGCCTCTAACGGCGACAACAACTCGGTACTGAGACATACCGCAGACCTCGCCGACATGCTCGAACAGGTGCGGGATGCGGCGGTGGAAGCAGAACATGACCCGGATGCTTCCGCGTTATCGGAAGTGTCGCAGCTTGTGGCAGCGTCGAACGCGGCAATGCTACGTCTGGAGGCGGAACTTCGCGACCGGATCAAGGAGGAGGATGCGCTCGGCCGCGCGCTGCTCGCGCAAGCCCCACCACCTAGTGCACCTGCACGCGCAGAATCTTCTCCATCGGTCGCCCCTTAGCCAACTCATCTACGAGTTTGTCGAGGTACCGGATCTCGCGCATCAGGGGATCCTCGATCTCCTCGATTCGGACGCCGCAGATCACTCCCCTGATTTGCACACGCTCGGCATTCAGGTCCGGAGCCTCGTTGAAGAACTCCTCAAGGTTCGTGGTCGCATCGGGTGCGATCAACGCTTCGAGCTGCGCATGGCTGTACCCGGTCAACCAGCAGATGACCTCGTCGAGTTCTGCCTTCGTGCGGCCCTTGCGCTCCACTTTGAAGACGTAGTTCGGATAGAGATCCTTGAACGCCAGCTTGTAGATGCGATGCCCAGCCATGCACACAGTTTACGCTCGAGGCGCCGTTTGCATGCCTTCGGAGAAGTGCTTGTTCTGGCTCATGCAGCGCGGCTGTGCTCGCTCGGGGAAATCTCGCGTGGTTCGTGCTCGCTCCGGTGAGTCTCGCGCGGTTCGTGCTCACTCAGGTTTACCGCTACGATAGAGGGGTTGTCCTGGCGCGACCAGGTCGACAACGGGCTGTGGCGCAGTTTGGTAGCGCACTTGACTGGGGGTTAAGTGGGTTTACCCCGCTCTGGTCGGCCCGAACAACTGAAAATCCATGCCACGGGCTGTGGCGCAGCTTGGTAGCGCACCTGACTGGGGGTCAGGGGGTCGCAGGTTCAAATCCTGTCAGCCCGACGTAAAAGCCCAGGTGAGAGTAGGTTTCTCGCCTGGGCTTCATCATGTCCGCGGGTCGTTCTCTGTGGTCCCCCTCTGGTCCCCCGGCGCTCTCGCCGGTGGTCGCCTGTGGACGAACTGATCGCCCAGAACCCGCGTCCTGTGGATAAGGGGACCAAAAGGGGACCAGAACGCTTCCGGGAGCACTCCCGCGGGCGTCGGAGCGCATCACAGGCCCCTGGTCGCGGGGCTGCTGCGCCGGGCGTTCTTGCGTTGTCCGGCGGTGGAGAGGAAGGCGTTGGCCTGCTCGGCGGCGGAGGCGAGGTGGCGGTCGTCGGGGTGGAGATAGCCGCGCGTGGTCTCCATCGAGGCGTGCCCGAGGATGTCTTGCAGTACGTGCAGCGGGATGCCCGCGTCGGCCATCCAGGTTGCCCCGGTGTGGCGTAGGCCGTGCCGGGTGAGGTCGGGCAGTCCGAGCTTCGCGACGATGCCGTCCCAGTTGGTGGCGTCGCGGACGGTCGCGGTGGTGAGGTAGCCGCCCTTCGGGCCGACCAGCAGCGAATCCTCGGGCTCCTTCCCGTCGGTGAGGCGTTCGAGCACTGGCCGGAGTGGTTCGAGGATCGGCACGCGGCGTTCTTTGCGGCTCTTGGTCGGTTTTGTAACCAGGCCGCCTTTGCCGGGGAAAACCTGCCGGCGGATCACGACGAGGTTCTTGCCGTAGTCCACGTCCCCGACCTGCAACCCGGAGACCTCCGAGGACCGTGCGGCGAGTAGCGCGGCGAGCATCACGAAGTCGCTGTAGGACTGATGCACCTTGCCGCACGCCCTGGCGAGGCGGTTGAGGGTCTTCATGTCCGGGATTGCGTGCGCCCGTGGGGAGGTGTGTTCGGCGGACTGGCCGCGGAAGGCGTTGCGGTTCAGGCTCCGCTTGGCGCGGTTCTTCGCGGGATTGACCTGGATCAGCCCGTCCCGCACGGCCTCATCGAGCACCCGCACGAGCGGGGCGATGGTGTTCTTGATGGTCGACGCGCCGTGACGCTGCTCCCACTCATCAATGGTGCGGTCGATGATCCCGGCGGTGATCTGGGTGACCGGCAGGTGCCCGAGCGCGGGCAGCACGCGCAGTTTCAGCCCGTACCCGTAGGTCTCGCCGGTGGAGGTCGGGTCCAGGCCCCGCGCCCACCGGTCGCCGATGGAGGTGACGAACTCCAGCAGCGTCATGGACACGTCCATGCCCTTGGTCGATGAGTTGCGGAGCTGGTCGAAGAACGCGTGCGCGGCCGCTTCGTCTCGCACGATTTCGGAGCGGATGACACGCCGCTTGGTGGTCGGGTCGGTCCACCGGGCTCGGGCGCGGATGCCGTAGGAGCGGCGCTCCATGTCTGTGGAGACCTTCACGCCGATCGGCGGGACCGGCTTGGGCTCGGCGGTCGGCTGCGGTTCAGCTCTGCGGGGCACGGTCGTGTTCCAGCTCGCTCAGCCAGCGGTCCACGGCGTCGAGCCGGTACCGGGCGATCCCGCCAAGCCGCAGGAACGGCGGCCCCGTGCCGGCCGAGCGCCACCGCGACAGGGTGGACTCCGAGACCTTCAAGTACGCGGCGACCTCACGGCTGTCCAGCAGGGGCGAGACGAGTGCCTCGGTCTTGTCGCTCACGACACTTCTCCGGTGTCCGGGTCGAGGTCGCGGTAGAACGCTTCCTCTGCCTCGCGGCGGGCCTGGACGTCGGCCATGACGAACTCCACGAACTCGGCGTCGCGGTCGGTGATCGGGATGTCCTCGATCGGGTCGCCGGGTTCCTCGCCGGGCCAGACGGTCTGCCGGGTGGGACGGTCGTGGTCGAGCCGGGTGCCGCAGGCGGCGACCCATTCGCGGAGCCGCTGGCGGGCGTCGGCGAAGTCGCGGTGCCAGCCGAGCGGTGCGCTGCCGTTCTGGTCCGGGTCGTAGGCGCAGAGCCAGTGAAGGTGCAGCGCGCTCAGCTCCCACAGCAGCTCCGGGTGCATGTGCCAGGCGGGCGGGATCACGGAGGCGGGGAGCCCGTAGGTGTGGCGTAGCCAGTCCACCCAGCGGTTGAGCTCCAACCACTCGGCCTCGGCGTCCTCGGCACTCAGCAGGTTCCAGTTGATCGGGTGCGGCGGCTCGGCGATCAGCGGCTCGTCGTAGCCGTCGTCGTCCATCTGGTCCACATCCGAGTCGGGAACATCGTTCGTCGTGGCGTCGCCACCGGGTTCGTCGGACATGCTGGGCTCCTGTCTGCTCTCCGGCGCCGGTTCGTGCCGGGCCGTTGTGGCGGGCAGGTGCTCCGTGCCGCGACCGGCGTTCAGGTGCCGGAACGACGGAGCAGGGCTTCGATCTCGGCACGGTCGGCGGCGAGCTGGCCGGCGTCGGGACGCTTGGGCCAGGGGTGCAGGTCGGTGACGATCGGGGCCGCGGAGCGCAGCAGCACGATCCCGGTCCCGAACGGGAGCCGGCGGATGCGGTCGGGCGGGAAGATCGGCACCCGGCGCACGGACCGCTGGTTGGAGCGGGTGCCGTGGTCGCCCAGCGTCACGGAGTCGGTGTATTCGTCGCGTTCGCCGACCAAGGCGCTCAGGTCTTGCAGGTCCCGGCTGTTGGAAGCCCCGCCGAGGATGACCTTGACGATCGAGGCGTCCCAGATCGCGTTCGCCTGGTGCTCGTTCCACTTGTCCCGCGCCTGCGCGAGCGATTGGAGCACCGGCATGGTCGTGATCCCCGACCCGCCGCCTTCGGCCATCAGCGTCGGCAGCGACGGCAACGGCGAGAGGTTGGCTATCTCATCCAAGGCCAGCAGCATCGGCGGATCGAGCCGGGCGCCGGCCGACCGTGCGGCCAGGCGGCGGGCGGTCTCGATGAGGTCTTCCACGAGCGCGGCGACGAGCGCGGCGCTGGCTCCCGCACCGGACCCGGTTGCCAGCAGGAACAACGTGCCGCGGTCGCGGATGAACGCTTCGGGATCGAAGCCCTCACCGGGGCCGGGCGATACGGCGTCGAGCACGCGCGGGTCCGCGAGGGAGCCGAGAGCCAAGGAGACGCCCTGCCAGATCGAGTCGCGGGTGCGGGGGTCGGAGTCGATCATCGCTTCCAGAGACTCGGCCCACCCGGTCGCAGCCTGCGTGGAGCCGGTCAGGATCGCCACCGCGTCAGCGGCCGCGGTCGGATCGAGAGTCCACCTGAACAGCTCGGCGGGCGGCCGATGGTCGATCGCTGCCGCGTGCAGCAGGGCTTGGAGCGCGGCCCGTGTCTTGCCCTCCCAGAAGCCTCCGCCGTCGACGCCGCCTGCGGACAGGCCGGTGCCGGCGGCGAGCCCGGTGGCGCGGATCATCGCCGTCTGCGGCGACTCGCAGCCCCGGATCGGTGACCAGCGCAGACCGGCGGGCAGACCCTCGGCCAAGTGTTGCGGGTCGAAGATCGCGACGGGGCCGATCCTGCGACGGGCGCGCATGGTCGCGGTGAGGTTGTCCGGCCTGGTCGAGGTGACGACGACGGCGCCGGGCGCGTCGAGGATCGCCGGGATCACCAGATGCAGGCCCTTCCCGGAGCGGGGCGGCCCGATCACCATGATCGAGTCCTCGACCGACGCCCACACGCCGGTGCCCTTGGAGGTGCCGAGCCGGTAGCCCACGTCCGCCGGCTTCGGGTCAGCCAGGCCGGGGCGCAGGTTTCCCGCGCGGCGCAGCAGCGCCTTCTCAGACGCAGCGGCGGCGACTTCGTGCCGTGTGGCGATCCCGGCCATGCGGCGCGGGTCGGTCTCGATCCGGTGGGTGTGGCGGCGCAACCGCAGCCACGCCCATAGCCCGCCGGTCACGAGGCCGGCGAGCAGCAGCCCGGCGACGATCCAGTAGACGACCGGGTTCAGGCCGTCCGCGTCGAGCGCCGCGCCGGGATCACCAGGGCGGAACAGCACACCGACCCCGGAAGCGGGATCGCCGGCCGGCTGGGGCGTGCCGGTCAGGAACGCGGCCACCGATCCCGCGGCGCGCAGGATCAGCGCGACGCCGAACAGGACGACCAGCCCGATCATCGCGGCGTTGGTCAGCTCGTCCCCGAACGAGCCGGTCTGCCGGCCCTGCTCGTTCACGGCACTCGCCGGATGATCGTGGTGCCGGAGACCCGGCCGAACAGGATGACCTCGATGACCTCGCCGGTCCGGTCGGCGCCGTTCCCGGCTGGGTCGATGAGGGCGCGCGCGGTGCCGGAGTGGGCGGCGTCGGTGTGCCCGGTGACGACTGCGACCGCCACGTCCTCGCCCGGAACGAACCCCTCGCCCTCGACGGTGTGAAACACCGGCCCGGCCTGCGCCGCCGGTTCCGGTTCGGGCTCGGGGCGGGAACGCCGGCGGCGGGCGGCGACGATGTCGGTGAACGTCGTGCCGTCCGCTTCGCGGACCTCGACCCTCGCCGGTGTCGTCCGGTCGTTCGTGGCGCGGTCGATGATCTGCCCGAACGAGGAGCGCCGCCACGGCGGCGCGAAAGGGTCAGGGGCCAACCGTTTCCCGTCGACGGTGACGGTCACGGTGCCGTCCTCGCGCACATCGAGCACGACGAGCGGAATGGACACCGGGACGGGCTCAGGCTCGGGCTTCCTCATAGCGTCGAGGTGAGCCAACGCCGCCATGAGAGCATGCGTGGCGCTCCTGGGCGTCCGCGCGCACGTACGAGCCGTGCAGGTCGAACCTCTGCCGCGTACGGAGGAATGTCGGACGTCTCTGGCAGGCTCTTCGTATGAGTGATGAAACTTGGGACGGCCGCCGGGCGGTCAGTGCGAGTTCGGGTGATAACACGGTTTCGCGTGCGCGGCAACCGGATGGTTGACGCGCACACTGGGGAGACATCATTCCGTGTCCGCGACGACGGCAGAGTGGTGGATGCCAATTCCGGCGAGACACGGTTTCGCGTGCGCGATGACGGCCGTGTGGTCGATGTCAACACGGGTGAGACGGTCTACAGACTCAGAGGTTGAGTCACTTAGCCCTGGTTTGGCCATCGTTGCTCAAGGTTGCCGCGATGGCCCCTTGGCCGCGTTTATGGTTCGTGCTTGGGCATCGATATCCGGGCCAGTGAAGAGTCGGTGGAACGCCTCGTCGAGCACTCTGGCTCCGTCCAGCACCTCCATAGTGGTTAAGTCCGAGTCCTCGTGGGTTCCGACGTTTCCGAGCCATTTGACGGCGAAGAAGAGATCGGCCACCGCTGGACGGTCTGGGTCAGCATCACGCCACTCTTTGATACGTTCGTGCGCGTTCCGAAATTGCCCAGATGGTCGAGTTGCAGAGATTCCTTCTGAAGTCAAGAACCGTTCCACCGTGGCACGCAGCGCAGTTGCGGCCAGACCAGGATCAGCGAAAAGCACGCGAGAAGCGCGCAGCACACCCTCTCTTACTTCGTCGGGTGCCTATCTCGGGATCGGCATTATCAGCATCGGCGGATGCAGGTGCGTCACAGTGTAGTACGAGGAATAGGCGATGCCTTGGTACTCGAAATCATCGCGGTTCGACCTGTGGGAGTAGTCCACGCGATAGTCGCCGTGCCGTGCACAGCCTGTCGACACTCGGGATTCTCGCACTGACCGCGGACGACAAACGTGCCGGAAATCCACTCCGGCTCGAACGCAGGGTGGTTGCGCGCGGAAGCTGAATCGTGTCCTTCATCCTCGGTGGGCGCTGAGAATCCGATGTATCCGGTCTGGCACTTGGGGCACGCAGGCCGCGGCCACGGCTGTCCGTCCTCAATCGGGCGAGCGAGCTCGGAAAGTGCGGGGTCCACAGCCATGCTTCCAGCGTAAGCGGGACGCTATGCGGACAGGCGTAGAACGGGAATCGATCGCGGGCGACGGCTCTAGCCTTTAATCTCCATGGACTCAAGTTCCTCCTGACGCCCCGGCTGTCTGAGGGGCCTGCTTCCCAGGTGGTGCAAGGTTCCCCGTGCCCAGAAGACAGGTTGAAGAACAGTCACTGTGGATGATGGTTC
>Ga0182741_1001831_pt1 | contig 26274 bp, 17 predicted proteins | sample eDN5th37CBELigOP_FD_128874 | JGI IMG/M metagenome (GOLD analysis project Ga0182741, IMG submission 128874) | Enriched Organic Plus compost microbial communities from Emeryville, California, USA - eDNA 5th pass 37_C BE-Lig OP (version 2) (version 2) ... | reverse complement strand
CCGGGGCCGGGGATCGAGTGGAACCGCCAGCGCTCGGCGCCGGTCTTCGCGTCGAACGCGACGATGAAGCCGCGGCCGCCGTTGCGCGTGCCGACGCCGACCACGACGAGGTCGCGCACCGCGAGCGGCGCCATGCTGACGAAGTACTTGTCCGCGTCCGTCGAGAGCTGACGCTTCCACCGCACCTCGCCCGACGTCGCCGACAGCGCGAACAGCTGGCCGTCGCGCGTGCCGAAGAAGACGTGCTCACCGAGCAGCGCGACGCCGCGGTTCATCCCACCGTACTGCTCCTTCAGCGCACCACTCTCCTCGCGCCTGAACTCCCAGATCGTGCGCCCATTGGACGCGTCCAGGGCGACGACGCGCGAGGGGAGCGCGGTCAGGAACATGATCCCGTTGCGCACGAGCGGCGTCGCCTCGATCCCCTCCCCCGTCATGTCCTCGAAGGCGTGGATCCACTTGAGGGTCAGCTGCCGCACGTTCGCCGGTTTGATCTGATCGAGCGCGCTGTGCCGCCACCCGGAGTACGCCCCCGAGTAGGTGATCCAGTCTTCCCGGGGATACTTCGCCGCGAGGAGGTCGTCGACGGAGACGCGCACGTCCGCCTGCACCCGTCCGAGCGCGGGATTCACCGCTTCCGGGTGCTGCATGAAGCGCAGATACGAGATGATCTGCCAGATGTCCTGCTCCGGCAGATCGTGTGCGGCCATCGCCGTTCCCGAGACACCGTGGCGGATGGTCCGGAAGAGCGCCCAATCGGTCGCGCCGCTCTTGAAGACCCCGCGATTGAGCGGTGGTCCCCCCGGCCCGCCGCTCGCATCGCCGCCGTGGCACGCCGCACAGCCGCGCTGGCGCAGCAGCTCGCCGCCGGAGCGGACGTCGGCGAGCGTCGTGCGCGGATTCCGGATCACCTCGTACGGATTCCGAGTCTCGATCATCGGGACGATCGCCTGCTCCGAGCTCGGCATCATGAACGCCAGCGTCTCCGTCAGCTCGATGTCGGGGATGGCGCCAGTCACCTGGAGCGCCAGCAGGTGCGCACGCCATCGCAGCGGGGAGAGCGCGAGCACGAGCGCGATCGCGGCCAGAGATGTCGCGCCCAGCGCCAGCAGGAGGCGACGCCGGGTGCTGCCGGACCTGTTCATTGCGCGACTCTCCAGTGTCGAGGACGTCAGCCGAGGGTACGCCCGACGACGGAAGGATCGGGCCACGGGGGATGGAGAGCGGTCGTCGCGGTGCAAGGCCATGCACGCGTACGCCTTGACTCGGGGATGAAACACGCGCCTCCCCTCGAACGCAGTGTCCATCTGTGGTGCGCCACCGGCATGCTGACACAGATGAATCCTCGCCCATCCATCGCCATGCTGCGCGCGCGACGAGGCCGGCATCGCGCGACGCCGAGCTCCGCCCGTACTCGCGCGTCGTCGCGCCACACCCGTAACTTCCGCGAGTCCCCACCGAGATCCCGATGACCACGACCACCCAGCGCTCGGCGCAGATCGCCACCCCTCGGACGCGCGCCGAGCTCGATGCCCTCGTCGCCCAGCGCACCGAGCTGCGCAGTCAGCTCAGGAACGCGGACGATCGCCGCACCAGCCTCGGCGCGCAGGCGCAGGTCGTCGCGCCCGAGCAGCGCGTGGCGGTGACGCAGCGGATCGCGGCGCTCGACGAGCAGATCCAGCAGCTCGAGTCGCGGATCGGCCAGCTCGACCGGGCGATCACCGAGGCGATGGCGAACACCGAGCTCGTGCGGGGCGAGGGGGGTGGGGGGAACGCAGCCCCGGCGATGCCGGCGGTGCCACCCGTGCCTCCGATGATCGCCTTCCCCGAAGGGGACGACGCGATCGCCGTGGTGCCGCCCCCGTTCGGACCGGTGGCGCTACACCCGCGGATGATCGTCGGCGGCGGACTCGTCACGCTCTCGCTGATGGCGCTCGTCGCCTGGGTCACCTGGCGGCGGGCGAAGGCGCGCTTCGGCCGGCGCACCACCGCGGTCGCCGCCGGCGAGGAGGTCACGCGCCTCCAGCAGTCGGTGGACGCGATCGCCCTCGAGGTGGAGCGGATCTCCGAGAACCAGCGCTTCCTGACGAAGGTGCTGAGCGAGCGGGAGCCGGCGCGCGAGATCGCCGCGCGAGAGGAGCCGGGGCGTCGATCGACGTAGACGAGAACAGCATTGAACCACGAGGGGGCACGAAGGGGCACGAGGGAAAAGCAAGAGACAATGCTCTTGCTGTTGTAGTTGCAGTCCTTCGTGCCCCTTCGTGCCCCTCGTGGTTCAAAGCCTCTGACGTTGTCGTCTAATACGCCTCCTCGTGGTTCAATGCTGTTCCGGCACGAGCGACCTGAGCTCGTGCGCGATCGGGATCACGATCACCGTCGGCCCCTCGCGCCGCAGCGCGTCGCCGAAGGCGCGCTGGATCTCGTCCGTCGTCCTCGCCAGCACGCTCTCGCATCCGTACCCCTTCGCGATCGAGACGATGTCGAGCCCCGGCAAGTCGAGATTCGGGACGTTCGGCGTGTGCTCGAGCGCCGCGAAGTTCTTGAGCACCGCGTACTCCTGGTTCCACGGCACGACGAACACCACGTTCAGCGCCTGCCGCGCCGCCGAGTAGAGGCACTGGATGGAGTACTGCAGCGAGCCGTCGCCCACGACCGCGACCACCCGGCGCGCGCTCCCCGCCTGCTTCTGCGCGAGCGCGATCCCCACCGCCGCCGGCCCGCCCCAGCCGAGGCTCCCGCTCGCGAAGGCGAAGAAGGAGTCCGGCCGATCCACCGGCCACGCGCGCATGAGGTCCTCGGAGTTCGACGGCGTCTCGTCGACGAGGATCGCGTCGTCCGGGCGCAGCGCGCCGAGCGCGGCGAACGCCTCGCGCGCCAGCAGCGGATCGCTCGGCGTGGAGGGGCGCGTCGTCTCCTCGCGCGGCGGCGCCGGCGCGCGCCGCCCCGTCGCCGCCGGCACCAGCTCGAGCAGCGACTCGAGGGCGAGCCTCGCGTCGCCCAGCACGCTGTCGCCCACGGGGGCGCGCGCGGCGTCCACCGGGTCGGCGACGATCTGCAGCAGCTCCGTCCCCGCCGGCAGGTACTCGCCGGCGACGTAGGGATAGAAGCGGAACACCTGCGCGCCGACGACGATCACGAGGTCGTGTCCCTCGAGTCGCTTGCTCGCCGGCCCGATGGCGACCGGCAGCATCCCGCGGCAGAGCGGGTGCGTGAGCGGAAAGGAGATGCGATCCGACAGCGGCGAGAGCATCACCGGCGCCTGTAGCCGCTCGGCGAACGCGACGCCGGCCTCCCAGCCGCCGCTCCGGTCGACCTCCGGGCCGTAGACGAGCAGCGGGCGCTCGCTCGCCGCGATGCGCTCCGCGAACTCGGCGAGCCGCTCCGGATCGGGGGCGACGCGCGCGCTCACCGTGCGCAGCTCGAGCGCGCCGAGCGCCGGCTGGCTCCAGTCGTCGAGCGGGATCGAGACGAACGTCGGCCCCGCGGGCGGCTGCAGCGCGAGCGCGTACGCGCGCATGATCGCCGCGGGGACGTCCTGCGCGCGCGCGGGCTGGTACGCCCACTTCACCCACGGCCGGGGGAGCTGCGTCTCGTCGACGTTGGTGAGGTACGGCTCGATGAGCAGCATCTCGCGCGTCTGCTGGCCAGCGGTGATGACGAGCGGCGACCGGTTCTGGTACGCGGTCATGATCGCCGCGAGCGCGTTGCCGGTGCCGGCGCCGGTGTGGAGATTCACGAACGCCGGCCGCCGCGTCGCCTGCGCGAAGCCGTCGGCCATCGCGACCGCCGACGTCTCCTGCAGCGCGAGCACGTACTCGAAGTCGTCGGGGAAGTTCTTGAGGAAGGGCTGCTCGGTCGAGCCCATGTTGCCGAACACCGTGGTCATCTCGAGACGGCGGAGCAGCTCGTACGTCGCCGCCTGCACGGTCGTCTGCGCGTCGCGCTCGCCGCGCTTGCTCACGAAGGGGAGCCTCTGGCGCAGACGTGCGGACGCGCGCCGCATGCCGCCGGTGCCGGCGGGCGCGGCCGAGTGTTCGTCGGTCATGATGGCGGTCTCCTATCGGGTGGCGATGGAGGTCCCGGGCAGGCGCAAGATGTCCGCCAGACGCACGGACAGCGTGCGTCCGGTTTCACCGCGAAGGACTTCACCGCGAAGGCGCGAAGGTCGCGAAGCAATGCACGGAGTTCGCTATCGCCTATCGATGCTTCGGAGTGGGTGAAGGTTTCGAAAAGCAATGGAACTGCAGAGGACGCCGAGGTCGCCGAGGGGTTCGTTGTTCTCGGCGACCACGGCGTCCTCTGCGGTTCATGCTTTTCCGCTTTTGTCCCTTCTTCGCGTCCTTCGCGTCTTTGCGGTGAATCCCGTCCACTGCGAACCCTGCGGTCCAATCAGGTGGGATCTCCGCACAGCAGCCCGCGTGTCAGCGGCGACCGCGCCGGCGCGGACACGGCTCACACCTCGGTCCCGTCATGGGCCGCCTCTCGATCCGCCGGCTGGCCCATCGCCACCACGGCGGCCCGGTTCACGAGCACGCGGTCGTTGTTGCTCCCGGTGTCGGCGGGGAGCACCCAGAAGTAGGGGCGCACCGGCGGGTAGCGCACGGTGAGGCCGACGAGTCGTTCCCCGTCGGCGAAGGTGAGCTCGATGGGGTAGGCGCCGTGCGCGCGGGCGTCGTCCTCGGCGAGGTCCTGGCCGTCGTTGTACGCCGGGTTGCCCGTGAGATCCTTCACGAAGTAGACCGCCTTGAGGTCCGCCAGCCGCACCTCCTGAACCTTGCCCTCTGCTGGACGGAGGTGAAAGGTGGGACGGGCCGGATCGAGATCGAGGCTGCTGCCCTTGGCTACGCGTCCGTCGAGGAAGCGTGCAACGACCTTGTTGACCACGGGACGTGGGGGTGCAGGTGTGGGAGAACGCCGAGCAGGCGCCGCCAGCGATTCCCTCGTCTGCCAGCGCCTCCTGTGATGGACGCGCGAGGATGCGCGCCGCCACGGCGTGAGAGGCACCCCTGCGTTCGGCGACCGGTGGCCCTTCTGGGAGGGCGAGCTACCGAGCGGAGAGTGAACGCCTGAACTGCACGGGGCGCGGAGGTCGCCGAGGGGCTCGTAGTTCTCGGCGTCCCCTGCGACCTCGGCGGTTCAAGCTTTTTCTGTTGTCCCTTCTTAGCGCCCTTCGCGTCCTCGCGGTGAATCGCTGAAATCCCGCGACCGAGAGACTCGGCACCGCAGCTCGACCGCCGGCGGTGCTCCCGCCTCCAAGTTGCTCAATGCCGATCGATCTTCGTGAGCTCGACGACCGTCGTGTAGCGGGTATCCCCCTCGGCCCTGGTGCGCTTGATCCGCAGCAGCACCCCCTCCTTCCGGCTCACCCACATCAACTCCGGCGCTTCACGCACCGCGGGCAGTCCCGTCACCTCGTGCCGCGTCTGTGCGCGCAGTCGCCAGGCGTCGAAGGTTCCCGCTGGAACGGTGATCCGCTCCCGTCCGACGACCTGGAGCGCGGTGGTGCTGCGGCCGACCGTACGCTCCCCATTCGCGCGGCGGCGTCCGGTGTAGCTGCTCCACGCCGCACGAATGTCCATCGTCTCGACCGTGGCGCGCCATCCCTCGTCGAGCGGCAGCGCGGCGAACGCCACCGGCAGGAAGAGCGGATTGCGCGCACGGACTGCGGGTTCGATGGGGTCCTCCCATTCGCGCACCCGCACATCGTTCGCGATGCGGAAGCGCACGTAACCACTGTCGCGATGGACGCGATACGAAGTGCGCGGCGCGTTGCGAACCGCCCCGAGGATTCCGAGGTCCCTGCGATCGACGAACAGGCTGTCGGCCGTCGGGCCCTCACGCGTCATGCGATTGGGCGCGAGATGGTTGACGACCACCCACGCGGGCCGCGACTGCCACGTGGCCGGGCGGAGCTCCAGCCGCAGCGAACCCGGGGCGTGCGACGGAGCGAGGTCGTCCACCCAGTGCGTCGTCCCGTACTCCAGCGTCATCGGCCGGAGGCGCGTGCCGTCGATCTGCGACGCGGTGATCGGCGGACCGACGGGGACGTCCGTCGCGCAGGCGCCGACCCACGCCAACGGGATGCCGTACAGCGCGGCGACGAATCGACGGACCGAATGTGCGGGCATCGTGTCCTCGGGATTGGCATGAAGCGTGGCGCAGGGCCCGGCGCCATGGATCGACGCCGCGCGCTCGGCGCTCGCGTCCAGCCGGGCGAGCACCATGGTGAGAAGGAGGGCGGCGACGAGGCCGCCGGAGACGAAGCGATGCCACCGAGGACGGACCGTCGTGAGCGATGCCTCGGGCAAGTCGACGTCGCTGCGATCCTCAGTCGTGGGATTCCACGGCTCCGGCATCCCACGCTCGCCGGCGTCCCGGCGCGCCAGCACGCGAGCGAGGGCATCGGATGCGTAGGCGGGCACCGGTTCCGCGCGCACGGCGCTCGACAGACGGCCCGCCTCGTCCCGGCGCGCCCCGCAACGCGCGCATCTCTCGACGTGCGCCTGCACGGCGGCCCGCTCGGCGTCACCCAGCGCACCGTCGAACAGGCGATGCAGGACGCGATCGTCCGGATGCTTCCTGGTGCCGTGGCGAATCATGGCTGTCCTCCGATCATCGCACGCAACCGCTCGCGCGCGCGGAACAGGCGCACCTCGGATGCGCTCCTCGAGATCCCGAGCAGCGCGGCGATCTCGCCGTGGCCATAGCCCTCCTCGCGCAGCACGAGCACCGCGCGCAGCGACGCGGGGAGCCGCTCCAGGGCGGCGGCGAGATCCACGCGGAGCTCGTGGTCGTCGAGGGCGCTCGCGATCGAGTCCGCGATCTCCCCGTCGGCGAGCCGGCGTCGCTTCCTCAGGAGGGAGAGCGCACGCCGGGCCGCGACGGCGCCGATCCAGGACTCGAACGACCCGCGTCCCTGGAAGCCCGCCGCCGCCTCGGGGAGGTGCACGAACACCTCCTGCAGCACGTCGTCCGCATCGTCGGCGGAGCGCGTGAGCCGGAACGCGATGCGCTGCACCCGCGGCGCGTAGCGCGCGAACAGCTCGGCGAGGGCGTCGCGATCACCGCCGCGCGCGGCGTCGAGCAGTCGCGCGGGGTCGGCGGGGTCGCTTTCCGGTGGGGAGAATGCGTCGGAGAGGGCGGTCACACCCTCTAGACGCGCGGCGGGGATGAATCCTTACAGGCTTAATGCAAGCGACTTCACGCGCATCTGCGGGAGCTAGACCGGCCTGGATGCGGGGTTAGTGACGAGCGGCACCCACGACTTCGCGTAACGGTTGGCATACTGCTGACACCTACGAGGGTGTAGGGGCGCAGAGCACCAATATGAATGGAAGATGGAGGACGTCGAAGGCGTTCGTACCGACGATGGTCGTCGTCCGCTAGACCTCGGCGGGTCCTGCCATGCGATATCGGCAAAGAAGGTGCGACCCGCGCGTCAATAGTCGCCCGCGATGCGGATCACGATAGGGAACCTGCCCCGCCGACGCGGCGCTCGTAGCGCCCGTCGAAGCGATGCTGGGCGCACGGCCAAGCTAGCCGACGATCGGATCAGCCCTCCCATCGCGAACAAGGAACGCGAGAAACTCTCGCCCGAGTACGGTTATCTCGAGACCGTACGGTTCCTCTGACTCGCCGGCGTCTGCGGACTCTTCCGACTCCTTGAGCAGTCCGCGCAGTGCCAAGTAACCAAGCCATGTGCGGAAGTCCCGGCCACGATAGATCGTTGGCCATTGCTCCACCGCCTCCTGATAGAACACACGAAGATTCTCCGAGTGTACCGCAAGACTCTGAGCGTTGAGCCAGCGAAGCGCCTTCAACTGAGATGCAAAGATATCGTTGTAAATCCGCTCGAAGTGGAGAAGTATCTGCGTTCCGGCGAGATGTCTCACGAGCACACGTTCGCATGCCCCCTCGGCTGTAAGCCCATGCCCCCGCAGGTCGTCTCTTATCGACGCTTCTTGAAGTACGAGTAGCTGATTGTCGAATTCACGCGTGAGTTGCTCCAGGACGCGATGTTCCTGGGCGGCGTCCCTTGCGGGGAGACTCTCGTCGGCGGTCGTGGAAAATTGTTGCGGTTGGGCAGGCGCGACAATCCAATCCTTAACCTTTTCTGTGCGTTCGAGCAGTTGGGTTAGCGGTCTCCGAAACACAACGAGCGCAAACGCTCCAAGGATCAGCGCTGTTCCAGGCCAGTTTAGCTCCATTTCGATCACCTCCTTCGCCGCTGCTCTCCGAACAGGAGGCAAGCCTTGTTGCCCTGGAATGGCTCAGACGTGACGAGGGCCGTACGGCAAAATGCCATACGGCCCGAGGACACTACGACTCGTTGGGCTATCCACACTCACTAAACCCACACACATGACACTTCACACACCCTTCCGCATACTCGAGCTGTGACCCGCAGTCCGGGCAGGTGCCCATGAACTGCTCCCCGCCGTCATAGCGCCCGAGCTGCAACTCCATCATCTCGCCACCGGCAGTCGGAGCGACGCGCGACGCCGACACCTCGGCCAGCGTCGGCCCGCTCGGCCGCGACTCCGCGCCGGCGAGCAGGTCCTGCTGCACCCCCTGCTTGTCGCGCCACCACTCCTCGAGCGCGAGGCCGATCGCGTCCGGCACCGAGAGCACCTTGTTCGGGCCGAGCCCCACAGCCCGATCAGATGAGATACCGCGGAGCTGGCGGTGGATCTCCATCAGCGGGATCCCCGAGCGGAGGGCGAGCGAGATCATGCGCCCCATCGCCTCCGCGTCGGCCATCGCCGAGCCGCCCGCCTTGCCGAGCGTCACGAAGACCTCGAACGGCTGGCCGCGATCGTCCTCGGTGATGTGGACGAACATCGTGCCGAGCGGCGTCTCCTTGCGGATCGACGTCGAGCGGAGCTTGTCCGGGCGCGAGCGCTTGGCGCGGCGCTGGAGGTTCTCCGCCTCCACCTCGAACAGCTGCTTCCTGAGGCGCTCGATCTCCGCGTCCTTCTCGGCCAGCGTCCCTTTGAGCTCCCCGATCATCCGCTGCTCGGCCGGATCCGCCGCCGCGGCCGCGGTGCCGCTGACGCGCACCTCCTTCGCCTTCTCCGTCGCGCCCGTCGAGAGCACCTGGTTGTCGCGCGAGCCGTCGCGGTACACGGTGACGCCCTTGCACTTCATGTCGTACGCGAGCTCGTAGATCTTGCGCACGTCCTCCTGCGTCGCCGTGTAGGCGAAGTTCGTCGTCTTCGAGATCGCCGAGTCGCAGTGCTCCTGGAAGGCCGCCTGCATCTTGATGTGCCACTCGGGAGCGATGGCGTTCGCCGTCACGAACACCCGCTGCCACCGGGCCGGCACCTCGGGGAAGTCGACCCGCCCTTCCTTGGCGATCCGCTCCATCAGCGCGTCCGAGTACCACCCCTCCTTCTTCGCGATCGCGACGAAGTCCTCGTTCACGTCGGGCATCATCACGCCCGCCTGGTTGCGCATGAACGCGACCGCGAACAGCGGCTCGAGCCCCGAGGAGCAGCCGGCGATGATCGAGATCGTCCCCGTCGGGGCGACGGTCGTCACGTTGCAGTTGCGGAGCAGCTGCATCGGACGGATGCGCTTCCCTTCGGCGTCGCGCGCGCAGGTCTCGTCGGGGCCCCAGATCGAGCGCGCCCACTCCGGGAACGGCCCTCGCTCGTTGGCCAGCCGCTCCGACTCGCGCTTCCCTTCGACGTCCAGGAACGCCATCACCTTGCGGCCGAAGGCGACCCCTTCCGGCGTGTCGTAGGCGATCCCGAGACGCACGAGCGCGTCGGCGAAGCCCATGACGCCGAGCCCGATGCGGCGGATGCGCTTGGAGAGCGCGTCGATCTCCGGCAGCGGGTACTTGTTGACGTCGATGATGTTGTCGAGGAAGTGCGTGCTGAGATGGATGTCGCGCTTGAACGCCTCCCAGTCCATCTGCCCGTCGCGCACGTAGTGCCCGACGTTCACACTCCCGAGGTTGCAGACGTCGTAGGCGAGGAGCGGCTGTTCACCACACGGATTCGTCGCCTCGTAGCTGCCGAGGTGGGGGACCGGGTTGTAGCGGTTGGCCTCGTCGATGAAGAAGACGCCGGGCTCACCGGTGCGCCACGCCCCCTCGATCATCCTGTCCCACACCATCCGGGCGTCGAGCTCGCCGGCCTTCTCCCCGCTGTGCGGGTGGACGAGGTCGTACGTCGTCCCGGCCTTCACCGCCTCCATGAACTTCCCCGTCACGCCGACGGAGATGTTGAAGTTGGTCACCTGCGTGAGGTCTTCCTTGCAGGTGATGAACTCCATCACGTCGGGATGGTCGACGCGCAGGATCCCCATGTTCGCGCCGCGCCGCGTCCCCCCCTGCTTCACGGCGTCGGTGGAGGCGTCGTACAGCTTCATGAACGAGATCGGCCCCGACGCCACGCCGGTCGTCGAGCGCACCATCGACCCCTTGGGGCGGAGGCGCGAGAAGGAGAAGCCGGTGCCGCCGCCGCTCTGATGGATGAGCGCCATCGAGGCGAGGGTGTCGTAGATCCCGTTCTTCCCGTTGGAGAGGGCGTCCTCGACCGGGAGCACGAAGCAGGCGCTGAGCTGGCCGAGCGGGCGGCCGGCGTTCATCAGCGTCGGCGAGTTGGGCTCGAACCGGCGCTGGGTCATGAGGAAGTAGAACTCCTCCGCCAGCGCCTGCACCGCCCCCTCCGAGGCCCCGTATCGGCGGTCCGCCTCGGCCACGACCGTGGCGACGCGCCAGAAGAGGTCCTCGGGGCTCTCGACCGGCCTGCCACTCTCGTTCTTCACGAGGTAGCGCTTCTCGAGAACGGTGCGCGCGTTCTGCGAGAGGGTGACCGGACCAGAAGGAGGGGTGCTGGTTAGAGGCATGGGGACGGCGCTCCCTTGGTGAAACGGGACACTGGGGGTGACGGCGGGGGAGAGTTACCGAGGACCCACGAGGCGGGACCTGCGCGCCCGGCGCCGGGCGGCTCGAGGGGAGAACCCCTGAGCGCGCCGGCCGGTGGGGCGCTGGCGACCGGCAGGAGGTACGACGGGCGCGCATGTTACTCGCACACGTGAGTCCACGCCAGTGGTCGTGTAAGGTCCCGTCAACTCGGCACTTCCGCGAACGCAATCACGAAGCTGAAACGACGGCGGACACCGGTTGAAAACATGTGGTGAGCCGCCGCAGGGCGACGCGAACTTTCCACATGCTTTCCAGCTTTGTGACGCGGCGCCTCACATCCTCCGGCCGGGCAATGGGTTCGGCGCATGTCATCCCGGAATCCACGTTCCCGGCGACCCTGCTCCGCTCCCTTTCGTACCCCCACCGGGCCGTGAAGCTCCCGTCACGACTTGCTCACAATCACGTACCGCATCACGCATGCCCCACGGTGCCGTCGAGCCTGCCCCGATTCCGGGCGGGGAGTCCCTCCGTCACCGGGGGATGCGCGTGCGGAGGGCGCATTCTAGCGCGGCTGGCGGAGCCGACAAGATCTTGCGGAAGCGGGCCCCGGCGTTCCGGGAAAAGGGCAGCTTTGTGAGGAATCGGGACGCGAACGCACGCCTCCCGCCCCCTACGCCTCCCGCCTCGGGAACTCCCCCCGTCGGTGGCGTTCCTGCAGCTCCACGTACGCCGCGACGGTGCACGCGATGCGCGCGCGCTCGCGCTCCGTCGTCTCGCGCACCACGCGCGCGGGAACGCCGAGCACGAGCGAGTTGGGCGGGATCACCATCCCTTCCGTGCACAGCGCGCCGGCGCCGACGATCGACCCCGAGCCGACGTGCACGCGATTGAGGAGGATCGCTCCCATCGCGATCAGCACGTCGTCCTCGATCGTCGCGCCGTGCACGATCGCGCGGTGCCCGATCGCGACGCGCTGCCCGATCGTCGTCGGCACGCCGGCATCGACGTGCACGATCGTCCCGTCCTGCACGTTGGAGTCGTCGCCGATGACGATCCGATCCGTGTCGCCGCGCACGACGGCCGTCGGCCAGATGGACACGCGATCGCCGAGCGTGACGTCGCCGCAGACGAAGGCTAGATCGTGGATGAACGCTGGCATCTATCGCTGGAGAGTCGGGTCAACGGCTGAACCACGGAGGCGCAGGGAACTGCGACTGAATTGAACCACGAAGGGGCACGAAGGGGCACGAAGAAAAAGCAAAAGACTTTGTGGTTGCCGTCGCAGTCCCTCGTGCCCCTTCGTGCCCCTTCGTGGTTCAAGGCCTTGGTCGTTGCCGTTCGTTACGAATACTCTGCGTCTCTGCGCCGCTGCGGTGCAGCTCGAGAAATGTCAGTACGCGAGACCGACGGCGAGATACCCCGACACCCGGTCGGCGCGCGCGTAGTCGCGGCCGCGCACCGGCGCGACGACGCCCAGGCGGAATCGATACGGCTGGTCCCACGACATCACCGCCAGGTTCACGTGCAGCTCGGCGCCCACCGACGCCAGCGTCTGCCAGCGGTCGCCGACGGCCACGCTCGTGTCGGCCGGCAACGCGGCGCCGCCGGTCCAGCGGCAGAGGAGACGGCGCGCCTGGTCGGCGGGACAGTACGCGCTCCCCACGTCGCCGAAGAGCGCGAGCCCCGTCCGCTCGAGGAAGAGCGGGAGCAGCTCGTAGCCGCGCGCGGGGAGCGCGAGCGGCGCGCGGTACTCGACGGTCCCCGTCGCCGCGCGGATCCCGGTGAGCGACGCGCTCCCGAAGCCGCGCACGCCGAAGGTCTCGCGCCCCTCCCCGAGCACATAGCCGGGGAGGAGCGACAGCACGCCGCCGCTCGTCCCGCCCACCTCGAGCGCGCTCGTCGTGCGCCGGTCGGTCGCGCCCCCGGCGACGCGCGCCGAGAGGACGTGGCGCGAGAAGCCGGGGAGGTCGAGCGGGAGATGGCCGGCCGCGCTCGCGATCCCGGTGTGGCTCCCGCTGCCGGCGACGCCGCGGCTCCACCGGCGGAGGAGCGAACCGTTGAGCGCGACGCCCTGCTCCGGCGCGATCGCCCACGCCGCGCGGTCGAGGCGCGACCATCCGGCGGCGGCGACGACGCGCGGACGCACGACGTCGCGCGGCACGTCGGTGTGCGCGAGGAGCGACTCGGGCGCGGTGGTGTAGCGCCGCCCTTCGAGCCCCGCCGCGAGAGTGAGCGACGCCGACTGCCGAACGCGCGGGCGCAGGAAGGTGACGCCGAGCTGCGCGTCGCGGGTCCGGCGGCGCACCTCGCCCACCACCAGCGCCTGCCGATCGACGATGGCGCCCCACCGCTCCCAGTCCTGCCCGAGGTAGAGATCGACGAGCGGGAGCCCGAAGCCGGCGAAGCGGTACGACAGATCGCCGACGACGCCGCTCGCGTCCGTCGGAACGAGGAGCGACGCCGAGTAGGCGTGGCGGCCGACGACGTCGCTCCCCGTGGTGAGCGCACCGAACCGCGTGCCGTCGCCGAGCCCCGCCTCGGCGAGGGGGAGCCACCAGCGCGGGAGGAGAGTGCGGATGGGCGAGTAGGCGCGAGCGCTTCCCTCTCCCGCGCTCGATGCGCGATCCGTCGATGCCGTCGCGACCACGGCGGAATCGGTCCCGCCGCCGCCAACGAGCTCGCGCCAGCTCATCGGTGCGACGCCCAGCTCGTAGCCGCGCGCGGTGTAGCGCACGCCGGCGAGGGTGCGGCCGTCCGGCGAGAGCGCCGGGTAGAAGATGCCGGTGGCGGCGTTCGTCACGCGAGCGGCGCGCTGCCTGCTCGCGCTCGCGTCGGGTAGCACGGGCGCGACGTAGACGTCGGGGCGCCCCTCGTGATCCGAGGTGAAGAACACCGCCGACCCGCTCCGCGCCCAGCTCGGCGACGCGACCACCGCGCGGCGCGACTCGAGGGTGTGGGTGACGCGCCCCAGCGTGTCGAGCACGAGCAGCTGCTGCGTCCCGCCGTCGAGCCAGCGAATCGCGGCGATGCGCGTGCCGTCCGGGGACCAGCGCGGCTCGCTCCAGTTGGTGTCGGGGCCGCCGCCGGTGATCGGCGCGATCGTGCGGCCGTCGCGGCTCACCCGCGCGAGGCGGCTCCCGCCCGCGACCGCCTGCACGGCGACGATCTCGCCGTCGCGCCGCGCGTCGGGCTGCGTCAGTCGCGCGCCGGTCGTGATGCGGCGGCGCGCGCACTCCTGCTCGATCCAGAGGTCGGAGCGGAGGCGGTAGGGATCGCGGTAGTCGAGTTGCGCGTAGAGGACGCCGCCGTCGGCGAGGGGCACCTGCGGCGAGATCGTCCACCGCCGCGTGCCGCGCGCGACGTCGCCGCTCGTCGTGACGCGGCGCAGCGCGGCCGGGTAGCGGCCGGGGCTCCCCGCGCTCAGCAGGGTGCTGTCGTCTGCCCAGCGCGGCGGTCCGCTCGCGAGGTCGAACCGCGTGAGCGCGCGCCACTGCGGCACCGGATCGCGCGGCTCGCCGGCGGCGCGCACGAGGGAATCGCGCCAGCTCGCCCACGCGCGCTGCAACGGATCGCCGAACGCGGCGCGCGCCGGACGATCGATCCAGACGGGGATGAGCTGGTTCGCCTGCCGGTCGATCAGATCTCGCAGCGCGGCTGTGCCGCGCTCCCGCGCGAGATGCTCGACGAACAGCGAGCCGTACGCGTACGCCGCCGTCCCGCCGGGGAATCGCGGCGTCGCGAGGCTGATCTCGTCGAGCCGGGGCACCTTCCCGTCGAGCGCCGCCGCGCGCGCGATCATCCGATGCTCGCTGCCGCGCAGCCGCCCGGCGCCGGTCAGCTCCGACTCGTACCACACCGCGAGCCCTTCGGTGAGCCACGCGGGGCCGTAGGCGTTGGGGAAGAGGAAGGGCGCGCGCCCGAAGATCGACTGCCCGAGCCGCCAGAGCCCGCGCGTGCGATCGAGATGGAAGATGTGCGTGAGCTCGTGCGTCACGACCATCGCGTTCCAGTCATCGGTGAAGCGGAGCGACCCCGGCTCGATCGGCGGCGCGGCGTAGATGACGATGCGGTTCGTGGGATGCGGCGTCGCGTAGCCGTTGGAGAAGTCGACGTCGTCCGACAGGACGATGTCGATCGGCCCGCGCGGCGGATGCAGCGAGCGGGCGAGCCCGTCCCATGCCCGCTCGGCGTTGGCCGCCGTGCGCCGGCCGAGCGCCTCCATGCCGGCGACGACGTGGACGCGGACGTGCTGCGTCTCGATCGTGCGCCACCGCGCATCGGGGGCCACCTGGGCCACCGACAGCGTGGAAAACAGCGCCAGGCACAGCGCTGCCACTGCGATGGCACTGAGGCGCACTGAGGCGAGCATCCTCTTCTCCTGAACTTCGTTGATCAACCACGAAGGAGCACGAAGGACAAGCAAGAGACAGGAGACTTTACTGTTGCAGTTGCCGTCCTTCGTGCTCCTTCGTGCTCCTTCGTGGTTCAAATCTGTTTCGCCTCATCGCGCGAGGGATCTGAAGTACTCGACGGTGCCATCGACCACTGCACGCGCGTACGCCTCCTGCCCCTGCTCGGTGCGCATCGCGTACTCCTGCTCGGGGACCATCAGGAAGAGCCCTTCGGTGATGATTGCCGGCATCCACGTCGTGCGGCCGATCGCGATGTTCTGGTAGTGGATCCCCAGGTCGCGGATGCCGAGCCGGCGGACGAGCTGGCGCTGCACGTCGCGCGAGAGCGGCTCCGACTGCGGGTGGAAGAAGAGGACGCTCGTGCCGACGTTCGGGAAGGGGTTGGTCCCGTCGCCGAAGGCGTTGAGGTGAATCGAGAGGAGGGCGTGCGCGTTCGCGCGGCGGGCGACGACGCTCCGGTCGCCGAGCGCCACCGGATCCATCGTCGTCCGCGTCATCACGACCGTCGCCCCCCGCTCCTCGAGGAGGCGCTTGACGCGCAGCGAGACGTCGAGCGCCACCCGCGGCTCGAGGAGGCCGGTCGGGCCGGCGGCGCCGCCGGGGGGGTGCCCCGGATCGACGACGAGGGTGAGTCCGGCGAGCGGGCGCGCGGGGTCGATCGTCGGCTGGCGGCGGAGGCGCAGCACCATCCGTCCCGGCTCCCAGAAGACCAGGTAGCCGTACGGCGCCTGGCTCAGCTCGAGGTCGAGGCGCACGCGGTCGCTCGTCTCCGGCACCCAGTTGATCATCCGCACCAGGGTGTCGTTGCCGAGGAACCTGATCAGGTCCACCGACTGCCGCGTGCCGTAGAGGGTGAGGACGATCCGGCGCGGCAGCTGCTCGAGGAGGTAGGGGGCGCGCGAGGTCATCGGGATCTGCACGTCCACCCACTCCGCCGCCGGGACGACGGTGACGTTCCCCGCCTGTCGGCGCGCGAGCACGGTCCCCGTCGGCAGCGGGACGACGGACGCCGAGTCGACCCAGACCTCGAGCTGCGCGTCGATGCGCACGCGCACGAACCCCTCCTGGCGCCCCGTCTGCTCGACGATCGTCCCCGGCATGAAGAGCCACTTGTAGGTCCCCGCTGGGACCGGGCGGCCGATGATGACGCGATCGGTGTCCGGGACGGCGGCGGCGTTGCCGAGCTGCACGAGCGGCGGGAGCGTCGCGTCCACCAGCTCGACACGGGGGATCGGGAAGCGGAGCGTGTCGGCGCCGCGCGCCACGAACAGCGTCCCCCCCATCTGCAGCGAGCGCGCGAGCACCTCGGTCGCGAAGGCGTACGGGCTCGCCGGCTGCGCGGCGAGCATCTGCAGCCCGCCGTCCCACCCGACCCAGACGGTCGCGTTGCTCGGCGCGCGGATGGCGATGCGCACCGCTTCGTCCTCGCGCAGGAGCGGCCGTCCGCGCGGCATGACGATGCTCACCGAGTCGACGACGAGGCGGCCGTTCTCCGGGAGCGCCGCCACCGGCGCGAAGGAGGCGATGCGGATCGGCACCGTGAGCCGCGCCGTGTCGCGCGCCGTCGTCGCCACCAGCTCGTAGCGCGGGTTCCCGCGCGGCGGGAGGGGGAGGAAGGCGAGGAAGGCGCCGTTCGGGGCGACGCGCGCCGGATGCCCGTTGATCGTGAGCGCGGCGCGGCCGTTGCCGACCGTCCCGAAGATGAAGTTCGAGTCGCGCGTCGCGATGCTCTGGTTCGGCGCCGGATACTGCACGCGCACGGCGAGCGGCCCCTCGACGAGTGGGATCGGCGGGAGCCCCACCGGCCCCTCGAGCGCCGCGCCCTCGCCGCGCGCCGCGCCGCCGCCCACCACGCCGGGGAGTCGAGCGCAGCCCGCGAGGGCGGCGAGGAGCAGGGTCGCCGCGGTCAGCGGACGGAATGTGATCGGCATGCGGGCAAGCTAACTTCGAGCCATCGCGCTTGCCCCCCCTCGGAGCGCCATCCATATTCGTGCGCCATGCGTACCTTCCGCACGGAGGCCGTCGTGTGAACGCCTGCGCCTTCTGCGGCCGGGACAATCTCGCCGGGGCCCGATTCTGCATCGACTGCGGCAAGCCTCTCCGGACCGAGGCGGAGCTGATCGCGCTCTCGGCGCCGCCCCCCGTGTCCGCGACCGCACCCGCCTTCCCCGCGTCCGCGCCAGCCCCCTCGCCGGTGATGTCGTCCGTGATCCCGATGACGCGCGTCGCGCCGACGCCCCTCCCCCAGCTGGGGACGGCGCGCTGCCCGCACTGCGGTGCCCTCGTGGATCCGTCGCACCAGTTCTGCGCCGGGTGCGGCGAGCGGCTCGTCGCGCCGGCCCCGCCCGTCGGCAACTGCTCGCGCTGCAACAGCGAGTACGATCCGGCGACGGCGCTCTACTGCCAGCGCTGCGGCGTGCGCCTCCCCACCCCGTCGATCCCGAGCACCCGGATCCCGAGCTGGCCGGTGCTGGCGCTCCTGGGGGAGCTGGGGGAGGTGCTGGAGACGCACACCGTGAAGGGGGGAGAGATCACGATCGGCCGCGGCGAGTGCGGGCTGCGCTTCTCCAATGACGTCTACATGTCGCCGATGCACGCGCGCATCGAGTTCCGCGACGGGCAGCTCCTCGTCCGGGACCTGGGCTCGCGCAACGGGACGTGGGTCTTCCTCACCGAGCCGGGAGTCCTCCTCGACGGCGACCTGATGCTCATCGGGTCGCAGGTGCTCCGCTTCCGCCGGCTGGGCTACCCCGGCCCGCAGCCGCCGGAGGCCGACTCGACGCGGCGCATGGGATCGCTCGTGCCGAGCGCCGACGTGGCCGTGATCGAGCAGCTCCGCGCCGACGGCAGTGTCCGCGACCGGCTCCATCTCTCGCCCGGACGATCGGTGGCGGTCGGCCGGGAGTCGGGAGACTGGGTATTTCCGTACGACCAGACGATGAGCGGGCTGCACGCCGAGATCCGGTCCGAGGGGGCGGACTTCTACCTCTACGACCTCGGCAGCAAGAACGGCGTGGCGATCGGCGTGCGCGGCGAGCGGCCGCTCGAGCCGGCGCAGCGCCTCCTGCTCGGTGACCAGATGCTGCGGGTGGAGAGTCTGTGACGGCGTCGAAGATCTGCCCGCAGTGCGGGACGGCGTACGATGGCGAGGTGCGGTTCTGTCCGCGCGACGGGGCCACGCTCAAGTCCACGAATGCGGGGGACCTGATCGGGTCGGTGATCGCCGACCGGTACCACGTCGTGAAGAAGCTGGGCGAGGGGGGGATGGGGCAGGTCTACCTCGCGCAGCACGTGAAGATGGGGCGCAAGAGCGCGGTCAAGGTCATGCACCCGGCGATGGTGCACGACGCCGACGCGATCAGCCGCTTCAACCGCGAGGCGGCGAACGCCGCGCAGATCTCGCACCCCAACGTCGCCGCGATCTACGACTTCGGCGAGACGAGCGAGGGGCTCATCTACCTCGCGATGGAGTTCGTCGAAGGGGAGCCGCTGACGGCGCTGATCTCGCGCGAGGGGGCGCTCCCGCCGGCGCGCGCCGCGGGGATCGTCCGCCAGGTCGGCGACGCGCTGGCCGCCGCGCACGACCTCGGGATCGTGCACCGCGACCTCAAACCGGACAACATCATGATCGCGCGCACGCGCGCCGGGCGCGACCTGGTGAAGGTCGTGGACTTCGGCATCGCGAAGGCGCAGGGGAACGAAGGGCAGAACGTCACCAAGACGGGGCTCGTCGTCGGGACCCTGGAGTACATGAGCCCCGAGCAGCTCACCGGCTCGCCGCTCGACGGGCGCAGCGACCTCTACTCGCTCGCCATCGTCGCCTTCAACGCGCTGACGGGCCGGCTGCCGTTCCCCGCCAACTCGGCGCAGGAGTCGATGATCATGCGACTCACCGACGCGCCGAAGCAGCTCGCCGAGATGCGCCCCGACCTCGAGTTCCCGCCGGAGCTGCAGGCGGTGGTGAACCGCGGGCTGGAGCGCGACGCCGAGGCGCGCTACGCCACGACGGTGGAGTTCGGGATGGAGTTCGAGCGGGCGGCGCTGGCGGGACAGCCGCCGGCGCTCGGCGCTCGCCCGTCGGCTGCCGCCGCGACGTCGGCGATGAACGCCTCGCCCAAGGCGGCGGCGACCCCGCCGGCGTCGCTCGGCGCGGTGGCGCCCGCGGGGAGCACGGTCCCGAAGACGGCGGCCGGCGCGGCGCCCGCCGCGCACGAGCCGGTCTCGCCGACGCGCCCCTCCGTCGCGGCGACGCCGCGCACGCGCTCGAAGATGCCGCTCGCCGTCGCGGCGACGGTGCTCCTCGCCGCCGGCGCCGGGGGCGCGTGGTTCGCGCTGTCGAATCGCGGGGGCGGCGACGGCGTGCCCGCGGGCGCCTCGACGAGCGTCGTGCCGAGCGGGCAGACGACCGATTCGATGGTGACGTACAGCAAGGCGGAGGGCGCCGACCCGGCTGCCGATCCCGCCCCGATCGACTCCGGCGCCGAGGCGCGCGCCGATCTCGAGCGCTACGAGCGGCTGCTCGAGGAGGCGCGGCTCACCCCGTCCGACGCGCGCGAGACGGCGGGGGCGCTCCGCAACCTGATGGCGCGCCTCCGCTCCGCCGACGACTCGATCCGCGCCGGGATGACCCTCGCCCTCGCCCTCGAGAGCGCGGAGGACACGCCCGCGCTCTGCGTCGTCGTCCGCCGCCTGATCGCGGACGAGCGGCTGTCGGAAGCCAAGCGCGTCGTGCTCACCGACCTTCGCCGCGAGCACTGCGCGCAGACGCCGCGACGCAGCTCCGCACCCGCCTACTGATCACGTGACGACGACTCCGATCCCGCCAGGCCGTCCGATGGATCAGCACCCGACAGGCGACGTCGTCGTCCACGTCTTCGGCAAGACGGACGTGGGGCGCACGCGCGAGCACAACGAGGACGCCTTCATCGTCGCCGACCTCTCCAGCGGCAACGCGACGCTGCAGCCGGAGGTGCGGACGCACCAGGTGGGCGATCGCGGCACGCTGTTCATGGTCGCCGACGGGATGGGCGGCGCGGCGGCCGGGGAGATCGCGAGCGCGATGGCGGTGGACGTCGTGATGCGCGAGCTCACCAACAGCTGGATGCACGCCGACGCGTGCGACGCCGAGCACTTCGCGAGCGCGCTCCGCGCCGCGGCGACGGCGGCGAACGCGCAGATCCACGCCTTCGCCGCGGAGCACCCCGAGTATCACGGGATGGGGACGACGGCGACGATCGCCGGGCTCTTCGACGACACGCTCTATCTGGCGCAGGTCGGGGACAGCCGCGCCTACCTCGTGCGCGACGGTGTCGCCATCCAGCTCACGAAGGACCAGTCGCTGACGCAGAAGCTGATCGAGGCGGGGGAGCTGACGGAGGAGGAAGCGGCGCAGAGCGACCGGCGCAACATCATCCTCCAGGCGCTCGGCCCCGAGTCGGCGGTGAAGGTCGACCTCACGCACCAGCCGGTGCGGCGCGGGGACGTGCTCGTGCTGTGCAGCGACGGGCTCTCCGGGCAGGTCCGCGCCGACGAGATCGCGCGCACGGTGTCGGAGACGGACGATCTCGTGGCGGCGTGCCGCTCGCTGATCGAGCTGGCGAACGCGCGCGGCGGTCCGGACAACATCACCGTCATCGTCGCGCGCTTCGAGGGGTCGGGGCTCCGCCCGGCGAGCGCCACCGACCAGGTCGGGCACCGGGTCTTCGACCTCCCGGACGGCGACGCGACGCCGGCGGCGTCGATGCCGGCGATCCCCGAGGGGGCGGCGCCGGAGGAGGCGACGCTCGACGCGGCGATGCTCCCGCCCCTCGCCACCGAGCCGACGCTGCCGGGCGGGATGGCGGACGTCCCCGAGCCGATCGAGACGCTCGCCGAGCCCTCCTCGCAGGCGTCGATGGTCCCGCCGATCCCGCCCGGGCGGCGCGGGCGCGGGATGATGATCGCGTCGATGCTCCTGCTCGCCCTCCTCGTCAGCGCGGCGGTCATGGTCTATCGCACGGCGCGGAAGGTGATCCCCGCCGGCGCGCCAGCCGCCGCTCCCGACAGCACGGCGCCGCGATGACGGTGGAGTTGCGCGTGCTGGCCGGGGCGCGCCGCGGCACGACGGTGCGGTCGGACAAGCCGATGGTGACGATCGGCCGCCATCCGAGCTGCGACCTCCAGCTCGACCCGGAGTCCGATCTCGACGTGTCGGCGCGGCATGCGGAGATCCACGCCGTGGCCGGCGGCTATCTGGTGCGCGACGCGGGGAGCACCAACGGCACGCTGGTGAACGGCGTCGCCATCACCGGCGACCGGCCGCTCCGCCACGGCGACGTGATCGGCCTCGGGCCCGGCGGCCCGACGGTGCAGGTGCAGCTCGTCGGCGTCCCCTCCTCGCGGCGCGGCGTGCTCGTCGCGGGGATGCTCCTCCTCGTCGGCGTCTCGGCGGCGCTGGTGACGCTCTGGCGCAGCCGGCAGGCGACTCGCGCGGCGGACGCGGCGCCGGTGCTCGCCGGCGCCGCGACGACGACGACCGGCGGCACGCCGCGCGGCGGCGCGACGAGCGAGGCCTCCAACGACTTCCGGGCGGCGTTCGCGGCGAGCGGGCCGGCGATCGCGTACGTCGTCACGGAGCTCGACGGGCAGCTCTACGGCGGCACCGCGTTCGGCGTGCGGGCGGACGGGCTGCTGGTGACGAACCGGCACCTCGTGATCCGCGGCCGGTCGCAGGCGACGCGCGTGCGGGTGCAGTTCGCGGACACGCCGAGCTGGCGCGAGGCGCGGATCGAACGCCTGGCCCCCGATCCGGCGAACGACATCGCGCTGCTGCGGGTGGACACGACGGGGACGGGTCCCATCCCGATCGTCGCGGGGATCGACACGGTCGCGCCGGCGGTCGGGGCGCCCGTCGCGTCGATCGGCTTCCCGCTCGCGGACGGGATGCCGATGGACACGGTGCAGCACCGCTCGGTCGCGCGCGCGTCGCTCATGTCGGGGTACGTGAGCCGCAGCCTCGAGCGCCTGCTCCAGATCCACTCCTTCGCCGCGCACGGCTCGAGCGGGAGCCCGGTCGTCGATCGCGACGGGCGCGTCCTCGGCGTCGTCTACGGCGGCCCGGCGGACACCGGCGGACAGATCGTCTGGGCGGTGCCGGGGCGGATGGTGCACGAGCTGGTGGCGTCGCGCGCCGGGCCCTGATCGCGCGCCTCGTCGCAAGGCGTGCGTGCATCGTGGTGCCGTTCCGAGCCTCGCGTCGAACGACGCTCTTCGCGGGAGCAGCCGGATCAGCGCGGATCGTCGGCAGCGACTGGAATCGTGGCGCGGCGGGTTCGCTCGAGTGAAAGGGCGGTAGCCGGAATGAAGGCCGCTCGGGAAGCGTCCCGGGCGGCCGTTCCATTCACGGCACCGTGCGGGCTCGTGGCGCTCGAGCGCCGGAGTCGCGCAGATCCGCGCGGATCCTCGCCGTTTCGACGGGAATCGTCGTTCGACGCGCGACGCGCTCCCCGCGCGACGCGACCCGATGCGACGGGATCAGCGTGGCGTGAGCTTTCCCAGCACGCGGGGACCCTTCGCGCCCGTGGCGCCGACGACGTTGCCGGGGAGGCGCTCGCAGTGCAGGTGCGCGAGGAGCGCGAAGGCGACCGCTTCCTTCGCCTCGCCGTCGAAGTACTCCTCGTCGAACTGCCGCACGCGCAGCGGCGCGACGAGCGGCGCCAGCATGTCGATCAGCGCGGGGTTCTTCGCCCCGCCCCCCGACACGAGCACCTCGGTGATCGGCTCGGGGACGAAGCGCCGGTAGGCGTCGGCGATGCTGCGCGCGGTGAGCGCGGTCGCGGTGGCGACGAGATCGGCGATCGTCGCGTCCGGGCTCGCGGCGGCGCACCGCGCGAGGAAGCGATCGACGTACGCGGGATCGAACAGCTCGCGTCCCGTGGACTTGGGGGGCGGCGCGTGGAAGTACGGCTCGTCGAGCAGCTCGGCGAGCACCGGCTCGATCGGCGTCCCCTGCCGCGCGAGGCGGCCGTCCACGTCGTACGGCAGCTCGGGAGCGAGGCGGCGCACCACCGCGTCGAGCACGGCGACGCCCGGCCCCGTATCGAAGGCGCGCACGCCGGCGGCGTCGCCCCCCGGCGGAACGACGCTCACGTTGCCGATGCCGCCGATGTTCTGGAGCGCGCGCCACTCCATGCCGGAGAAGAGGAGCGCGTCGGCGATCGGCACGAGCGGCGCCCCCTGCCCCGCCGCGGCGACGTCGCGCACGCGGAAGTCGGAGACGACGTCGCAGCCGAGCCGCTCGGCGATCACCGCGGCCTCACCGAGCTGCCAGGTGGAGTGCGGCGCCTCGTGCCAGAGCGTCTGGCCGTGCGAACCGACCGCGCGCAGCTCGTCGCGCGCGATCCCCGACTCGGCCAGCACCGCCGCCGCCGCATCGGCGAACCAGGCGCCGAGGTCGAAGGCGAGGCGGCAGTACTCGCGCGCACTTCCCTGGCGCATCGCGTCGTGCAGCCGCTTCCGCTGCGCGTCGTCGTAGCTCGAGACGGCGAAGGCGAGCAGCTCCGGCCGGAGCCGCGGCGTGTCGTCCCCCTCCGGATGGAAGCGCACGACGGCGGCGGAGATCCCGTCGAGCGAGGTGCCGGACATCAAGCCGAGGTAGGCCCACGGCGCTCGACGAACGGCCGGCGTCCTCGGTCCTGCCTCCAGCGTCTCGACGGAATGATCCAGTTCCATGTGGCTCGGCAGCTCTCGATGCAGGGAGGACGCAGGACGCAGGATGCAGCCCTCCTCACCCCACCGGCGGCGGCACCTTCCGCGTGACGCGCCGGATCACCCCGCCCCCGCGCTCGAGCGCCGCCTCGGCGGCGTCGCGCCCCACGCCCAGCTCGTGCATCACGATCGCCGTCTTCACGACGCCGCCGGCATCGGCGATGAGCTGGCGGGCCACGTCGCGGGTCACGCCGCACACCTCCATGACGATCCGCTCGCTCCGGTCCTTGAGCTTGAGGTTCGTGGCGCGGAGGTCGACCATCAGGTTGCCGAAGGTCTTGCCGATCCGGATCATCGCGCCGGTCGTGATCGTGTTGAGGATCAGCTTCGTCGCCGTCCCCGCCTTCATGCGCGTCGACCCGGTCACGACCTCGGGGCCGGTGATGGCGACGATCGGGATGTCCACGTGCGCCAGCGTCTCCGCCGGCGGGGGGGAGCAGGCGACGATCGCCGTCCGCGCGCCGCGCACGCGCGCCGCGGCGAGGGCGCCGCGGACGTACGGGGTGGTCCCCGACGCGGCGATCCCCACCAGGACGTCGCCGGCGCGCACGCCGGCCTGCTCGACGTCGCGGGCGCCGTTCTCGGGGAGATCCTCCGCCCCTTCCTGCGCCCGGAGGATGGCGGGGGGGCCGCCGGCGATGAGCCCCTGCACCATCTCGGGATCGGTCCCGAAGGTGGGCGGACACTCCGCGGCATCGAGGATCCCGAGCCGCCCCGAGGTACCGGCGCCGGCGTAGAAGAGGCGGGCGCCGGCGCGGAAGGCCTGCTCCACCTCCGCGACGAGCTGCGCGATCGATTCGCGCTGCGAGGCGACGGCGTCGGCCACCGTGCGATCCTCGGCGTTGATCAGGTCCACGATCTCGAGGGGGGTGGCGAGATCGATGTCGGCGGTACGCGGATTCCGTCGTTCGGTGACGCGCGGATCGAGAGGAGGTGCGGACACGGAGGCGGGGGGAGAGACGGCGTTCGACTGGCAGGACGCGTCGGCTGTCGCCTCCCTGCCGCGCGGGCTAAGTTATCCGGCATCAACCGGGGACGGCAAGGCGAGGTCGCCTGCCGCCCGACTCTGGAGCGCGCATGCGGATTCGCCATGCTCTGCTCGTGCTCGCCGTCGCGTTCACGGCGACGAGCGCCAGCGGTCAGATCATCCGTCCGGGTCAGGGATTCCAGTCGCAGACGTGGGCCTCCGTCGGCGTCGGCGTGCTGCAGACGCAGGTCGTGGAGGACTGGGCGACGACGACGGAGTGGGACTTCGGCACCGTCGTGCAGTGGCGCGCCTCGCTCGAGCGCACGCTGCGCAACGGCGGGTCGATCGGTCTCGCCGGCGCGCTCGCGCGTCCCACCCTCGCGTACGACGGCGTCGGCTGCGCCCCCTGCGACGCGCGCGCGAATCTCTTCCAGATCCTCGCCGCCTTCCGCGTCGCCGGCGGCACCGGATTCCACCAGGTCATCGAGCTGCATGCGGGCGTGACCGGCTTCTCGAACTTCCGCCGCGACCTCGACGACGCGCGGCTGGAGCCCGACGAGACGGTGCTCGATCCCACCTTCTCGATCGGCTACGGCTTCGGCTACGGCTTCGGCGCCAGCTCGCAGATCACCCTGGTGCAGGAATACGGCGCCATGCTCCATCGCAACGACCGCGCCCCCTCGGGGGCGAACACGCTCCGGACGTTGCGCGCGACGCGCATCGGGCTGCGGGTGGGGTTGGGGCGCTAGGCTGTCATCCCGCGCGCGCGCGTGGGATCTCCGCAGTTGGTTGCACGGTTCGACGGTTCGACGGTTCGACATTCACGCAGCGCCCACCTCCCATGAGATTCCTCCTTCGCGCCCTCCTCCCCCTCGCCGTCCTCGCCGCCTGTCGGGCGCCGGCCGGCAACACCCCCCTCCCCTCCGCCGCCACCGACGTCACCCTCGCGCGAGGGCTCGAGGGGACGGCGACGTACTGGGGGGATCGCACGCCGCCCTCCTTCCCGACCGGATGGGCGCACCCCGCCGGGCGCGGGGCGGTGTTCGGCGCGAAGGCGATGGTCGTCTCCGACGCGCCGATCGCGAGCGTCGTCGGCGCCGACATCCTCAAGCGCGGCGGGAACGCGGTGGATGCCGCGGTCGCGGTCGGGTTCGCGCTCGCCGTCGTCTATCCGGAGGCGGGGAACCTCGGCGGCGGCGGCTACATGGTCATCCGCCTCGCCGACGGCCGCACGGGGGCGATCGACTATCGCGAGGTCGCGCCGGCGGCGGCAT
>Ga0182741_1001830_pt1 | contig 26308 bp, 15 predicted proteins | sample eDN5th37CBELigOP_FD_128874 | JGI IMG/M metagenome (GOLD analysis project Ga0182741, IMG submission 128874) | Enriched Organic Plus compost microbial communities from Emeryville, California, USA - eDNA 5th pass 37_C BE-Lig OP (version 2) (version 2) ... | reverse complement strand
ATGACACCGGGTGCTTTTCCCTGCAACATCGAAGATACGTCGTTAGACGTTACGTCGCGAAGCTTTTCTCCCGAAACAACGGATACCGAACTGGATAATTCGGAAACCTGCTTTGCCGTATACCCCACCACCACAACTTCGCTCAATTCATTTGCATCCGCTTCAAGTGCAACATTGAGCATTCCGGTCGTGCTGATCGCAACAGTTTGGCTTAAATATCCAATGTACCTGAATTCAAGCTCGCGGGCATCTTCAGGAACCGTGATCGTGAATTGCCCATTTTCATCCGTATTTCCGCCCTGAGAGGTTCCCTTGATTAGCACAGTCACGCCCGATAGCGGCTGACTGTCTTCTTTCGCAGTGACCGTACCGGATACGGTTCGAACTTGTGCATGCACCACGCTTACAAATAAGATGGCCATTGCCTGTATAAAGATTTGCAACATTCTTTTCATAATTTCATTTATGTTATTACGGTAGGTAAAAAACGCTATTAGTTACTGCCAAAATCGGGAGAATATGTTTCGCTATACTTTCATACGCATCAGATTTAAATAATCGCCTATATAATTGAGTCCGTCCTTTATTCGAAGAGTTATAAGTTATATCTATCAAATAGTCGCGCTTTGGTTTTACTCACCAAACCATAAATCAATTCTCGCACGCCTCAAAAAAATACGACGATTCACTAATTGGTTAAGCAATTCTACAGTAAAGTCAAGCATTTAACAAACGTTATCGGAAGTCAACCGTTTGCGTAATTTGTATTTTACAAGATCAAACGATTGCGTACTTTTTTAATGTAACTCAAACCGAAAGATTTTACACCAATGGCAACCATTCTAAAGGGATAGATGTAAAAAGAACTTCCAGTGTTTCATCTTAAAATGCCGGATCGGCCACTGCTGAATTGCCAAAAAATGGGCAATAACTGTTCAATGTTTTTTTAAATAATCAATAGATAATTAATACATAATAGGGTTTTTATAGGGACTTCATAGGGGCAAATACCTATTAATTACTTTTTATCTATGAATAATTTACTATTTGAATTTTATTTAATTAAAGGAACAAGGTATATTTGGGAATGAAACAATAGCATAGCGTTATGGCAATATTAACGAATGGTCCCAACGGGGGGTTCAGCGGCAAAGTGGGGAGTGTAGTAGGTTACAAATGGAAAAATAAAGACGTGATCCGCGGTCTGCCCCGCAAAAGCCACAAACCCAGGAGCGAAGCCCGGTTAGCCAACGAACAGGCGATGAAACTGATCATGAAATCACTGAAGCCGCTCAAGATCATTGTGCGACGGACTTTTCGCCAAGCGGCCGAGTCATTGAATATGAGCGCATTTAACCTAGCACTTTCCATCAATAAAAAGCTGGCAATCGTTGGTGAGTATCCCGAGCTAACGATCGACTGGAGCCAATTTACGATCAGCAAGGGTCCTTTACCCGGTTTAACACAGGTAACCACAGCCTGGGTAGGTGATGGTCTGAAGATCACATGGAACGACAATTCCAGCGAGCCCGATGCCGGCCGTGACGATCAGGTGACCTTCACTCTCTATTCGTATAAATTTGACCACTGGTTTTTTTTTCCAAACGAAGCGACCCGGAGCACGACCCAATGTACCTTATCCGTAGAGGACGATTGGGTAGGAACGGAAGTGGAGTTATTTGGCTTCTTTATGACATTCGGCGGAGAAACCGTATCCGACAGCCACCACTGCCACGTAACGGCTCTCGTTAACGAACTTTAAGAATCGCATAGACAATTTATTCGTGAGGGTTGCAGAACAGGAACGTACGTAAGGTGGAGGTAAAGGCACAGCCAAGGGATAGCGAAAACCTTGCTAAAACGATTTTAATGTTGTAGGTTTGCTATCGTAACCAATTATGTGAATGGATTCCAAAGAAAAAATGGAAATCATGTATCCAAGAGAATCCGGGTAGTAAAGGGAATGTACTCCGGGGTCCGATGTATATTGAATAGGTAATTACACATCCATTATGAAGAAAATAACGATTCTATCCTGTTGTCTGTTAACCCTTGCTTCATGTGCAAACCGAAAACAGCTTGGCCATACCGGGAAAACAACAACACGGGAGAAAACCAGTTTCCAGACTTCACAGCATTGGAAGCCCGTTACTGACACCCGTGCCGACATAGCGATGGTATACGGTGTGGGAGGAAATCCATCCGACAAGCACAAGGGGAAATCCTTCGAAGAGCGTGTGCAATCCTGGCGGGAACGCGGGTACACCACTCACTTCATGACCGGGATTGCGTGGGGAGAATACCAGGATTACTTTACCGGACAATGGGACGGCAAATGGCACCTGGACGAAGGGCAGGTGGAGCGCAGTGGCGATACCATTTGGCATGGTCACTTGGTTCCCTATATCGTGCCTACCGCCAACTACCTGAAATACCTCAAGGAGAAGCATGTAAAGCGTGTGATCGATGCAGGCATCGACGCCATCTACCTAGAAGAACCGGAATTCTGGGCCCGCGCCGGATACAGCGGAGCATTTAAACGGGAGTGGCAAGCGTATTACGGCTTCCCCTGCCGCCCCCAGCATGAATCACCCGAAAACACCTATCTTTCCAACAAACTGAAATATCAGTTGTATTACAATGCCCTGAAAGATGTGTTCACCTATGCCAAGGAATATGGGAAAAGCAAGGGCATGAACGTCCGCTGTTACGTTCCCACACACTCGCTGGTCAACTATTCGCAGTGGCAGATCGTCAGTCCAGAAGCCAGCCTCGCTTCCCTCGACTGCGTGGATGGCTATATCGCGCAGGTATGGACCGGCACCTCACGCGAACCGAATTATTTCAACGGGACAGCGAAAGAACGTGTCTTCGAAACCGCCTTTCTGGAATACGGTTCGATGGAATCAATGACCGCCCCTACGGGCAGAAAGATGTTTTTTCTTACCGATCCGATCGAAGATTGGCCGCGCGATTGGGTAGATTACAAAAAGAACTACGAAGCCACATTCACGGCCCAATTGCTGTACCCTAAAATTGCGGATTATGAGGTGATGCCCTGGCCGGACCGGATTTATGAAGGGCTATACCGTGTCAGTAAAGACAGCGACGTCAAAGCGCCTATCCCGCGGCATTATTCCACACAGATGCAGGTGATGATTAATACGCTGAATCATATGCCGTTGTCAGAAAACACCGTATCCGGAAGCCATGGCATCAGTGTATTGATGGCTAATTCACTGATGTTTCAACGGTTTCCAACACACGACAGTTACGAAGACCTGCAACTGGCGAATTTCTATGGGCAGGCACTGCCCTTCCTGAAACGGGGGATTCCTGTCAAGACGGTTCACCTGGAAAACGTATCGTACAAAGAAACCCTGAAAGACACCAAAGTACTGCTGATGACCTATTCCAACATGAAGCCCTTATCGGCGGAAGGTCATCAATACATCGCAAAGTGGGTAAAGGCAGGTGGTGCGCTGGTATACAGTGGCCGCGACGAAGATCCTTACCAGACCGTTACCGAATGGTGGAACACCAACGGGAACCATTACGCACGCCCGCTCGACCATCTTCTTGAAAAGATGGGTATTCCGGCGGGAGCCGCCGGCGGCGAATACACTTACGGCAAAGGCACGGTGTATATTCTCCGGAATGACCCGAAGGAGTACGTGTTGAAAGCGGGCGGTGACCAGCAGCTTATTCAGGTGGTCAAGGATCTGTATGGTCGGAAATCGACCGAAGGTCTCGTGTTCAAAAACCATCTGTACCTGGAAAGAGGACCTTATGATATCGTTGCCGTCCTAGACGAAATGGAAGATGCACAACCCTTCACCGTCGCCGGGCCCGTGATTGACCTATATGACCCCACACTTCCCGTGCTTACCGAAAAGGTAATCCAGCCGGGACGCCAGGCACTTCTGTATCAGCTCAAGCGGGTTTCCGATCCGGCCAAACCCCAGGTACTTGCCTCCGCTTCGCGGATCTATGACGAACAGGTTTCGGGAAATAGCTATGCATTTGTTTGTAAAAGTCCGCTGAATACCACGAATGTCATGCGCGTGCTGTTGCCGGGAGCGCCCCGTCAGCTCACGGTAACGGATCCAACCGGAAATCCGGTCAGTGATGTTAAAACATCCTGGGACGATTCATCCCATACCTATTTCTTTCAGTTTGAAAACCACCCGGACGGAATGCATGTCAAAGTGGATTGGTAACGTGATGCTATGGCCTCCAAGCCCATGGTTTGGAAGCCATTTATTTTATCAACCCTAACCGCTCTCTCGGCAAAGATCAGCTGTTCGCAACCGAACAACAGACTGTCCGATATCGGACAGTCTGACAACCCCATAAAGAACCAATAAACTGATTCTCAATATACTAAAAAATTGGAACGATAATGAATAGTTCAGGAATAAAGATTCAAGGCGCAAGGATTAAAAGCAGGGATTATTGAAAGCCGATAGCTGAAAACCGATAGCCAAGAACAACAAGTAACGAACCACGCACAAGGCTGAATGCTGATGGCCGACTGCTGATAGCTATATAAACATGATTAAAATTACCGAACTACAAAAATTTTACCGTACCGAAGAAGTCGAAACGGTGGCGCTCAACAACCTGAGCATCCACGTAAAGGAGGGCGAATTCGTGGCTGTAATGGGGCCTTCGGGTTGCGGTAAATCCACGCTGCTCAATATTGTCGGCTTATTGGATGATCTGGACAACGGCAGTTACCTATTCAACGGCATCGAAGTTGCCAAGTTTAACGAGCGCAAGCGTTCAGACCTACGCAAGCACAACATTGGATTTGTTTTCCAAAGCTTCAACCTGATTGACGAATTGACCGTATTTGAAAATGTGGAATTGCCCCTCATTTACACGAAAGTTCCTGCAGCAGAGCGCAAGAAACGCGTGGAAGAAGTATTGGAGAAAGTGCAGATCATGCATAGGCGCAACCACTTCCCGCAACAGCTTTCGGGCGGTCAGCAACAACGTGTAGCCGTAGCCCGGGCCGTGGTAAACCGACCAAAACTCATTCTTGCGGACGAACCAACGGGTAACCTCGACTCGAATAACGGTAATGAGGTGATGCAGCTGCTCACCGAACTCAATGAGGCGGGTACTACCATTGTGATGGTCACACACAGTGAGCACGATGCCCGCTATGCCGACCGCATCATCCGCATGCTGGACGGGCAGGTGCTGATGGAAACGGTAGGGTGATTGGGGTTTTGGTCCGTTGCTCCACGACTGGATCCGTGGCGCTACGCTGACGTCTCCTAGGCCGTGTCTGCAAGGGGCTAAAACGGTTAGGGTAGGAAGAAAATTTGGGGATGAATGATTTAATGGAGAAAGGATGAAAAGAGCAAGGAATAAGGAACGCTCGTGCTAACTACTAAGTACTTATTACTAAATACTAAAAATGATCAAGAACTATTTCAAAACCGCGTGGCGGAATTTGAAGGAACACAAGTTCCATACTTTTGTTAACATCAGTGGTTTGACACTTGGCCTTGCTACCGCCATCTTACTGCTCCTTTGGGTGCAGCATGAGCGGAGCTACGATCGTTTTCACCCCGACTATTCCCGCATTTACCGATTTACCGCACAATTGGATGTCAATACCGTCTGGGAAGGCGTACCCGGACCACTAGCCGTATATGCCCAATCGCTGCCCGAGGTTGAGGCTATTGTACGTGTCAATGAATGGAATGGTCAGGTATTAGCTACGAAAGACCGAAGCACCGTGCTAGACGGTTTTACGACAACCTACGTAGATAGCACGTTCTTTACGCTATTTAACTTCGAGCTACTTGACGGAAAACCAACTGAGCTATTTCCCAATCCACATAGCATCGCCCTGACCGAATCTACGGCAAAGAAATTCTTTGGCAATGATAACCCCATCGGCAAAGTAATCCTGTTCCGGGGTGATAACCTAACCGTTACCGGTTTGCTCCGCGATTGTCCCGACAATTCGTCTATCATGTTTGATGCCCTGCTGCCCATGAGCTTATATGCACAGCGATTTACCGCAAACGGCGGCAACGGCGAATGGAAGACCATCGACGTAGATATGGGCAACTACTCTTTTACTACTTTTGTCAAGTTACGTGACACTACGAATCCGGAGGCAGTCGGGAAAAAATTCACCCAGTTGTACACCGATGCCCGTAACGGGGAAAGCACCGTACAATTCAAGCTGCAACCACTGGCGGACCAGCATTTGGTCAGTATAGACGGAAACAATGCCGCCGCAAGGATGGTACAGATTTTTTTGCTCATTGCCATCATGGTGCTGGCTATTGCAGCGGTCAACTACATCAACCTGACCACTGCCCGTGCACTGGTGCGGGCCCGTGAGGTTGGTATCCGCAAAGTCGTCGGTGCCAATAAGCTCCAACTGTTTTTGCAATTTATCGTGGAAACAGCGCTGCTGTTTTGCTTCGCCTTGCTGTTTGCCATTGGATTGATTTTCTTATTCCTGCCCTTATATAGTAACATTGCCGGCAAGCAGCTTCATTTTTCGCCATCCAACGTGGGGATTTGGAAGGTCATCGGTTATTCGGCATTGGGCACGTTACTGGCGGCGTCCATTTATCCTGCACTCCTGCTTTCCGGTTTCCAGCCGCTCCAGGTGATGAAAGGCAAAATGGCTTCCGGCAGGGGCGCCTCGCTATTACGCAAGGTTCTCGTCGTTTTCCAATTCTCCATCTCCATGGTATTGATCGTTGCCACACTGGTCGTTAGCCGCCAGATGACCTATATGCGGACGCTCGATCTCGGCTACGATAAAAATTATGTATTCAGTGTATCACTTCCTGATGATGCGGTGGAGCACATCGATGCCGTAAAAAATGAGTTAAGGAATCATCCCGGCATTGTTGATGTAGCCCTTTCGGACATGTATGACATTACCCATATGGGGAGTGCGACCGGCGACCTGGAGTGGCCGGGTAAACCTGCCAATAGCAGCCTTATTATTACCCAATCATCGATTGACAAGGATTTCATCCCGACCATGGGCATCCAATTGTTGGAAGGCCAGAATTTAACTGGCACCCCTGCCGACAGCAATTTATATGTTGTTAATGAGGCCGCCGTGAGGGAGATGGGCCTCACCCCACCCTATGTGGGGACACCGATCAGTTTCCACGATCGGCCGGGAACGATCGCTGGCGTCGTTAAGGATTTCAATTTCAAGTCTCTTAAAGAGAAAATTGGTCCCTTGCTCTTTTTCCACTGGTGGGATGGCAACATGTTGTACGTGCGTACCACCGCCACGGAAGCCGCGGAGGCCATTAAGGCCGTTGAACAGCAGTACAAAAAATACGCAGGCGATAACCCCGCTCCTTTCAAGTACAACTTCGTCGACCAACAGTTTGAGGCCAAGTACCGGGCAGATCAACGCGCCGGCCTGTTATTCAATATATTTGCCGGCATTGCCATTTTCATTTCCTGCCTCGGCCTCTTGGGGCTGTCTATGTATACCGTTCGCCAACGGGTAAAGGAAATCGGCATCCGCAAGGTATTGGGGGCAAGTGTGGGAAGCATTGTACAGCTTCTATCCGCCGGGTCCATTCTTTTGGTGGTCCTGGCCGTTGTCGTTGCTTCACCCATTGCATGGTGGGCCATGAACAACTGGTTGGACGATTTTGCATTCCGGATCAACATAGAATGGTGGATGTTTGCCGTAGCCGGACTGGCAGCGGTAATGATCGCATTGCTTACGGTGGGTTGGCAAGCTATGCGGGCCGCGATTGCCAATCCCGTCGATTCACTGAGGGATGAATGATTTAATGGAATAAGGATGAAAGGAACAAGGAATAAGGACTGGACTAACTAAAAAATGATTCCTAATTACTTCAAAACTGCATTGCGGCAGCTTTGGCGCAATAAGTTCATCTCGGCGCTGACATTGCTGGGGCTTTCCATCGGTATCAGTTCAGCACTGGTGATTTCACTGATTGTGTATTATGAATTCAGCTTTGATACATTCCTGCCAGCTAAAGACCGCATATATCGGGTGGTCATGGATGCAAACTTCGGTGGCGTGGAGGGACATAGCGGCAGCGTACCCGCCCCTTTGGGCAACGCCATACCAGCCGAGCTTACCGGTATTGAACAGACCGTGCCGGTTTTTCAGTTCCAAGGCGACGCAACCGCTCTTGTACGTATCGAAGAAGCGGAAAAAATGGCGCCCCGTGAGTTTAAGAAACAACCACAGGTAATTTTTACGAATACCGATTATTTCCGGCTATTGGATTATGACTGGGTTGCCGGAGAACGATCGGGAGCAAGCGAACAACCTTATACAGTAGTACTGACGGAGAGCCGGGCCCGCCTGTATTTTCCCGCATTGTCGCCCCTTGAAACCATTGGCAAACAACTTACGTACAACGATCTAACCATTACTGTATCCGGTATTGTCCGGGATTTGGAGAAACCGACAGGTTTTACGGGCAAGGAGTTCATTTCCCTGGCCACCATCGAAGCCTCTCCGCTGAAGGATCAGTTCATGATGACGGAATGGAACGACTGGATGGCGTACTCACAGCTGTTCATCAAACTGGAGACAGGCCACACGGCAGCCGAAGTCCAAGCCCAATTGAATCGGCTGTATCAAACGCACAATACGGAATCGGGTAAAGACATTACACTTGTCCTCCAACCGTTGCACGATATTCATTTCAATCCGCATTATCAAAGTATTGGTGGCCGCATCGCGGAGAAGTCTACCTTATATGGGCTGATGCTTACGGCCACCTTTCTGTTGCTGCTGGGATGCATCAACTTTATTAACCTGACCACCGCACAGGCGTCGCAACGGGCCAAAGAAATCGGTGTCCGCAAAACATTGGGCAGCTCCAGAAGGCAGCTGATCCGGCAGTTTCTCGGCGAAACGCTGCTGCTTACCGTGATCGCTACCCTATTTTCACTGCTGTTGGTACCGATCCTCCTCCGTTTGTTCGCCGCTTATATTCCACCGGGGTTAGATGCAAGCTTCATGGGACAAGCCGGCTACCTGATGTGGCTTGCACTGCTTGTTTTAATTGTTGGCTTCCTCTCCGGGTGTTATCCCGCGGTGGTGCTTTCACGTTACCGCCCCGTAGCCACCTTACGCAATCAGCTCTCCGCCGGAACCGGTCGATCGCGGCAAGCCACGGTCCGCCAGGTGTTAACCGTTTCTCAGTTTACCGTTGCCCAGTTTTTCATCCTGGCGACACTCATCGTCACCCAACAGATTAACTACTCGCTGAAAGCAGACATGGGATTTGATAAAGATGCCGTGATCAAGTTTGATAGCCCGAGAGACGCAGCACAAAAACAGCAGACCCTGTTGCATACCATCCAATCGCTGCCGGGCGTCGAATTGGCGAGTACGGGATTCTTAGCCCCTGCCGACCAGGGGATGTCTTTTACCAATGTCACATACAACAATGGAAAAGAATCATTTGGGCCGCAAACGCAGATCCGGTGGGGCGACGAAAATTACCTTGATGTGTACCACATCCAGCTAGTGGCAGGGCGCAACGTCTTGCCCGGCGATTCCGTCAAAGAATTGCTGGTGAATGAGCAGTTTGCAAAGGAAATCGGCTTCCAACGACCCGAAGATGCAGTTGGTGTTACACTCGACTGGAATGGCCGGTCGGTTCCCATTGTGGGTATTATGAAAGATTTCCACGCGCGGTCAATACGTGCACCCATCGGTCCTTTATTATTCGAAAAAAACAGTGGCTCAACGTTCCATGTCCGGCTCAGACCCAACCGGAATGGCCAATCGTGGAGTAAGACACTGACCCAAATCCAGAAAGCCTATGCACAAACATTTCCTGAGGAAGATTTCAACTACCGGTTTGTGGACGAAATGGTAGCACAGTTCTACAAAAGGGAACAGGCTACGGCAGGTTTGCTGGGCTGGGCAATGTCGCTATCGATCGGCATCAGTTGCTTGGGACTATTGGGATTAACCACCTACACCGTCAACACGCGTGCCAAGGAGATCGGCATCCGCAAGGTACTTGGGGCATCCGTGGCGGGTATAGCGAGGTTGCTTTCCACCGACTTTATCAAACTGGTACTTATTGCAGTTGTTATTGCTTCTCCCATAGCGTGGTGGACCATGAATAAGTGGCTGGCAGATTTTGCTTACCGCATTGATATCCAATGGTGGATGTTTGTGGCAGCGGGCATTGCGGCGATGGTGATCGCCTTGCTTACGGTAGGTTGGCAGGCTATCCGGGCGGCAGTGGCCAATCCGGTTGAGAGTTTAAGGGATGAGTGAAGTTTTAGCCTATTGCTCCCCGTCTGGATCCGGGGCGCTCCGCTGCCGTATCCTAGGCCGGGTCTGCATCAGGCTAAATCAGTTTTAACGATACAGCTTCCCATAATACTCCCTCGCCATGCGGTCGCTATCGAAAGCAGTACGTACGTCTGCCATGCTCTGCTTAACCAGTTTTAGCCAGTCGCCCTGCCGTTCGTAATAGGTTGGAAGCACTTCCTTTTCCAGTAGCTCGTACAAATGATACGCATCGTGGTTATCTTGTCCGTTGATATCGAGCTGTTCATAATCGGCCTGTGGCACCAGAAAACCATTGACTCCGGGCTTGATAAATTCCGGTATCCAACCGTCATTGGTGGATAAATTAAGGGCACCGTTCATGGCCGCGGTCATGCCGCTGGTGCCCGATGCCTCGCGCGGCACACGTGGGGTGTTGAGCCAAATGTCGGCACCCTGCTTCAGCAGCTTGCTCAATGCCAATTCGTAGCCGGTGAGCACGGCAACGTTCGGATATAAGTGGCTGAGGTGCACGAGCGAGTTGAACAGGTCGATCGCCCCGCGGTCGGCTGGATAGGGCTTGCCCGCCCAGATGATTTGCACGGGGTACTCGGTATTCTTCACCAGCCGTTCGAACCGTTCCCTGTCGCGCAACAGTAGGTCAGCGCGTTTGTACCCTGCAAACCGCCTCGCCCACACCAACGTAAGCACGTCGGGCCGGAACAGCCGTCCGGTCTGATCGGCCACCGTGAGAAACAGCTGTTGCTTCAGTACCTTTTTGCGCTCCGCCAGCCAAGTGTCGTTTCCTTGATCCGCAGCTTCGTAAAGCTGGGTATCCGCCCAATAGCGGAAGTTCTGCGCATTGGTGACGTGATCGATTTCACAGATATTGCCCTGTTTCTCCCACATTCCACGTGATACCCTGCCGTGCAGTTCGGATACACCATTGGCCTTTTTGGCCAAGCGCAGCGCGGCGAGTGAAAGGTTGAACAGGTCATCGTAAATGCCGGTCGCATCCTGTACCTCGGCTTTCGACAGGCCTCCGAAATACCCCATCTCCACACATAGGTCAAGCGGATGCTTCTCGTTGCCTGCCTCTTCGGGGGTATGGGTCGTAAACACCAAACGCTCCTGTACGGCCGCCTTATCCTTACCCAGCTTACGAAGCAGGTGGAATGCCACAGGCAATGCGTGGGCTTCGTTGAGGTGGTAGATTTCCGCGTCGTAACCCAATACATCCAGCAGCTTTCCTCCGCCGATACCCAGCACCATGTATTGTGCCAGCTTGGTAGCCGAATTACCGTCGTATAGGCGATAGGATATCGTCCGGGAAACGTAGTCGTTCTCGGCAATATCGGTCGTCAGCAGAAAAAGCGGTGCACTTTGGAAGACATGGGGCGGTAGATAATAGGCTTTCACCCAAACATCCGCACCGTGGATGCTAATGGCGAATTTGATGCCTGTGTCTTCGAGATAAGCGTACAGCTTCTGCTGCCAGTCGACACGCAGCGTTTGATCCTCATTGCGGCCCTGGTCGTAATAACCGAATTTCCACAGCATGCCGATGCCCACGAGTTGCTGGCCAAGATCATGTGCGCTGCGCAGGTGCGAGCCTGCGAGGAAGCCGAGGCCGCCACTGTAGATTTTCAATGCCTGATCGATGGCAAACTCCATTGAGAAATAAGCCACCCGTTTGTCGAAGGGTGCCGAAACGGGATAAGGGAAGGGATGAAGGGAAACTGCCATGGCAATATATGTTGTTGTTCACTAATATAATACAAAGAAAGCGATGAACCCGGATAATAAAAACCAAAAGCAAAATATAATATAAACTTCAAACGAAAAAGCACGTGATCTGAATCGCACGGTATAGGCATTGTCCGCAAGCGGACAATCCGTGTTCGAAATCGAACACTTCATCATTTCCAACTATACACAACCGCTTAATATACAATGCATTGTGTTTTTGGAACAATAATATATGCTGGTGAAGCGGTAACAGCGGCAGGTTACCGAGTACTGTTCACTGACCACCGAACACTGAAATGCAATGATCAAGAACTATTTCAAAAATGTACCGTTCGGAGCTGCAACTGAAGCGTGCCGCGGACGTCGCGACCGTACTGAACTTCGTCATCGTTTTCATGGGTATCTTCGGCATGGTGACCTTCACGTTGAATAAGCGGATGAAGGAAATCGCCGTCAGGAAAGTTCTCGGCGCGCGCATACGGCATATCACATTCCTGTTCATCAAGGATTATGCGTGGCTGATTGTCTTGGCGAATGCAATTGCCTGGCCATTGACCTATCTGGCCGTCGACCAGTGGCTTGCGGGTTATGCCTATCGGATAAACCAGGATGCCGGACTTTATGTTGCCGTGGCGGTCGTCGTGTTTGCCTCCGCCTGCTCGTTGATCACGGTACTGTGCGTAAGGGCCGGCCGGGCCAATCCGGTGGATTCGCTGAGGGATGAGTGATTGGTGGTCAGTGGCCAGTGGTCGATGGCCAGTGACGGGTGTCGTGTGTGGGTGAAAAAGGAGAAAGATAAAGGAACAAGGATAAAGGAATAAAGACGTTTGCAACGAATGATGAACAACGGCGGGTCACCGAACACCGTTCACGGACCACCGTTCACAAAAAAAACAATGATCCAGAACTATTTCAAAACTGCCCTGCGCAACCTCTGGAAAACCCGGGGATATAGCTTTCTTAATATTTTCGGCCTTGCCGTGGGCATTGCGGCAACGGCCCTTATTTTCCTGTGGATTGCCGATGAAACGGGATACGATAGCCATTTTCCCGACAAGGAGCATATTTACATCACCAAATTAGCACAGGGTGGAGATGCAGTCTCAGGCCTTTTAGGTCCCGCAATGAAGGCTGATATACCGGGAATTAAATATGCTGCCCGTGCAAATTGGAGCGAATCCTACTTATTCACCGCGGGCAACAACGGCATTTACCAGAACGGCCACATCGTCGATCCGGAATTCATGGATATTTTCTCGCTGGAATTTGTGGAGGGCAGCAGGGCGATGGCCATGGATAGCCCGAAGGACCTGGTCATTTCACAATCGGCTGCCAAGCGTCTCTTCGGCAACGTGCCCGCACTCGGCAAATCCGTGCGCGTCAATGATAAGGAGGACTATATGGTCTCCGGTGTGGTAAAAGACCTGCCAACCAATAGCACGGTCCAGTTTGACTGGCTTGTGCCGTTCGAAACGTTTGAAAAAGAAAACGGGTGGGTAAGGGATTGGCGCAATGCCGTGGTGATGACCTATGTGCGGCTGGAGCCCTCGGCAAATCTAGCCGATGTAAACCGCATGCTCAATGACTTGATCTCGCGTGAAACAGGCAACGCCATTGTCGGCAATTTCCTCTATCCCATGGAGCGCTGGCGGCTGTACAATAGTTTCGATTCAGATGGTAACGAACAGGAAGGCCGCATGAAATACGTCCGGCTGTTTGGCCTGATTGCGTGGGTGGTATTGGTGATCGCCTGCATCAACTTCATGAACCTCGCCACCGCACGTTCCGAAAAACGCGCAAAGGAAGTCAGCATGCGCAAAGTCGTCGGCGCCTCAAAAGCCTCGCTTGTCAGCCGTTTTTTGGGAGAGTCGATTATCCTGACGGCAATAGCCGGCCTGCTGGCGATCGGGCTCGTTTATTTGACTATCGGAGCGTTCAACAGCCTGGTCGAGAAGGAATTGGTGGTCGACTTGTTTAAACCCGTCAACGGCTATTTCCTCATCGGTATCGTTTTGGTCTGCGGCATCCTGTCGGGCATATACCCCGCATTTTACCTTTCCGCATTCAACCCGATAGCCACGCTGAAAGGGGTTAGGCAAAAAGCGGGAGTGACAGGGTTTATACGGCGTGGGTTGGTGGTGTTGCAGTATACCGCCTCGATTACACTCATCATCTGCACGGCCGTCATTTCCCAGCAGATCCGGCATGTTAAAGGCCGCGACCTCGGGTTTGAACGCAGCCAGGTAGTCACTGTGCCGTTACGTGGAGAAATGACCAAGCGTTACGACGCCATTAAACAACAACTCATGGCCACGGGCAACGTGGAAAGTACAGGACTGAGCAGCGGAAGCGTCCTTCATATCGGGGTGCGGACCAGCATGGACTGGGCGGGGAAAGACCCCGACGAACAGGTGACGTTATGCTACCAATGGGCCGACGATGGTTTTATCCCCACGATGGGCTTGGAGCTGATGGATGGCCGTAACTTCCGGCCGGGGATGCTGGGCGACAGCAGCAGTATCATCATCAATGAAGCATTCGCTAAACTGATCAGCGCTGACGGCAAAGCTGCGGGGCAGACGGTTTATTGGGATGGCGATCCGCATCTCGTTGCCGGGGTGGTGAAAGACTTTATATACAATGATGTTTATGCGCCTGCGGCACCGGTCTTCTTCCGTCCTTTTAACTTGTCCGGGGGACTGCTGAATATCAAGACAAGCGCAGGGGCGGATCTTCCGAAAGCCATTTCACAGATTGAAGAAATCATGAAGGCAAATAATCCGGGTTACCCATTCGAGTATGGTTTCCTCGATGAGCAGTTCAATGAGATATTCAAGTCCGAGATGCTCATCCAGCAACTGGCGGGCGTATTTGCCGTGCTGTCCATCATCATCTCCTGCCTCGGCCTGTTCGGCCTCGCGGCCTTCACCGCCGAACGGCGTACCAAGGAGATGGGTATCCGCAAGGTGCTTGGGGCTTCCATCGCTTCCTTGGTGGGATTGCTCAACCGGGAGTTCGTGGTACTCGTGTTGGTTTCGTGCACCGTGGCGTTCCCGATCGCTTGGTGGGTGATGAGCGATTGGCTGGGCAACTACGAGTACCGCACCGACCTGCATTGGTGGGTGTTCGGGCTGGCAGGCTTGGGTGCGTTGCTGATTGCCCTCTTCACCGTAAGTTCGCAGGCTATCCGCGCAGCACTGGCCAATCCAGTGGAGTCGCTACGGGATGAGTGATCAGTGGTGGGTAGAAAAGGAGAATGATACAGGAACAGAGATCGAAGAACAACGATAAATGAATAAAGACGTATAAACGACTATAGGCAACAACGGCGGGTTACTGACCATTGGTCACCGGCCACCGAACACTGAAAAGCTATGATAAAAAACTATTTCAAAATCGCCTGGCGGAATCTAAAACGCGACAAAGGATTCTCGGTCATCAACATCATTGGGTTGACCATCGGTTTGATGGCCGCGACTGCCATTGCCTTGTGGATACAGAGCGAGCTGACATACGACCGTTTTTATACTAACACCGACAGGCTTTACGAGGTATTTACCTCGGATGAGTTCCAAGGTGAAAGGCATGCTTGGGGCGCAACAGCCGCCATACTCGGCCCGACACTGGCTGCGGAGTATCCCGAAGTGGAGGCGATAGCGCGGATCGCCAACATGGGCAGCCGATATGTTTTCCGCGTGGGCGACGATAAGTTCACACCCCGTGGCATTGCACCGGATTCGTCTTTCTTCACGCTGTTTGATTTCAACTTCATTGCGGGAGATAAATCGGCACCACTGGCCTCGCCGAACAACGTGGTGCTAACCGAATCGCTGGCAAAACGACTTTTTGGCAAAGCGGATGTGATTGGACAGTCCATTGCCTTAGATACAATAGCTACCCTCGTGGTAAGCGCCGTGATTGAAGATATTCCAGCAAATTCAAGGTTCAGCGATATCGAGTATTTCTGCCCTTGGCTATTCGCGGAGAAAACACTCCGTACTGTATATTATGGATCCTGGACGGGCTATAACCACCAAGCCTACGTATTGCTGCGGCCTGGCGTGGCAATCGACACATTCAACGAAAAAATCCGGACGTTCGTCGCCACGCACGATACCGACCCTACCAACACGGCGCACATTTTCCTGCATCCCGCGGCCAAATGGCACCTCTACGATAAATCCGAAAACGGGCAAATGGTGGCCGGCCGGCTGAACACAGTGAGACTATTCATCGTAATTGGTGTGTTCATTCTCCTGCTAGCCTGCATCAATTTTACCAACCTGAGTACCGCCCGTAGTGAAAAACGGGCCAAAGAGGTCGGCATAAGAAAGGTGGTCGGTGCCCGGAAAAATGCTTTGGTGGCCCAGTTTTTAACGGAATCAACTTTCCTCTCGGTGATTGCCGGCGTGCTGGCGCTGCTCTTGCTTATACCAGTCCTACCATTTTTCAGCAATCTCATCAGCAGGGGGTTATCACTTTCAGCAATTCCTCCGGCTTTTTGGCTATTTTTCGCTCTGTTCCTTCTACTCACCGGAATAATTGCCGGCATCTACCCCGCCTTTTTCCTTTCCGGTTTCCAACCGATAAAAACCCTCAAAGGTACCCTAATGCCATTCCGAAGTGCGTTTACGCCCCGCAAGGTATTGGTGGTGCTGCAATTCACCTTCTCGGTAACCCTCATCAGCTGCACGCTGATTGTCGGCAGGCAGATCGAATACGTTCAGAACCGCGACAATGGGTACGACAAGAACAACTTGATTTATGTGGCCATGAATGGTGATACCCACAAAAATTACGCGCTTATCAAACAGGAATTGCTTGACAAAGGTGCCGCAACAGCGGTAACCAAAACGATTGGTCCGATAACCCGGCACACCACCAACAGTTGGGGCTTCAACTGGCCCAATAGCAAACCCGAAGACTATGATCTGGTATTTGAAGGGCTGAGCAGTGATGCTGATTTCGTGAAAACCATGCAGGTTGAGCTGGTCGCCGGCCGCGATATCGATGTGTATCAGTTCCCAACCGACTCCAATGCTGTATTGCTGAATGAAACGGCGGTGAAACGCATGGGATTGGAAAACCCGTTGGGCGTAACACTCGTCCGCGGCAAGGGACGGAATTATGAAGAGCAATGGCATGTGGTGGGGGTGGTGAAAGATTTTATCAATCAATCGCCTTATGATGCCATCGAACCGTTGATTGTGTACGGCCCGGCAGGCTACTTTAGCTATATGCACATCCGGTTGAACCCCAATCGCACCACCGCTGAAAATCTTGCTGTCGCGGAGGCGGCATTTAATAAATTCAATCCCGATTATACATTCGAATACACGTTTGTGGACGAGGCATATGCACGGAAATTCGCGGAAGAACAGCGTATCGCAACATTGACAGCCCTGTTTGCTGCGATTGCCATTTCAATCGCGTGTTTGGGTTTATTCGGCCTTGCTGCGTTCACTGCCCAACAGAAAACCAAAGAAATCGGCATCCGCAAGGTACTTGGTGCTTCCGTAGCGGGCATCGTAACCCTGCTTTCAAAAGACTTTGTACAATTGGTATGTTTGGCCATTTTCATCGCCTCCCCCGTTGCCTGGTGGGCGATGAATAGGTGGCTGGAAGATTTTGTGTATCGGATCGATATCCAATGGTGGATGTTTGCATTGGCAGGCGTGGTAGCCGTGGTCATTGCGTTGCTCACGGTAAGTTGGCAAGCCATTCGGGCAGCGGTGGCGAATCCGGTGGATAGTTTGCGGGATGAGTAGTTAACTGCTTTCTGCAGTCGGCTATCGGTCATCAGCTGGTTTGGCCTGCGGCCCGTGGGATTCGGGGTAAGAGTAATGGAGTAGCGATATAATTCAGGCCATAAAATTATGCGCCAAGATTTTCTAGATCATCTAAATCCTTTGGCCTTCCACTTTGCTTTTTGGCTTCAAGGAGATTATCTTTATGTATCGTACAAATACGCAAATCATCGTCTTCAAAATAGACAGCATCCCGATAGCATGTATCGAAATCCAGTCCTTTTACGCGAATCATGATGTCTATGGCGACAGGCGGGACCCCGAATGTAAACACATCCCATATCGGATGCGACAGAAAATTATCAGCAGTCATATCGAAAACTGGCATACCGAACTGTTCGAATGCTTTGCGTAGTCGCTGATAATTCTCTTCGGTACGCTCCACCCAAATATCCATATCGCCTGTCGTGCGCGAATAGCCATGCAATATTACCGCGAAACCTCCCACCAAAAGATACCGTACCTCTTGCTGATTTAATGCAGATAAAAAGTCCCTAAAATCTTCATTAAAGATGTTGCCTCTCAAGTTAGTTCCTCCCTCTAGCACTAAATCTGGTTCGGTCAAGGTGGGGGGGTGAATCGATCGGATAGTTATAAGCCACACTATTTAAGTAGGTTGCTATAGCCAATCGCTCCGTCCAGTGTTTATTTTTGTAGTAGATCGCATGATTGGCTGCCTCATGTGCAGTTTGTGCCTTAAATGCGTTCCTATCTAAACGGAATTTCGTCATCGTCGCTGTGTATTTATAGATTCGGATACTAATTAAGCAAAAGTAATAAAATTTCTGCGGTGCTTCGCAAGTTGCCAAGTCTGTATTGAGCTTGTTGGAAAGCGTACGCTATTGAACATCCAGTGTTCGATATCGAACACCTAAGTACGGAAACACCAAAATAATTACCTAATTATCAATAACTTAATAATTTGTCGTAATAACTGTAATGACGATTATATGAACGGGCTAATTGAAAAGACATGATCAGCAATTACCTCAAAACCACCCTCCGCCACCTGTGGCGAAACCGACTTCTCACAGCGTTAAACGTATGGGCCTCGCCCATTGCCTGGTGGGCAATGAATAAATGGCTAGAAGATTTTGCGTACCGGATCGATATTGAATGGTGGATGTTTGTATTGGCAGGCGCGGTAGCCGTGGTCATCGCCCTGCTTACGGTAAGCGGACAGGCCATCCGGGCGGCAGTGGCCAATCCGGTGGATAGTCTGAGAGATGAGTGATGGGTAGTCTGTGGCCGGTGATAAAAGCTAACGCAAAGATAAAGGAACAAGGATAAAGCTGCTAAGGCTGCATAGATGAATATCACGAATTTAGGGGATGAGCTATTTGTAACCAAAAGGTTAGTATCCTTTTGGTTACTAACCTTTTGGTTACATAAAAAGCACCTTTACCAAACAAAAACACTATATTTGCGAGATGAAATCGCCATTTTTGTTTGGAAGAAGTGTTAGCACTGAAGGATTTACCAATCGCAAGAAAGAGATAAAGCGACTGAAAAGTAATTTTCAGCATTGTATAAATACTTTATTGATCTCTCCGAGGCGATGGGGAAAATCATCGTTGGTCAAACGCGTTGCTCATGAGGTAACAACCAAAAAACTCCGCATTGTACAATTAGATCTATTGGGTTTGCAGGATGAAATGGAATTCTACAAAGCATTGGCCACTGCCACCATCAAAGGTACCAGCAGCAAATTCGAAGAATGGGTAACAGCTGGCAAGGAATTCTTCAAGCAGTTGACGCCTAAAATCAGCTTAGGCCCCGATCCAATGCATGATTTCGAAATCAGTTTTGATTGGCAGGAACTGGAAAAGAATTATCAGGAGATTCTAAATCTACCTGAACGGATTGCCAGAAAAAAGGGCATACAGATCGTGGTTTGCATCGATGAATTCCAAAACTTAGCCAATTTCAAGCAACCGCTGCTCTTTCAGAAGCGTCTACGGAGCGAATGGCAACATCACCAGCAGACATGCTATTGTTTATATGGCAGCCAGCAGCACATGATGATGTCTTTGTTTGAACGGCAATCCATGCCGTTTTACAAATTCGGCGATGTCATGTACCTTAGCAAAATCAGCCGGAAGGATTGGATTTCATTTATCATCAAGGCTTTTGATTCCACCCGTAAACACATAGACGATGTATTGGCAGATCACATTGCTTCGCTGGTACAGGATCATTCGTATTATGTGCAGCAACTCTCACACATGGTCTGGATCAGTACAGAAAAAAATGTAACCCGATCCATTGTGGAGGAGTCGTTGGAGAACCTGTTGGAACAAAACGCCATCCTATACACACGGGATACCGAAAACCTTTCCAGCAGTCAGCTGGCCTATCTCAAGGCATTGGCAGACGGCATTTCGGCAGGCCTCAGCAGCAAAGCGGTCATCGACAAATACCGTTTAGGTTCATCGGCAACGGTCGCCAAAGCCAAAAAAGCACTCCTCAACAAAGAACTTATCGAAATACGTAACAGCCAATCCTTCTTTCTTGACCCAGTGTATGAACTATGGTTTAGGCGATTTATAAGGAGCTAACAACTGTCCGAAATCGAACAGTGGATGTCCGAATCCGAACACCTGAGAGTGGGTCTTCTTTTCATTCCGTATCCATAATGCCTTTTTTGGTATTGGCCGTTTAGTTGTGGCATAGTAGTGGGTGGTGGGTGACCGGTGGTGGATGGTCACCGAACACCGTTCACTGATCACCGAACACTGAAATGCAATGATCAAAAACTATTTCAACATCGCATGGCGTAACCTTGTCAAAAACCGAAAATCATCGTTCATCAATGTCCTCGGATTAGCGATGGGAATGGCTGTCTTTATTCTGATTGCACTCTGGATATGGAATGTACAAACCTATGACCGCTACCACCAGAACCACGACCGCATTGGGCAGATCTGGCAGACGCAGGTTTTCAATGGAGAGGCTATATCGGGTCCCGCCGTACCACTGCCGCTGGAAAACGAACTGAAAACCAACTACGGCAACCACTTTCAGCACGTCGTTATGGCTTCCTGGGTAGGTAGCCACGTATTGTCGCATGAAGACAAACATCTTTCACATAGCGGCATCTATATGGATACCGATGGACCGCAGATGCTTACGCTGGACATCCAGTCGGGAAGCGTAAATGGCCTTGCCGATCCAAATAGCATCCTGCTCGCCGAATCCACTGCCAAAGCGTTTTTCGGCGACGATGATCCGATCGGTCAGCTGATGAAAATTGACCAAGCGCTCGATGTAAAGGTTACAGCGGTATATAAAGACTTACCCTATAATACAACATTCAGGGATTTGAAATTCATCGCTCCTTGGTCACTATACTTATCCTCAGAATCCTGGTTTAAACGAGCCGCCACCGATTGGGCCGACAACTCTTTCCAATGCTTTGTACAACTCCCGGATAACGTCTCGTTTGAGCAGGCTAATGCTGCTGTAAGAGACGCCAAGTTAAAGAAGGTGTCGCCAGAAGAACAGACACGATTCCAAGCTAAACTTACCATCCATCCCATGAACGACTGGTACCTTTACAGTACCTGGAAAAACGGGAAAGCCGTGGGAGGTGTAATCGAATACGTCAACCTGTTTGCCATCATCGGGCTATTTGTGCTGGCGCTGGCCTGTATCAATTTCATGAATCTCAGCACCGCGCGGTCAGAGCGCCGTGCCAGGGAAGTGGGCATACGCAAAACCGTTGGATCTCCAAAAAGACTGTTGGTTGCCCAATTCCTATGCGAGTCGACGCTTATTGCTTTCATCGCCTTTGCTTTTTCTTTGCTTCTGGTCTTCTTAGCGTTACCGTGGTTCAACGAGGTAACCGATACGAAGCTATCGATCCCCTGGGCAAATGGCATATTTTGGGGTGCCGGACTGGTATTCACGGTATTGACGGGACTGATTGCCGGCAGCTATCCGGCATTTTACCTCTCCTCGTTCAATCCGCTCCGCGTATTGAAGGGCACTTTCAAAACCGGGCGATTGGCCAGCTTGCCGCGGAAAATCTTGGTTGTAATCCAGTTTACGATATCATTGGCACTGATTATTGGCACCCTGATCGTCTTCCGGCAAATCCAGCATACCAAAAACCGGCCGGCAGGTTATGACCGCGAGCGATTGGTGATGGTAGAAATGGCCACCCCTGATTTCTACGGCAAGTTCAATGTTTTGCAGCATGCACTCAAGGAAAAGAACCTCATCGTGGAAATGGCCGAGTCGTCCAGTCCGCTCACCGCAGTGTGGTCCAATAGCAGTGGTTTCGAATGGGAAGGTAAGGACCCCAACCTGACGACCGATTTTGCGACCGTCAAGGTAACGCATGACTACGGGAAAACCATCGCCTGGCAATTGGAAAGCGGACGGGACTTTTCCCGGGACTATTCAACCGATTCCGCGGGGATGATTCTCAACCAAGCGGCTGTTCAATTTATGGGGATGGATGATCCCGTTGGAAAAACGATACGATGGGGCAGTCGGGATTACCGCATCATCGGCACTGTCCATGATGTAGTCATGAGTTCGCCCTTCCAACCGGTCAAGCCGACGGTGTACCTGTTGGATGAAGAAAATGTGAATTGGATGATCTTCCAACTAAACCCACGGTTATCCACGGCTACCACATTAGCGGGTATTGAGGAAGCATTCGGGAAGATTATTCCTAATGCCCCGTTTGCCTACCAATTTGCCGATGCCGAATATGCCGCCAAATTTGCCATTGAAGAACGCATTGGCAAAGCGGCAACACTATTCGCCATTTTTGCCATTGCTATCAGCTGTTTGGGTGTATTTGGCTTAGCGTCTTTCGTGGCCGAACAACGAACCAAGGAGATCGGCATCCGGAAAGTAGTCGGCGCGTCCGTCTTTCAATTGTGGAAACTATTGTCGACCGACTTCCTGCTACTGGTATTGATTGCCTGCTTAGTGGCCAGTCCGGTCGCTTATTATGCGCTCGACAACTGGTTAAACCAATACGCCTATCGGACAAGCATCCCCTGGTGGATTTTTGGCTTCGCAATCGCAGGGGCACTGTTGCTGACCCTGATGGTTGTCAGCTTCCAGACGTTCAAAGCCGCCCGGATGAATCCGGTGGATAGTCTGAGGGATGAGTGAGATTTAGCCTATTGCTCCCCGGCTGGATCCGGGGCGCTCCGTTTCCGTATCCTATGCCGGATCTGCAATAGGCTAAATCAGTGAGGGGCAGGAAGGGAAATCGGGGAGGGAGAAGGAAAAATTAAAGGGATGAATAATGGGAACGAAAAAATAACAGTATGCTGAAACACATCCTTACCATCACTTTTCGAAGTGTAAGAAAACACCGGTCTTCTTTTGCCATTAACTTGGTGGGCCTGTCAACAGGGCTAGCTTTCGCTTTCTTACTTTACCTGTGGGTACAGGATGAACGGGGCGTGGACAAGTTTCATGTGAATGACGAGCGGCTGTACCAGGTGATGGAAAAAAGCACCGAAAACGGTCAGACAAGAATTTTGGAGAGTACCCAAGGCCCGCTATCGGAGGCGATGGAAAGGGACCTTCCAGAGGTAGAAAAATCTGTCACCGTAATGAATCTCGTCCGGGAGGGCATGGATATTACGATGAAGAGTGAAGATAAATCATTCAAATCAGCCTGTTTGTTTTCCAGCGAGGCATTCTTTGATGTCTTCACATTTCCCCTCATTGCCGGAGAATCGTCCCGTGTATTAAAAGAAAAGAACAACGTCGTCATTTCTGAAGCGCTGGCATTAAAGCTATTTGGAACAACAGCGGCAGCACTGGGCAAACCCATCGCATGGAATGCATTCGGAATAGACCATTTATCCGCCGTGGCGGGCGTATTTGAAAATGTGGATGCCCGCTCCACCTTGAAGTTCGACGTCGTACTGACCAAACAAAAGCTGGTGGAAGATGTGTGGCCAAATGGCGCTGAATGGTATAATACAGGCCCGCAAACCTACCTTCTATTAACCGCGGGTGTTGATATCGCTGCATTCAATAAAAAGATCGAACGGTATATCGATCGATACCAAAAAGGCAACATTTTCTCCCTTTTTGTACGGAAATACTCCGATGCCTATCTCTATGGGAATTATGAGGGCGGTGAGCAGGCCGGTGGGAGGATTACCTACGTCCGGTTGTTTTCCGTCATCGCTTTCCTACTATTGTTTATCGCTTCGATCAACTTTATGAACTTGTCGACGGCGAAAGTCTCGGGAAGGATGAAGGAAATTGGCATCAAAAAAACATTGGGGAGCGGACGGCGAAAGTTGATCTACCAGTTTTTGGGTGAGTCGATTTTTGTTACCCTCGTAGCGGCTGTGATCGCATTGGCCCTGGCTTATCTGTTGATGCCCCAATTCAATTTTATCACGGGCAAACAGTTGACGCTTGAGTACTCAACCAGCCAGCTATCGGCACTTTTTCTGCTTGCACTGATAACGGGTATGCTGGCCGGAAGCTATCCTGCCTTTTACCTTTCGGGATTTAGGCCCTTGGCCACCCTCAAAGGAAAGTTGGAAGGGAAGGTCGGAGCCTTTCTGGTAAGAAAGGGGTTGGTTATCTTCCAGTTTGTCGTATCATTTGTGCTGATTGTATCGGTCCTGATCGTCTACCGGCAAATTGAATTTGCGCGGAATAAATCCGTTGGCTATGAAAAAGAGAATGTCGTGTACTTTGATCTGGAGGGGAAAGTGTTTGAGCACAAGAACACCTTATTCGAAGAAATCAAACGGATTCCGGGCGTAGTGCAGGCAGGGGGAATCAGCCAAACGCTTATTACCGAAGAAGGAGGTTCTTCCACTTATGGATTGGATTGGCCCGGCAAGGTAGCGAATAGGAACATCGACTTCATGGTCAGATCCGTTGACGAAACCCTTATTCCAACGCTTGGTATACAGGTAAAAGAAGGAAAAATCTTCTCGAATGACCTAGGGGACAATGCATCTTATCTATTGCTGAATGAAACTGCGGCGAAGGTCATGGGGTTAACAGATCCAGTTGGAACCAAGGTAACGTTTTGGGGAGAAGAAAAAACCATATTGGGCATCGTTAAGGATTTTCATACGGCATCTATCCACCAACCCATTTCCCCATTGGTTTTTTACTACCGTCCGGAACAAGTCAGCATGGCGATGGTACGCATCAAGGAAAATGCGGCCCGCGAAGTTATTGCCGAGCTTCATGGCCTTTATTCAAAATTAAATCCGGGTTATCCGTTGGATATTAAATTCCTGGAAGAATCTTTCCGTGCACAATACCTGGCGGAAGAGCAGACGCTTACCCTGGCAAAGTATTTTGCTTTGTTGACCATTCTAATTTCCTGTTTGGGGTTGTTTGGCCTCGCTGCCTTCGATACGGAACGCCGTACCAAAGAAATCGGCATCCGCAAGGTGCTGGGCGCATCGGTGTCCGGTATTGTGGCCATGTTATCCAAAGATTTCGTGAGGCTTGTGCTGATTGCGGTTGCCATCGCTTCACCGATCGCCTGGTGGGCGATGAACAAATGGCTGGCCGATTTCGCTTACCGCATCGATATCGAATGGTGGATGTTTGGATTGGCTGGCTTGGCGGCCGTGGTAATTGCCGTAGCTACGGTGAGTTGGCAGGCCATACGGGCGGCGGTAGCCAATCCGGTGGAGTCGCTGAGGGATGAGTGATGGGTGATGGGTGATGGGGGGTCGGTGATGGGTGGAAAAAGAGAAGAATACAGGAACAGAGATCGAGAACAACGATAAATGAATAAAAACGTATAAACGACTATAGGCAACCACGGCAGGTCGCCGAACACCGTTCACTGACCACCGAACACTGAAATGCAATGATCAAGAACTATTTCAAAACCACGCTACGCAACCTCTGGAAGAATAAGGCGTACAGTTCCATTAACATCCTGGGCTTAGCCATCGGACTGGCCAGCTTTTTGGTCATTCTGCTCTACCTCAACCACGAGCTGAGCTACGACCGGTGGGATCCGGAGTTGGAAAAAGTGTATAAGGTTTCGGAGCGGGGGGAGGAAGATATCTTCGAAACCACACGCGCTCCACTGGCATCCTTGCTGCGGGAAAATGCCACGCAGGTACAGTCGGCTACCAGCATCATGGCTGGTGGTAGCTTTGAACTTCCCCTCTCGGTAGGGGATAGGCAGTATTACCAAGGCAATACCCTTTCTGCTGATTCCCTGTTTTTTAGGGTATTCCCTTATACCTTCTTGCAGGGAGACGCGCTTACCGCACTTGATCGGCCCAATGCCATGGTGATCAGCGACCGGGTGGCAGCGAAGCTTTTTGGAAGTGAAGATCCTATTGGGAAAACTATCCGAGTATTCAATAGCTTTGATTGCGAAGTAACCGGTATACTGCAAACACCAGATAAACCGTCGCATCTAGCGGTAGACCTGGTGTACCGGGCACCTTTTGAAAAATCCAATTTCCATTGGAGTAACCAGTCGTTT